>Ga0073934_10002158_pt1 | contig 42510 bp, 40 predicted proteins | sample LarsenN4metaG_FD_76834 | JGI IMG/M metagenome (GOLD analysis project Ga0073934, IMG submission 76834) | Hot spring sediment bacterial and archeal communities from British Columbia, Canada, to study Microbial Dark Matter (Phase II) - Larsen... ...
AACTGGCGGCCCCACGGCGCTCTTGGCGGCAAAACACCCGCCCAGTACCTTCAAGCCCGCCATGTCGAGGAGACCTCACGTTCTCAGATGTCTTGAACCTGGACACGCAGATGACCGCACGGAGTGCGCGTGTTAGTGTCCCCCGGTCCGCGACGGCGGCCGCGTCGGGGAAGGTGTCGCGACGGTTTCGGTAACCACTTGGCGCGAAAGTTTTTTCTCGGTACGTGCCGATCTGGTCCGCTGCGTCGTCTTGAGGGGAGTAAGCCAGCTCATGTTCACGAAAAAGCCGGACGGAAAGGAACCGACTGCGTTCGATCTGGGCCGCACGGCCCCGCCCCTGCCCCCGAACGGAGCGATGCCAGGATCGGGCGGGACCGCGCTCGGCCGAGGCGTCGGCGGCAAAGCATCCCACTCGCAGATAGGCGCCGACCTCACGATCCTCGGAAACCTGATTTCGAAGGGCGAGGTGCATGTCGATGGCGAGGTGCAGGGCGATCTTCATGCCGCCAATGTCGTCATCGGCGAGACGGCGCGGATCAACGGGGGCATCGTCGCCGATGAAGTCGTGGTGCGCGGCACGGTCATGGGGTCCATCCGCGGCAAGCGCGTCGTGCTGCAGTCTTCGAGCAAGGTCGAGGGCGACATCTACCACAGCCAGCTCGCCATCGAGCAGGGGGCGTTCTTCGAGGGCAAGTCGCGCCGCTCCGACGATCCGACGGCGGGCGTGCAGCTGCCGGACGGAGCGTCCCGACAGAGCCTCTCGGGCTGAGGGCCGTCCGGCCGGCCCGTCCGCTCACCAAGTGACGAGCCCTTAGACGGTGTCGTCGGTCCGGGTGCGCGGCGGCGCCCAGGGTTCGATTTGCCGCCATCGGCGATCTTGGGCTTTGCAGCGCCCGGCCGAGCCGGCTCACAAGCATCTGGCGCGGGGGCGACGATGGACGACCGGCTGACACTCTACGGCAGCTTCACATCGAGCTCGAGCTACAAGCCGATGCTTTTTCTGGCGCTTGCCGGCCTGCCGTTCTCGTTTCGCACCGTGAACCTGAAGATCGGCGCACAGAAGGAGGCCGGCTACCTCGCGATCAACCGCTTCGGCCAGGTTCCGGCGCTGCGCCACCGCGGCCTTACCATCGTGCAGTCCAATGTCATCCTCGATTACCTCGCACGCACCACCGGCCGCTTCGAGGGCGCGAGCGAGCAGGACCGCTGGACGGCGCGCGAATGGCTGTCCTGGGAAGCCGACAACATCACCAACGTCGCGAAGGTCCGTCACTACAGCCGGTTCCGGGCCGTCGACCCGGCGGTCATGGACTACTTTCGCCCGCTTGCCGAAGCTGCCCTGGACTTCATCGATAAGGCGCTCGCGGGGCGCCAGTGGCTCGCCGGCGAGACCTGCACCATTGCCGACATCGGCTGCTTCGGCCGCATGGTGTTCATGGCCGAGGGCGGTCTCGACATCAGGCGCTGGCCGAACGTGGAGGCCTGGGCTGCCCGCCTCAAGGCCATGCCCGGCTTCGCGCTCCCCTACGACCTCATCCCAAAGAAGGATCGCGAGTTCGACGGCGCGCTGTCGGCGTGATGGGCGGCGGCGGCGCCTGCGCCGGCCCCGGAACTTTGCGGGGGCTTGACCGGCGCCGCGTGGTCAACGTCGCAGGTCTCTGTTAGACGGGCGGAAAGCCGCAGACGCCCATGATCACCGTCATCGTACCGACACTGAATGCAGAAGCTGGCCTCGCGGCCTGCCTGACGTCGCTCGTACCGGCGACCGTGGAAGGGCTGGTGCGCGAGGTGATCATCGTCGACGGCGGATCGAGCGACCGCACACTGGCGATCGCGGATCAGGCGGGCGCACGCGTCCTGCAATCGGCGCCAGGGCGCGGGGTTCAACTCGCAGCCGGCGCTGCCGCCGCGCGGATGCCGTGGCTGCTGTTCCTGCACGCGGACACCATCCTCGAGGCCGGATGGGAGCGCGAGGCCGCCGCGCTGATCGAGCGCGTGGACGCGGGCGAATGGCCCCAATCGGCTGCCGCTTTCCGCTTCGCGCTCGATGATCTCGGGCTGAGGCCCCGGCTGGTCGAGACGGGCGTCGCGCTGCGCTGCGCGCTGTTGGGGCTGCCCTACGGCGACCAGGGACTGCTGATCCCGCGGCGGCTCTACGCGCAGATCGGCGGATTCCGCGAGCTGCCGCTGATGGAGGACGTGGACATCGTCCGCCGCATCGGACGCCGGCGCCTCGTCATCTTGCGTTCTCGCGCCGTGACGAGCGCGGTCCGCTACCGCCGCGAGGGGTACCTGCTGCGCGGGCTGCGCAATCTGACGTGCCTTTGGCTCTATCTGATGCGCGTGCCGCCGCGCCTCATCGCCCGCCTTTACGGGTGATTGCTGCGCCGCAGCATGCCATCCTCAACAGTGCGTGAACTCGATCACGACCGGCTTATTGCCAGGCCTGGAGACAGGTAGTGTCCGCCCTGTTCGCCGGGGCCCGGACGGGCCCCGCAAAGGGAGTGACGAACATGCAAAGCATCTCAAGGCGCGGCCTCGTCATATCGGCCGCGGCAGCGGGAGCGGCGTTCGGCCTGACGCGCCCGCTGGAGTTCGTGTCGCCGACATTCGCGCAAGGCGCGGGCAACCTGATCGAGAAGGGCTTCGCCAAATTCAAGGTCGGCGATGCCACGGTCACCACGGTCTACGACGGCTTGTGGGAAAAGCCGCACGATCCGGGCTTCATCAAGAACGCCTCGGTCGATGAAACGAAAGCGGCGCTCAAGGCGGCAGGTCTGACCGATGCCCATGTGCCGGTCACCTTCACCGTCACGGTTGTTGAGCTCGGCGGGCGCACGATCATGTTCGACAGCGGCACCGGCGGCGGCCAAGCCGGCGGTCCCAAGGCCGGACTGCTCGCCAAGGAAAACCTGGCGAAGGCGGGGATCGATGCCGCGAAGATCAGCACAATCATCGTGACGCATTTCCACGGCGACCACATTTTCGGCATGATGGCCAAGGAGACGAACGCGCAGGTCTTCCCGAATGCCGAGATCGTGGTGCCGGAGGCCGAGTTCGCATACTGGACGCCCGCGGACCTCATCGGAAAGCTGCCGGAGGCGCGCCAGGGCCTTGCCAAGCGCATCCAGGCGACGCTGCCCTCGTGGAAGAACGTCCGACAGATCGGAGACGACAAGGAAGTCGTGCCGGGGGTGCGCTCCATCAACACCAACGGGCATACGCCGGGCCACGCGTCATACGTCGTTGGCTCGGGCGCCTCGCAGCTCATCGTCTCCGGCGACGTCACGAACATTCCGTCCCTGTTCGTGAGGAATCCGGGCTGGCACGCCGCGTTCGATCAGGATGCGCAGCAAGCCGAGAAAACCCGCCGGGCATTCTTCGACCGCGTCGTCGCCGACAAGGCGATCGTCACCGGCTATCATTGGGGAATGCCGGGTGCCGGAACGATCCAGAAGGACGGCAACGGCTACGCGCTGGTTCCCGTGACGGCGAGCTGACGCGCGAACGGAGCGGGACGTTGTCTTCGCGTCGCGTCGGCTCTGAACCGAAGAGAGCAGGCAGGGCGTCGCGCAAGGCCGCGGCGCCCTTCCGCTGTCGGCTGGTCATCATGGCGCGCGAGCCGGTGGCCGGCCGCGTGAAGTCTCGGCTGGCGCGGAGCATCGGCGCAGTCGAGGCGCTCCGCTTCTATCGCGGCGCCGTGCGGGCGGTCATCGTGCGACTTGCCCGGCAGCCGTTCTGGCAGACGCTGATCGCGGTCGCGCCCGACGCGGCGCTGCGATCGCGCGCCTTTCCGCCGCACGCGCGCCTGATCAAGCAAGGTGGCGGCGATCTGGGGCAGCGGATGCAGCGCCCGATGCGGCAATTGCCGCCCGGACCCGTGTGCGTGATCGGCACCGACGTGCCGGCCATCGAGGTTGCGGATGTGCGCCGCGCCTTCCGGCTGCTGGGCGCGGCCGACATGGTCTTCGGCCCGGCCGCCGACGGCGGCTTCTGGCTCGTTGGCGCCCGTCGCCGGCCGCGCGTGATCGAGCCCTATGCGGGCGTGCGCTGGTCGCGCCCGGCGACGCTTGCCCAGGTGCTCGCCAACCTCTCGCCGCACAAGGTCGCCTTCACGACCGGGCGAAGCGATGTCGACGAGCGCGAGGACCTGTGGCGCGAGGGCCCGTACTTCGCCCGTGTGGTGCGCCCATCCCAGCCGCCGCCGGCGGCGATACCAGGGCTGGTGGACCAGACGGCGACCGACCGGTAGAGCAGACACCATTGACAGGCGCACGGGCGACCGGTTGCTTGCGCCCGGCCCGTCAGCGGCCAGGGGAGCTTCCGGGGAGTGCGGCTGATGGTTTTGGATCTGGTTGTCGGCAATCCCGACGCGGCCGCTTTCTTGGTCTTCTCGATCGCAATCTTCGGCTATCGGCTGATCGCCGGTTACGGCCCCCTCGAGCGCCGCTCCATCGTCGGCGCGATCCAGCGGCGGCGGGAGGACTGGATGCGCAATATGGCCGTGCGCGACGCGCGCATCGTCGACGCCCATCTCCTCGGCGGCCTCGCCCAGGGCAACGCATTCTTCGCCTCGACCAGCGCGCTGATCATCGGCGGGCTCGCCGCCATGATGGGCTCCGGAGAGAAGGTCCAGGCGCTGCTCGAGCGGCTGCCTTATGTCGCCAAGTCGACGCCGGTGGTCTTCGAGCTGAAACTGCTCCTTCTGGTCGTCATCTTCGTCTACGCATTTTTCAAGTTCGCCTGGGCGTTCCGTCTTTCGCATTATGCCGCGATCATGGTCGGCGCGACGCCGCTGCTCGAGCCAGACAAGTCGAATCTGGCGCAATGCGAGGCGCATGCGCTGCGCACCGCACGGCTCATCGGCCTTGGAGCCGAACACGCCAACGGGGGCCTGCGCGCCTATTACTATGCCGTCGCGGCCATGGCCTGGTTCTTCCATCCGCTCGCCTTCGCAGCCGCCTCGACGTGGGTGGTGCTGATCCTGCTCAGACGCGATTTCTTCTCCCGCTCACGCCGGCTCATCCTGGGTCAGGGAGCCATGCCCGAAGTATGACGGCCGACGAAATCCAGCTCATGCGGGCCTGACCGATTGCCGCAAGGCCTGCCGCGCCTCGGACGGCGGCATGTTGAACCAGCCGCGCGCGGCGCGCGTGAAGGCCGACAGCTGCGAAAAGCCGAGCATCATGGCGATCTCGGTGAGCGGCAGGTCGGTGTCGCGCAGATAGCGTTCGGCAAGCTGCTTTCTGAGCCGCGTCAGCTCGGCTTCAAATGTCGTCCCGGCGCGGCTGAGCCTGACTTGCAGCTGCCGCGGCGTCAGGTTGAAGTGCGCCGCCGCCCCCGCAAGCGTTGCCCCGTCTGTCGCCAGATGCTCCAGGATGTAGCTGCTCAGGTCGTCGGCGGGGCCTCCGGCGGGATCGACCAATGCGAGCTCCTGCTCGGCTATGGAACGCAAGAGGCTATGCAGGCGCAGGTCAGGGGCGACGCCGCCCAGCGCAAGAAACCGCGCCGGAAAGACGAGGCAATTCTCCTTCGCCGAAAAGCGCAGCGCGCGGCCGAAGATGGCGCGATAATCGTCGCGGCACGGCGGCTCGGGATAGACAAAGTGCGCCTCGCTGAGCTCGAGCGGCCGGCCCAGGTACTGCCCGATCCGCAGCACGAACAACGCGCTCAGGAATTCCATGAGCTGCTTGTGCGGCCAGGGAGGCTCCGGCCTCAGCTGCCAGGTGACGCGCGCGCTTGCGCCGCGCTCCTTCATCGCAATGGCAAGCGATCCGATCATCAGCCCGGCGTAACGGATGACGCTCTGGATCATCGTTCGCAGATCGGGGGAATTGAGCGAAATGTAGCCGATGGTACCGGTACCGAAGACCGGAAAGGCGCGCGCAAAGGCGAGTCCGAAGCAGGGATTGCCCGTGCGCACCGCCGCCCGTTCGAGCAGCGCGGCGTAGGCTGAAAGCGGCATGGTCTCGTGCCGCAGCGGGTCTGCGGAGCTGCGCACCGGCTCACGAACGCCGGCCTCGGCCAGGAGCTCGGACAATGTGACGGGCGGCTTGGTAAGACCGCTGACGAGCCCCTCCAGACCCTCCAGCATGACGCGGCTGATTTGAGGCTCGAGACGGGGCATCGGCGCATCCTGAAGCTCTGGGACCGCCTCGCCGGTCGGCGGACGAACTGCCGGCCAGTGACCGCCGGCCGGTGCGTGATGTCAAGTTCGCAGTGACTTGGGTCAAGCAGGGATTGGGCGGCAGCACTATATGCAAACCCAAATAGGAACAGCAGATAACACCCGATCGATATGGGCTGGCGAGCCCTTCTGCTGTCTTCCCCGCATTCGGAGTAATTGGAATGTCAGACCACAGCGCGGCCCCCCTGATGGGGTCCGTCTTGCATTTGCTTCATCGGGCCGGCCAGGCTGCCGACGTGCTCTTCGCCCGGGAAATTCCCGAAAGCGAGCTCACGCCGCGCCAGTACGCGGTTCTGGCGGTGCTGGCCGACAATGAGAACGTCAGCCAGACCGACCTCGTCAACGCCACCGGCATCGACCGCTCGACCCTCGCGGAGATCGTCAAGCGACTGACGGCCCGCGGCCTGCTCAGCCGTCGCCGCTCGCGACTGGACGCCCGCGCCTACGCGGTGCGCCTGACGCCGGAAGGCCATCAGGTCCTGGCGGCTGCACGCCCGAAGGTCGCGAAGATCGAGGAGCGGCTCCTGCAAGCCCTCGCGCCGGAGCGCCGCGCCGCGCTCGTCGACGACTTGGCGGCGCTGGTGCGCAAGGCTCCGGAAGACCCGCAGGAAGCCATCGCCCTCGCGCTGTCGCGCCGCTGATCGGCCTCTTCGATCATCAATAGGGCGCCCTCGGCGGGAAGGACGGCTTGCGCTTCGCAACGAGGGAGGCGTGGCCTTCCTTCTGCTCGGGTCCGCCGAACCCGAGAAATTCGAGCGCCAGCGAGGCATCGAACGTCGGCCCTGCCATCCGCAGCCAGTTGTTGAGCGAGTGCTTGGTGAACCGGATCGCCGTCTGCGCGCCTGCGAGCAACTTGTCGCAGACCTCGTAGGCCGTCGCGAGCACCTTGTCGTCGTCGGCGACCATGGAGATGACGCCGAGCCGCTCGGCCTCCTCGCCTTTGAGCGTCTCGCAGAGCATCAGGTAGTATTTCGCCTTGGCCATTCCGCACAGCAGCGGCCAGACGATCGCTGCGTGATCGCCGGCGGCGACCCCGAGCCGTATGTGGCCGTCGATGATGCGCGTGTTGCGGCCGGCGATGGTGATGTCGCAGAGGATGCCGGCGGCGAGCCCCGCGCCAACCGAGACGCCCTCCATGGCGCACACCGTCGGCTTGGCGCAGTTTATGACGTTGTAGACGATGTCGCTTGCTTCCTTCCAGGCGCGCATCCTCGTCTCCCAGCTCGAGGCGATGCCCTCGACGAGCTTCATGTCGCCGCCGGCCGAGTACGTGCCGCCGTCGCCGCGCAGAAGGACGACCTGGACCGTCTCGTCGCGGTCGATGTCCTGCCAGATGCGCGCGAGCTCGGCGTGCCCGACATCGGTCACGGAGTTGAGCTTGCCCGGATTGGAGAGAACAACCTCGAGCAGCCCGGCCTTCGGGCGCAGGATCTTGAGGTACTGATAGTTCTTCTCTTCGACAACCGGCATGGGCGCGATCCTTATCCTGTGGGGTCTGGCGAGCGCTCCGACGCGCGAAGGCGAGCCGGCAAACGCTCGTGCGAGTGTGGAAGGCCGGCGCGTTCCCTGCAAGGCCGGTCGCCGTCGTCCGGATGTTGCGCTCAGCCGCGACGGAGCCGACAATCGGCGGCGAGCCCGCCGTCACAGCGGGCGCCGGAGCCCGACCGACGGAGACTTGCGATGCCCGACCTCTTCCCGAACGGCTGGCGGACCCACACGCCGCGCTATCCCGATCCCGCCATCCGGGCACTGGCGCCGGAGTTCGAGAAGTACTGGATCAAGCTGTCGGCGGTCGAGCGGCTCGCCACCGGCTGCCGCTGGGCCGAGGGCCCCGTCTATTTCGGCGACGGCCGCTATCTGCTGTGGAGCGACATTCCGAACAATCGCATCCTGCGATGGGACGAGGAGACGGGCGCCGTTTCGACCTATCGCCGGCCCTCGAACTGGGCGAACGGCAACACGCGCGACAGGCAGGGCCGGCTCATCACCTGCGAGCATGGCCGGCGCCTGACCCGCACGGAATACGACGGCCGGATAACCGTGCTGATGGACCGGCATGACGGCAAGCGTCTCAACTCGCCGAACGACGTCGTGGTGCGCTCCGACGGGTCCATCTGGTTCACCGACCCGCCCTTCGGCCTGCTCGGCAATTACGAAGGGGAGAAGGCCGAGGCCGAGCTGCCGCACGGGGTGTGGCGTCTCGACCCGGAAAGCGGAAAAGCGACGCTGCTCACGGATCAGATCCCGGGTCCAAACGGCCTCTGCTTCTCGCCCGACGAGACCATCCTCTACATCGTCGAATCGCGCGCCATGCCGAACCGGCTCATCAGCGCCTGGGATGTGGTCGACGGCGGCCGCCGGATCGCCAACCGGCGGGTTCTCATCGACGCCGGGCCGGGAACGCCGGACGGCATGCGCTGCGACGTCGACGGCAACCTCTGGTGCGGCTGGGGGATGGGCGATCCCGAACTCGACGGGGTGCGCGTGTTCAACCGCGACGGCCTGCCGATCGGCCACATTGCGCTTCCCGAACGCTGCGCCAATGTCTGCTTCGGCGGCCTCAAGCGCAACCGGCTGTTCATGGCCGCCTCGACGTCGGTCTATGCCCTCTATGTGCAAACGCAGGGCGCGCCCGGCGGCTGATCGGGACGGTCAGCGGATGCCAATGGCCGATATGGCGGAACCACGCCGACAGCAGGAGCACAAGGAGACCATGGCCGAGACCGCATCCACCGCCCAAACGAGCGTCGCGGACCGGCTTGCCGCCGTCCGCCAGCGCATCGAGGCGGCCGCACGCCAGGTCGGCCGCGATCCCGCGTCCGTGACGCTGATCGCCGTCTCGAAGACGTTCGACGCCGAGGCCATCCGGCCGGTGCTCGCGGCCGGTCATCGCGTTTTCGGGGAGAACCGGGTGCAGGAGGCTAAGGCCAAATGGCCGGAGCTGCGCCGCGAGTTCGCCGGGGTCGAGCTGCACCTCATCGGCCCGCTGCAGTCCAACAAGGCGAAGGAGGCCGTCGCCCTTTTCGACGTGATCCACACCATCGACCGGCCGAAGATCGCGAGGGCGGTCGCCGACGAAATGAAGAAACAGGGCCGCCGGCTCGCGCTCTTCGTCGAGGTGAACACCGGCGAGGAGCCGCAGAAGGCCGGGGTTGCGCCGCGCGAGACCGCGGATTTCCTGCGCCACTGCCGACAGGATCTGGGCCTTCAGATCTCAGGCCTCATGTGCATCCCGCCGCAGGACGAGGAGCCGGCCGTGCATTTCGCATTTCTCGCCAAGCTCGCCAAGGAGAACGGCCTCGACAAGCTCAGCATGGGCATGAGCGCCGACTTCGAGGCGGCGGTGGAACTCGGCGCCACGCACGTGCGGGTCGGCTCCGCGATCTTCGGCCCGCGCGGCTGACGGCGCCAATGCCGATCCGGCCCAAACCGTCCCGCCTGTCGGTTGCGATCGTCACAGCGGCGTCGCCTGCCGCGGGGCCGCGGGATCCACCGGCCGGAGCCCGGGGCGTTTCGCGGCAATGGTGCGGACTTCCGGCGGGCGATCGCGTCTGCTAACGATGAAAATGGCGCTGATTCCTTTATTGGCTGATTTTGTGGCGAATTCCGCGTGCCCCGGCGAGCCGGCGGACGCCGTTTCGCTTTTCCGAACTGACGAAGGAGGCAGGCATGAAATCACGGCGATCCATGATCGAGCCTGAGATCGGCCTGACGTTCGACGACGTGCTGCTCATCCCCGGCGGGTCGGAGGTGTTGCCCGCCGAGACCGACGTCGCTTCGCGGGTGACGAAGGAGATCGCCGTCCGCATCCCGATCCTGTCCTCGGCCATGGACACGGTGACCGAGGGACGGCTTGCCATCGCCGTCGCCCAGTCGGGCGGCATCGGCGTCATCCATCGCAATCTCAATCCCGGGCAGCAGGCCGACCAGGTCGCCATGGTCAAGAAGTTCGAGTCCGGAATGGTGGTCAATCCGGTCACGATAAACCCCTCCGCGACCCTTGCCGATGCGCTCGAGCTGATGGCACGGCACAAGATTTCCGGCATCCCCGTGGTCGAGCCGGCGCGAAACGGCGGCCGGGACGGCCGGCTCGTCGGGATCCTCACGAACCGCGACGTGCGCTTTGCGACCAACACCCGCCAACCGGTCTCGGAGCTGATGACCAAGGACCGGCTGATCACCGTCAAGGAGGGGGTCGACCGCGACGAAGCCAAGCGCCTCCTGCACCAGAACCGCATCGAGAAGCTGATCGTCGTCGACGACGACTACCGCTGCATCGGCCTCATTACGGTGAAGGATATCGAGAAGGCGCAACGCCACCCCAATGCCTGCAAGGACGAGCAGGGCCGCCTGCGCGTCGCCGCCGCGACGACGGTCGGCAACGACGGCCACGAGCGCACCGAACGTCTGATCGCCGCCGGTTGCGATCTGATCGTGGTCGACACCGCCCACGGCCACTCGAAGCGAGTGATCGAGGCGGTGGCGCGCATCAAGCGGCTCTCGAACAGGACGCAGGTGCTTGCCGGCAACGTCGCGACGGCCGAGGCGACGAAGGCTCTGATCGATGCCGGCGCCGACGCCGTCAAGGTCGGCATCGGGCCGGGTTCGATCTGCACGACGCGCATCGTGGCCGGCGTCGGCGTGCCGCAGCTCACCGCAATCATGGATTGCGTCGATGAGGCGCAGAAGCGCGGCGTTCCCATCATCGCCGACGGCGGCATCCGCTACTCAGGCGACATCGCCAAGGCGCTGGCGGCGGGAGCGGCTTGCGTCATGGTCGGCTCGCTGCTTGCCGGCACGGACGAGAGCCCCGGCGAGACGTATCTGTTTCAGGGCCGCACGTACAAAGCGTACCGGGGCATGGGCTCGGTCGGCGCCATGGCGCGTGGCTCGGCCGACCGCTACTTCCAGCAGGAGGTGAAGGACGAGCTGAAGCTCGTGCCCGAGGGGATCGAGGGCCAGGTGCCCTATAAAGGGCCGGTCGGGCACGTGCTGCACCAGCTCGTCGGCGGGCTGCGCGCCGGCATGGGCTATGTCGGCGCCCGCAACCTCGAGGAACTGCGCGAGAAGGCCCGCTTCGTGCGCATCTCGCCGGCGGCGATCCGCGAGAGCCACACGCACGGCGTCCTCATCACGCGCGAGGCGCCGAACTACCCGGGCAACGGCTGAGATCTTAAGAATAAAGCGCGAAGCGCGGCCCGCAGCCCGAGCCCGTTCGGCAACAGGTCAAGAGTCATGACGCAACGCGACAACTGGGGCTGGCAGGCGCGCATCGGCATGTTCATCGTCGGCAACGAGGCTGTGCCCGAGGCCGAATGGTGGGCGATGGCGCCGCCGAACGTCTCAATCCATGCCGCCCGGGTGACGGCCCGCGCCCCGTGGGCGAAGTGGCGGGTGGATCGCTCCGGCGTCGACCTCGAGGACGATGTGGCGCGCGGCGCCCGGCAGTTCGCCGCGATGCGGCTTACGGCAGTGGTCACCGGCCACACGTCGAGCAGCGTGATCGGCGGCAAGGGTTGGGACGAGGCCACCGTCAACGCGTTGCGGGCGGTTCTGGGAAGCACCGTCAAGGTGACGACCAACGGTCTTGATACCGTGGCGGCGCTTCGTGCCACGGCCGTGATGCGCCCGTTCCTGGTGCTGCCGCCCTGGTTCGGCGAGGCGGCGGTTGCGGCGGCCGAGAGATACTATGCCGATCATGGAACAGCGCCGGCGGCGGTTGTGCGCGCCGATCCGGGGCGCAAGTGGCGGGACGTGCCTCCGGCCGAGCTTTATCCGCAAGGCATGGGCTTCGAGCAGGAGATCGAGCCGCTCTACGCCCAGATCCGCGCTGCCTGTCCCGCTTCCGCCGACGGCGTGCTCATCGCCGGCACGGGGCTTCGCTGCGTCGGCATCATCGACGCGCTCGAGCGCGATCTCGGCCGGCCTGTGATCACCGCCAATCAGGCGAGCCTCTGGAACTGCCTCAGGCTTTCCGGCGTACGGACTGAAATCGTGGGCTACGGCGCCCTCTTTCGCCGCTGATCGCCGCCTCCCCGTGCCGATCCGCTTCCCCGCCTTTGACAGCGGGCTGCGAATCCGTAATCCGGGGGCAGGTAAGGACGATGCGATGGGGCACGGCGCGACCTTCGAACTCGAGGCCAACGAGTATCAGCTCGGCCACGGTCCCGTCGCCGGCGTGGACGAGGCCGGACGCGGGCCCTGGGCCGGGCCGGTGGTTGCGGCTGCCGTCATCCTCGATCCCGCCAACATCCCGCCGAGCATCGCCGATTCGAAGGTGCTGCTGCCGGAGGAGCGCGAGGCGCTCTTCCCGCGCATCCTGAGCTCGGCGAAGGTCGGCATCGGCGTCGCCGATGTCGCCCGCATCGACCGGGACAACATTCTGAACGCGACGATGTGGGCGATGGCCGAGGCGGTGGCGAAGCTCGTCCCCCAGCCCCGCCTCGTGCTCGTCGACGGCAATCGCGCCCCGCGCCTCGGAATCGAAACGCGCACGATCGTGAAGGGCGACGGGCGCTGCCTCTCGATCGCGGCGGCCTCCATCGTCGCCAAGGTGACGCGCGACCGGCTGATGGTGGAGCTTGGCCGCGCTTTGCCCCACTACGGCTTCGAGCGGCACAAAGGATACGGCACACCCGAGCACCAGGAGGCGCTGCGCCGCTTCGGCGTCACCGACCACCACCGCAGGTCGTTCCGGCCGGTGCAATTGGCGCTGGGGTTCAAGTGAGGCGCGAGGGCGTCACGTCGCACGGCCGCAAGGGGGCGGCGGCAGGTGACGCGCGGCCGCGGCGGCCCGGTCGGGACCGCAGCCACCGTCAAGCGTGACGCGCCGGCGCGAGCCCCGAAAATTAATCGTCGGAACCGGACCGTCGAAGGTTCTGCTGCACCCGCATTCGTGGCGTTGGGGCCCGTCCCGCCAGCGAGGCCATATCGCAGCCGCAAACGCGCGGCGCCGAGGGCGGACGCGAGCGCCGGACGGCCCGCGTGCTGCTCGCCGCTCGGTCCGGGGCGGCGGTCCCTTGATCCGAGACGCAAGCGGCGCGGCTCAGGAAGCCGCAAGCTTGAGCAGCGTCGCGGCGGTGCCGCCGAGGATCGCCGCCTTCTGTTCGTCCGTCAGATGCGGCGACTCCATCACGTGCTCGACGGCGGTCGAGGTCCAGGGATAGGGATAGTCGGTGCCGATCGTCAGCCGGTCGGCGCCCACCTCGGCCACGAGATGGCGCAGCCCCTCCTCCGAAAACACCATCGTGTCGTAATACAACTGCCGCAGATACTCGGTCGGCCGTTTCCTGATCGGGCCCCAGTCGCCGCCATGACAGAGGTCGGGCCTGACCTTGCAGCCGCGATCCATGCGAGCGGCGTAGGAGGGCAGATAGCCGCCGCCGTGCGCGGCGCAGATCTTGATCCCCGGATACCGGTCGAGCGTGCCCTCGAAGATCAGGTGCGAGAGCGCGATCGTGGTCTCGAGCGGGTTGCCGATCACGTTCGAGAGATAGCCGTTGCCGCGGAAGCGGTGGCCGAGCTGCGAGGGCGCGCCGTCGGCCTGCGGATGAATGAAGACGAGGATGCCAAGTGACTCCGCCTTCGCCCAGAACGGGTGGAGGGCAGGGTCGGAGAGCTCCATCCCGGCGACATTGCCGCCGATCGCGACGCCGCGCAGGCCAAGCTTCCGCACGGCGTGCTCGATCTGCTCCGCGGCGAGATCGGGGAACTGCAACGCCGCCGTGGCGAACGCGACGAAGCGGTCGGGATTGCGGGCGCAGGCCTCTGCCAGCCGGTCGTTCTGGATCTCGATCACCCTGGCCGCGAGCTCGCGATCCTTGATGCCATACCAGTTGGGATTGATGCTCAGGGCCTCGACGTCGATCGCCTGCTCGTCCATGAGCCTCAGGCGCAGACTGACGGCGGTCGCCATGTCGAGATCCGGCCGGTTCTGCGGCCCCTCGAGCTTCTGCCCCATCAGCTCGAGCGCCTCCGGCACCGCGCAATGGGCGTGGATGTCGATCGTCTTGATCCGCCGGCCGTTGACAGTGACGCCACGCCGCCGGCCTTGCGGCAGGCTGCCCGCCGCAGCCGATACCCCACAATCGACGAAGGCGAGGCCCGAGCCGCCGCCTGCTGTTCCGATCGCCATGTGGCCTCCCGCCGCCAACCAAACGATTAGGGGCCCAGGATTGAGTGTATCAATGTCGCAGAGCAATCGAAGGATTGCCAGAGCGCCGCAACGGGCACGTGTTTCAACAACCCTGCGCCGGCATGGCACAGCAGACCGTCCGGGTGGTGCTGGTCACCCAAATCCGCCGACCTATTGAGCCGTGGCCGTCGCTATCCCATCACCGCCTTGACCTCGGGCGGCGGGTTGAAGTCCTCGGGGATGCCGGCGATGCCGAGGCGCTTGAGGAGGCGGCCGACGGCGGGCGAGGCGGTCACGACCGCGAACGGGATCGCCAAGAGATAGCCGGCGGTCAAAGGCAGGCTCCACCAGAACACCGCCGGCGCAATCAGAAGCAGAAGCCCGCACACGATGACGCCGAAGAGCGTCTGCGGCCACAGGTTCTCAGCCGCCGTGCGCCACGAAATGCCGTAGGCGTCGCGCGACTGCCCGCCCCAGACCACCGATTTCCCGAACGCAAGGCCGATCATGAAGATGGTCGTGCGGATGGTCGAGACGGCGCCCTGCAGGAACGAGAAGACGAGTTCGAGAGCCGCCGAGACTGCAAAGCGCACCGGGCCGCCGAAGCTCGCTACCCCGCCCTTGGTCAGCACGGCGTCGACGAGCCCCGCGATCTTCGGCGAGAGGTACATGACGAAGAAGAGGACGTAGAGGAAGATCGCGAGCCCGGCCGGATAGTCCGAGATCCCCCTTGCCTCCCAGGCGGCCACGGGCAGCAGCGCGATCATCAGCGTCCAGGCCGGGATGCCGAGAAACATCAAGATCGCCCAGACGAGCTGAAAGCGGCTCATGGCGTAGAGCCCGGGCAGCCCCAGAAGCTTGATGTACTGCATGTTGCCCTGGCACCAGCGCACGTCGCGCTTGGCGAAATCGAGCATGGTCGGCGGGTTCTCCTCCCAGGAACCGATCTCGACGGGCAGCACGCGCACCTCGTAGCCGGCGCGGCGCATGAGCGTCGCCTCGACCTGGTCGTGGGAGAGCACGTGCCCGCCGAGCGGCGGCTTGCCGGGCAGCATCGGCAGCTCGCACTGCTCATGGAACGGCTTGATGCGCACCAGCGCATTGTGGCCCCAGAACGGCCCGCAGTCGCCGACCCACCACGCCTGGCCCATGGTGTAGGAGCGCATCCCGTGCCGCATGCCGAACTGGAAGATTCGCGCGAAGGCGGACGACGAGGGCATCCCGACGACCAGCGACTGCAGGATGCCGATGCGGGGATGCGCCTGCATCATCTTGACCAATTTCACGATGGCGGGGCCCGACATCAGGCTGTCGGCATCCAACGGCAGCATCAACTCGAAGTCGCGGCCCCAGCGCTCGCAAAAGTCGCGCACGTTGCCGGCCTTGAAGCCCGTGTTCTCCGAGCGCCGGCGATAGACGATGCGGTCGGCGTCCTGGTCGGCGGCCTTCCACTCCGCGACGGCCTTCTCCTCGGCCGCCGCGACGGCCGGATCGCTCGTGTCGGAAAGCACGAAGTAACTGAAGGTGTGGCCGTGTCCGGTGGCGTCTAGACTCGCCTTGACGGTCTTGAGGCGGAGGATCGCGCGCGCCGGGTCCTCGTTCCGGACCGTCATGAAGATCGCGGTCCTGATCTGGATCGAGGACGGAACGTCACCGGCCGCCGCGAAGGGCGCCACCTCCAACATGGGGTTCTTGTGGACGTGGAGCAGCCAAAGCCCGATCACCGCGTTCCAGAAGCCGAGAACGGTCCAGGGGGTGCCGATGGCGAAGCAGGCGAACAGCACCATGTCGACCACCGACCAGCCGCCGGCCCCGAGGATGCGCGCCGCCGCCCACATCATCGCCAGCCAGGTCGCGACATTGAGCGCGATCACGATGAGCCGGCGCCGGCGGAGTTCGGCGGTTGTCTGCAAACCAGTCGGTACGCTAAGGCTGTCGGTGGCAGTCTGGGCGCTCATGGAGACGGAAGCCTCGCTGGCGAAGGGCCGGTGAAGTTCGGCTCGGTTGGTCATCGGCGCTCTCAACTCCGGTTGGCCGCCCCCGGTCCAGGGCGCGCTTTGGCGCGCATGCCGCGGCTCGGATCGAGGTGAAAGGCAGTCCCGGGCCTTGCGGCCGGAGAGCCCGTCATCTGATCCCGCCTCGCCTGGACTGTCATGAGGGGGAAATGATGGCCGGGACTTCCAACACAAGGCCGCTGAACGACCGATGAACGAGCCACGCAAGCTACCACAACGCCGATCGGCGGGGATTAGGCGGATTGCCCGCGCCATCTGGTACACCGCCCCTGGCAAGGTCGAGCTCCGGCAAGCGCCTCTCGACGCCCCGAAACCGGGTCAAGCCCTTGTTCGGACGCTGTTTACGGGCATCAGCCGCGGCACCGAGCGGCTCGTTATGGCGGGCGCCGTCGCAGAAAGCGAATGGCAACGGATGCGCGCCCCCATGCAGGAGGGGGGGTTCCCGTTCCCGGTCAAATACGGCTACTGCGCCGTCGGCGTCGTCGACGCCGGCCCCGACGCCTGGCTCGGCAAGACGGTGTTCGCGCTCCATCCCCATCAGGACTGCTTCGTCGCCCCCCTCGACCGGCTGACCGTTGTCCCCGACGCCGTCCCACCGCGCCGGGCGACGCTCGCCGCCAACATGGAGACCGCGCTCAACGCGCTCTGGGATTCCGGCGCCGGGCCGGCCGACCGCATCGTGGTGGTCGGGGCGGGAGTCGTGGGGCTGCTTGTGACGGCGCTCGCGGCCAGGTTGCCCGGCAGCGAGGTGACGGTGGTCGATGTCGCCAGCGAGCGGCGGGAGATTGCCGAATCGCTCGGCGCCCGATTTGCAGCGCCCGAGGCCGTACCGGAGGGCGCCGACGTGGTGTTTCACACCAGCGCCTCGCCGGCCGGCCTCGCCGCGGCGATCGCGGCCGCCGGCAGGGAGGCGACCGTCGTCGAACTGTCGTGGTACGGCGACAGGGAGATTGCCGTGAAGCTCGGCGGCGCCTTCCACAGCCAGCGCCTGAAGCTCCTCTCCTCGCAGGTGGGCCAGGTCTCGCCCGGCCGCCGCCCGCGATGGGACTATGGCCGGCGGCTTGGCGCTGCGCTCCGTCTCCTTGCCGATCCGCGCCTCGATGCCCTGGTCAAAGAGGAGATCGCCTTTGACGATGCCGCCAAAGAGCTGCCCCGCATCCTGGCGCCCGGAGCCGGCGGCCTTGCGCCGGTGATCCGCTACAAGGGCGCGTGAGAGCGTCGCGCCGGCTGCGGGCGACCGATCCGTCCGTCGCATGTCGGGCCGGCGGCCGTGGTAGGCTTATCAGCATGTCCCGTCCGAAGCCGAGCAATCGCCTCGCCGCCGCACAGCTTCCCGAGCCGTTCGCCGCCTGGTTTGCCCGCCGCGGGTGGCAGCCTCGTGCGCATCAACTCGCGCTGCTTTCGCAGGCAAAGGCAGGCAGGTCGACGCTGCTGATCGCCCCGACCGGCGCCGGCAAGACGCTCGCGGGCTTCCTGCCGTCGCTCGTGCGCGCGGTCGAGAGCGGGCGAGCAGAGGCAAAGGGGGCGGGCCTCAGAACCCTTTACATATCGCCCCTCAAGGCGCTCGCCGTCGACGTCGCAAGAAATCTCTATGCGCCGGTCGGCGAAATGGGGCTTGCGCTCCGCATCGAGACCCGCACGGGCGATACGCCTGCCGGCAGGCGGCAGCGACAGCGCACGCGGCCGCCGGACATCCTGCTCACGACTCCCGAGCAGCTCGCCTTGCTGCTCGCAAGCGCGGACGCGCCGTACCTCTTCGCCGACCTCGAGACCGTGATCCTGGACGAGCTTCACGCGATCGCACCCTCGAAGCGGGGCGATCTGCTGGCGCTCGGTCTCGCCCGCCTCCGGTCGCTTGCGCCGGGCCTCGTGGCGACGGGGCTCTCGGCAACGGTGGCGCGACCGACGGAGCTGCGCTGCTGGCTGGTGCCGCAGGAGCGGCCCGACAGCGCGCTGGCGCTCGCCGACCTGATCGAAGTGCAAGGCGGCGCCAAGCCCGACATCAGCATTCTCGAAACGCAAGATGAACTGCCCTGGGCGAGCCATTCGGCGCGCTACGCGACGGCCGACATTCTCGATCTCATCGCCCGTCACCGGCTGGCGATCCTGTTCGTGAACACCCGGATGCAGGCCGAGCTGATGTTTCACGAGCTCTGGCGGCGCAACGAGGCGAATTTGCCGATCGCGCTGCACCACGGCTCGCTCGATGTCGCAAAGCGTCGCAAAGTCGAAGCCGCGATGGCGGCGGGCAAGCTGCGCGCCGTGGTCGCCACCTCAACCCTCGACCTCGGCATCGACTGGGGTGATGTCGATCTCGTCGTCCACATCGGTGCGCCGAAAGGGGCGAGCCGTCTCATCCAGCGCATTGGCCGGGCCAACCATCGCCTCGACGAGCCGTCGAAGGCGGTGCTGGTGCCGGCCAACCGCTTCGAAGTCCTCGAATGCCGGGCTGCACTCGAGGCGGCGCTTTCAGGCACGCAGGATGCGGTCGTCAATCGCACCGGCGCGCTCGATGTTCTCGCCCAGCACGTCTTCGGCACGGCCTGCTCGGGGCCATTCCGCCCGGAAGACCTTTACCGCGAAGTACGCAGCGCCCAGCCCTACGCAGGTCTGGCGCGCGGGGCTTTCGACCGCGTGCTCAAGTTCGTCGCGACGGGCGGCTATGCGCTCAAGAGCTATGATCGCTTCGCCCGCCTCAAGCCGACCGGAGACGGACGTCTGCGGCTCGCCCACCCGCGCTTTGCAAAGCAGTATCGGCTCAACGTCGGCACCATTGTCGAGAGCCCAATGCTGAAGGTGCGTCTCGTCGGCCGGCGCGGCGCTCCGAAACCCCACCGGACCGACAGGCGACGGCCGCTCGCCGGCGGTCGCGTGCTCGGAGAGATCGACGAGTTCTTCGCCGGAGAGCTGCGCACGGGCGATGCGTTCGTGTTCGGCGGCGAGATCGTCCGGCTCGAGCGTATCGCGGGCACCGATGCCTATGTTTCGCGGGCGAGCGCGACCGATCCGCTCATTCCAAGCTATCCGGGCGGCAAGTTCCCGCTCTCGACGCATCTGGCGAGCCGCGTCCGGGCGATGCTCGCCGACGAGCGGAGCTGGGCCGATCTTCCGCCGGCGGTCGCCCGATGGCTCCGCCTTCAGCGCGAGCACTCGGCCGTGCCCCGGCCCGACGAGGTTCTGATCGAAACATTTCCGCGCGGCGAGCAGCACCATCTGGTCGCCTATTGCTTCGAAGGCCGCCTTGCGCACCAGACGCTCGGAATGCTGCTGACGCGGCGGCTCGATCGAATCGGCGCGAAGCCGCTGGGGTTTCTCGCCAACGACTATGCGCTTGCGATCTGGGGCCTCGGCGCCCTCTCCGATCTCATTGCGAACGGAAAACTCAACCTCGCCCGTCTCTTCGACGAGGACATGCTCGGCGACGATCTCGAGGCCTGGCTCGCCGAAACGTCGCTCATGCGACGGACGTTTCGCCACTGCGCGATCATTGCCGGCCTGATCGAGCGCCGACATCCGGGGAAGGAGAAGAGCGGGCGGCAGCTCACCATCTCCTCCGATCTCATCTACGACGTCCTCAGACGCCACGATCCTCACCACATCCTGCTTGAGGCCGCCTGGACGGACGCGGCAACCGGTCTCCTGGACATCGCCCGGCTCGCGGAGTTTCTGCGCCGCATCCGCGGCCGCATCCGGCATCGGGCGCTTGCCCATGCGTCCCCGCTGTCGGTGCCGCTGCTGCTCGAGATGGGGCGGGAGTCGGTTTCCGGGGACGCTCGCGAGGCGGTGCTGCGCGAGACAACCGAGGCCCTGCTGCGCGAGGCGATGCTTGGAGATGTGGCCTGTGCCGAAGCGACTCCCGGCGAACCGGCGGCAGAGTGAGCCGCCAGCGGCGTTCGGCCGCCCTCGCGCGACACCGTTGATGCTGGCGGGACGACGTCTGCTCGCAGACCGCACGGGGGCGCTCTTCTCGCCGGACACCGGCACGCTCGTCGTCGCCGATCTGCACCTTGAGAAGGCCTCCGCCTTTGCGGCCAAGGGCTGGCTGCTGCCGCCCTACGATACCCGCGAGACGCTCTCCCGCCTCGCCGATGCGATCGCGGCCTATGCGCCCCACACGGTCATCGCGCTTGGCGACAGCCTGCATGACCCGGACGGCGCCGGGCGCATCGACGACGAGGATCTGGAACGGCTCGGCGCCCTGCAGGCCGGGCGACGCTGGGTCTGGGTGACGGGCAATCACGATCCGGAGATCGCCGGAACACTTGGCGGGGAGGTGCGCGAGAGCGAGACCCTTGCCGGCATCCGCCTGGTGCATGCGCCGATGGCGGGCGGCGCCTACGCCCTCATCGCCGGCCACCTGCATCCGGCCGCGCGGCTTGCGGTGCGGGGAACCTCCATACGTCGGCCCTGTTTCGCCAGCGACGCGACACGGCTGATCCTGCCGGCGTTCGGCGCGTTCACCGGCGGCCTCAATGTGCTCGATCCGGCCATCGCGGGCCTCCTGGTCCCGTCCCGGCTCCAGGTGCTGATGCTTGGAGAGGCATCCGCCTATCCCGTTCCCGTCAACCGGCTCATTCCCGACTGACGCGCCGACCCTTCTCCTTTGTGGGCCAAGCCACTACCTTGTCGGGGAAGCGCGCCCGCCGGGCGGGCCCGCCAGCGAACCCATCGAGCCATGCCCGCAGACAGCCGCGCCGCCATCCGCTTCGACAACAGCTACGCCCGACTGCCCGGGCGTTTTTCGGTCCGCCTGGCTCCGACAAAGGTCAGGTCGCCGCGCCTTGTGCGCATCAATGGGCCGCTTGCCCGCGAACTCGGCATCGACCCGGACTGGCTGGCGAGCCGCGACGGCGTCGAAGTGCTTGCCGGCAACCGGATCGCAGAGGGCAGCGAGCCGCTGGCCCAGGCCTACGCCGGTCACCAGTTCGGCGGCTTCACGCCGCAGCTCGGCGACGGCCGCGCGCTCCTGCTCGGCGAGGTCGTCGGCTGCGACGGCGTGCGGCGGGATATTCAGCTCAAGGGCTCGGGGCCCACACCCTTCTCGCGGCGCGGCGACGGGCGCGCGGCGCTCGGCCCGGTGTTGCGCGAGTACATCGTAAGCGAGGCGATGGCCGCCTTCGGCATCCCGACCACGCGCGCGCTCGCGGCGGTCATGACCGGCGAGCCGGTGTTCCGTGAGACAGCACTGCCGGGCGCCGTGCTCACCCGAGTCGCTGCAAGCCATGTGCGCGTCGGCACGTTCCAGTATTTCGCCGTGCGCCGGGACATCGACGGCGTGCGCACGCTCGCCGACTATGTCATCGATCGCCATTATCCAGAGGCGCGCGGCGCCCAGAACCCCTACGCCGCGCTGCTCGAAGCCGTCGTCGCCCGTCAGGCCGCGCTCGTTGCCCAATGGATGCTGATCGGATTCATCCACGGCGTCATGAATACCGACAATTGCGCGATTTCGGGCGAGACCATCGACTACGGCCCGTGCGCCTTCATGGACACGTTCCACTTCGGCATGGTGCTGAGCTCCATCGATCACCAGGGCCGGTATGCCTACGGCAACCAGCCGCACATCGCCCAGTGGAACCTCGCCCGCTTCGCCGAGACGCTGCTGCCGATCCTGGCCGAGACGCCGGAGAAATCCATGGAGCTCGCGCAGGCGGCGATCGGCGCCTTCGGGGAGCGCTACCTTGGCGCCTACACAGCGGGCCTTTGTCGCAAACTGGGGCTTTCGAGGCCGCAGGACGGCGACCTCGAACTCGGCCAGGCGCTGCTCGAGGCGATGATGGCGGGCGAGGCCGATTTCACGCTGACGTTCCGTCACCTTGCCGATGCGGTGGCCGATCCCGCCGCCGATTCGACTGTCCGCGCGCTCTTCAAGGAGCCTGCTCTCTACGATACCTGGGCGACGTCGTGGCGGGCGCGGCTCGCTCGCGAGGGCGGTGATCCGCTGGCCCGGCGCGAGGCCATGCGGCGGGCAAGTCCGCGCTTCATTCCGCGCAACCATCGCGTCGAGGAAGCGATTGCGGCAGCGATCACGCGCGAAGACTTCAGCGTGTTCGAGCGGCTTCTTGCCGTTCTTGCACGGCCCTTCGACGATCAGCCGGAGAACGACGATCTCGCCGCGCCGCCACGACCTGAGGAAGTGGTGCAGCAAACGTTCTGCGGCACTTGATTGACGCACTCGAACTCAGGCGGAACCGGGTGCGGCGGCAAGCGGCCAGCCGCGCTGACGCGCCAGGCCGACCGGCACCGCAGCTCACCCGTCCAGCCGCGGCTTCTCACGCCGCACCCCGCGTATCGCGCGCGATCACCTCGATCCAAGCCGGTCCGCGCAATCCGCTGATGACCACCCGTCCGGCGCGTTGCAACGCAAGCGCATCGCCCGCCGCAGCGATGATGTCACGGCCCCGTCCGTCGGTGGCCCAGATGACGCCGCCGAGGACGCGCACCGTCTGGTGCGTCGGCGCTGCGAGCACGAGGACATTGTCCCGGCCGATGAAGCGCGCCTCGCTTGTGATCAGGTTGCTCATGATCGCTCTCGACTCTGGTCTGCTCATATTCGTTCTTGGGTCAGTCCCTCGCAAAGGACTTTTCTTGACGCTCGCCCCGGCCGCCGGTCTTCCGGCTTTGCCGGAGCGAGTCGATCACCGGAACTTGGAATGAAGGATGCCGAGGTTCGGTGCGTCTGACAAAAGATGCTTTCTCGCTCGAGCCTTGAGCGTTCCTAAGGTGTAGCCGACCCTTGCGGGCGCATGGCTGGCGCGCGGATGGACGCTGGCGATTGGCGTCGGGTCGCAACTCTGGTTCGATCGGACCTGTCGACACGCGACGCGCAGCCAATTGCAGAGAACGGAGTCCCGACATGCCAAGCCCCGCCTACGACAAAGGTCTCAAGCTGAGAAAGGAAGTGCTGGGCGATGCCCACGTCAACCGCTCGCTGGCCGGCGCCGACGACTTCACTGGGCCCTTGCAGGAAATCGTCACCGAGATCGGCTGGGGCCAGTTCTGGACCCGCCCCGGCCTCACGCGCAAGGAGCGCAGCCTCATCACGCTCGGTGTGCTCACGGCGCTCGGCCGCTCGCACGAGATTGCGGTCCACACGAGAGGGGCCGTCAACAACGGCTGCAGCAAGGAAGAGATCCGCGAAGCGTTGATCCACGTCGCCTGCTACGCCGGCTTTCCGGCGACCATCGACGCCTTCCGGTCAGCGAAAAAGGCGCTCGACGAGATGGAGGGCAAGAGTTGAGCCGGCGCTTCGCCGCCGCGCAAGCGAGTCAGCGCCGGCGGCCCAGCGCCCGCTTCAGCGCCGCCACACGCAGCGCCCCGGTCGCGATGGCGACGGCAAAATAGATCGCGGTCCCGACGGCGACGAGGAGCGCCAGCGCACCCGCCCGCATGGCGAGAGGCTGGCCGGCGGCGAGCATCGGGGCCAGATGATCCTTGCCGAGCCACAAGGCCAAAGCGAGCACGCCGGACGAGAGAACGATCATCGGCAAAGCCTGAACGAGGCGGCGATCCGCGACGAAGTGGCCGCGGCGGATGAGGGCCGAGTAAAGCAGTCCGGCGTTGAGCCAGCCGCCGACCGCTGTCGCGACGGCAATCCCGACGTGCGGCGGCCATCCGAGGGCGCGAAAGAGAAAGAAAAGACCAATCGACCCGATGGTGTTGGCGATAAGGCTCCAGACCGCATAGCGCATCGGCGTCTCGGTGTCCTCGCGCGCGAAGAAGGCCGGTGAGAACACCTTGATCATGACGAACGCCGGCAGGCCCGCCGCGAAGAAGGCGAGCGCCGGCGCCACAGCCGCCGTGTCCGAGGCCTTGAACGCGCCCCGCTCAAAAAGAACAGAGACGATCTCCCGCGGAATGACTGCGAGGGCTACGGCCGCCGGCACGGTCAACAGCATGGCGAACTCGAGCGAGCGGTTCTGCGAGTCCATGACGGCCGCCTCATCGCCGGCGCGCAGATGACGCGAGATGTCGGGCAGGAGCACCACCCCGATGGCGATGCCGATGATGGCGAGGGGAAGCTCGTAGAGCCTGTCGGCGTAGTAGAGCCAGGAGACGGCTCCCGCCTCGAGCGAGGCGATCATGCTGCCGATCACGATGTTGATCTGCGTGACGCCACCGGCAACGACCCCCGGAACGCCAAGCCGGATGAGCCGGCGCATGTCGTCCGACAGGCGCGGCCAAACGAGCCGCGGCATGAGCCCGTTGCGGCGTGCGCCGTCAAGAAGCAGGAGAAGCTGGAGCACGCCCGCCGCAAAAATCCCCCAGGCAAGGACGAGCCCCGCCCCCCGGTCATTGCCGTAGCCGAGAGCCAGCACGAGCCCCATGGCCGCGATCAGCGTCGCATTGAGGACGATCGAGACGGACGAGCTCTCGACGAACTTCCCGACCGAATTCAGCACGCCCGAGAGGAGCGCGACGAGCGACATGCAGAAAAGGTAAGGGAACGCGATCCGCGACATGTCGACGGCAAGGTCGAACTTGGAGGGGTTTGCCGCGAACCCCGGCGCAAGCACCAGCATGAGGAGCGGCATCGCGATCATGGCGACGGCGGAGAGTGCGATCAGTATGACGGCGAGGCTCGAGAGCGCCTCGTCCGCGAACCGGCGCGCGGATTCCTTTCCTTCGCCCTCGAGCCGCTTGGCGAACAGCGGCACGAACGCGGCATTGAAGGCACCCTCGCCGAACCAGCGCCGGAAAAGGTTGGGGAAGCGAAAGGCAACAACAAAGGCTTCCGCCACAGGGCCCGCACCGAGCAGCGCGGCGAGGCAGATGTCGCGCAGAAAGCCCATCACCCGGCTTACGAGCGTGAGGCCGCCGACGGTTGCGAAGGCGCGATAGAGCTTCATGCGTCCGAGCGGTAGAGGAGCCGGCGCCGGAGCGCAACGTGACGGGATGTCAACGAATGGCGCCGCCTGCGGACATGCGCGATGGGCCTCACGAGGGGTTCGCGAGGCAGCCGGCGAGGTCCTCGGCGAGCGCGCGGAGCAGGGCTGCATAATGCCCGGGCCCGGCCGGAATCGCGGCCCCGAGCGGATCGAGCACGCCCTTGCGCGCCGTTGTTCCCTCGGCAATGGTCTCGATCACCTTGGGCGCGAACTGCGGTTCGGCGAAGATGCACACGGCTTGCAGGCTTGCGATCTTGCCTCTGAGCTCCATGAGACGCCTCGCGCTCGGCGGCACTTCCGGGCTGACAGTGACCGAGCCAACCGGGGTGAGCCCGTACCGGCGCTCGAAATACTGATAGGCGTCATGGAAGACAAGGTACGGCCGCCCGGAGACCGGCTTTAGTCTGGCCTCGATTTCGCGGGAGAGCGCCGAAACTTCGGCCGCGAACTGTTCGGCATTGGACCGCATCCGCCCGGCATCGGCCGGACGCAGCGAGCCGAGCACCTCGGCGACGTGCTTCGCGATCAGCTTGGCGTTCTCCGGATCGAGCCAGATGTGGCCGTCCGTATCGGACTTGCCATGGGAATGGCCATGGCCATGCGACTTCTCCGCATGCGCGTGCGCCTCGAAGCTGCCGCCCGTGCGCAGCTTGTGCAGCGTGAGACCCGGCACGCTCGCGAGCGTCACGACCCTGACCGAGCCCGGCAAGGACCTGGCGAGCCGTGCCGTAAACGGCTCGAGGCTTTCCGATACGCGGATGAAGACGTGCGCCGCGTTGACGCGCCTGGCATCCGACGGCTTCATGGCGAAGGTATGCGGTGAGGCGACGCCATCGACGAGAAGCTCCGGCGTCGCAACGCCCTGCAGGACGGCCGCCACGATCGCGTGCGCCGGCTTGATGGTGACCACCACCTTGAGATCGTCCGCCGCTGCCGACGCGGTCAGAGCGAACGCGGCTGCGGACAGCACCGCGCAGATCACGGTTGCAATGCGACGGGCAAACATTGGGCATGTTCCCTTGTGGACCGTATCGCGCCGCTGAAAGCGCCCCGTGGCCGAGTAGCGAAATTTAGTTATACTATAACATATCTTGTCTCAGGGGAAGTGGCTGGCTAAGGCCGTCCAACCAGACGGATGATGGTGAAGACAGGATCGAACCGCGATGCCGCATTCCATCAAGCTGCTCTTTGTTGCCGGCTCGGCGCGGGAAGGCTCGCTGAACAAGCGGCTTGCGCGCCTCGGCGCCGACATCGCCCATGCCAATGGCATCAGCGCGACCTTTGCCGACCTCGGCGACTACCCCATGCCGATCTACGACGGCGATCTCGAAGCGCGCGACGGTGCGCCCGAGAACGCCCGCAAGCTCAAGGCGCTCTTCATGGTTCACCACGGCGTCATGATCGTCGCGCCGGAATACAACGCCTCGGTAAGCCCGCTTCTGAAGAATGCGCTCGACTGGATCTCGCGCGTCCGCGAGGACGGCGAAGAGGCGAACTTCGTCTATAAGTCGCGCGTGTTCGCGCTCGGCTCGGCCTCGCCCGGGGCGCTCGGCGGCGTGCGAGGCCTCCTCGCCTTGCGTCAGAGCCTGGAACTCGGTCTTGGCGCGCTGGTCCTGCCCGAACAGTTCCTGGTGCCGCGCGCCGGCGACGCCTTCGAGGACAACGGCCATCTCAAGGACAAGGCGGCGATGGAGCTCTATAAGGGTGTCATCCAGAAGCTCGCGCGCGCCGCGCACGTCATGCGGGGGTAGGAGGTGGAGACAGCCGACAGAGATCCCCGCAGACGGCTCTTCGTCGCGCTCGATGTTCCTGATGTCGAGCGCGCCCGTTCTCTTGTCGAAGCCATCGGTCCCGAGGCGCTCAACTACAAGGTCGGGCTCGAACTCGTCTTCGGCGGCGGCCTCGCCTTCGCGCAAGGGCTCAAGGCCGCCGGCAAGTCGGTGTTTCTCGACATGAAGCTGCTCGACATCCCGAACACGGTCGAGAAGGCGACTGCCAACGTCGCCGCGCTCGGGCTCGATTACCTGACGGTTCACGGAACCGACCGAAAGACGCTCGATGCCGCCGTGCGCGGCCGCGGCAGCTCGGGCCTGAAGCTTCTCGCCGTCACCGTGCTGACCAGCCTTGACGCTACCGATCTCGCCGAGCAGGGGATCGAGCGATTGCGACCGCGGGAGCTGGTCCTTCATCGCGCGCGGCTCGCCCAGGCTGCCGGATTCGACGGCGTCATCGCCTCGGGCCAGGAGGCCGCCGCCGTTCGGGCGGCCCTGGGAGCGGACTTTCTGATCGTGACGCCAGGCATTCGCTTCGCCGAAGGACCGGACGGCGATCAGGCTCGCGTCATGACGCCCGCGCGCGCGATCGCCGAGGGCGCAACGCATCTCGTCGTCGGCCGTCCGATTACCGGCGCCGCCGAGCCCGCCGCCGCCGCGCGCCGCATCACCGGCGAGATCGCCCGGCATCTCAAGTGACACGTCAATCCTGCAACCCGAGGACTTCGGCCATGCCCAAAGGCTACTGGATCGCCCACATCGACGTTTCCGACCCCGAGGGCTACAAGGAGTACGTCGCTCTCAACGCCAAGGCGTTCGCGAAGTACGGGGCGAAGTTCCTCGTCCGTGGCGGTCAGTTCACCGTGAAGCACGGCAAGGCGCGCGCCCGCCACGTGGTGATCGAGTTCGAGAGCTATGCGAAGGCCCTCGCCTGCTACGAGAGCCCCGAGTACAAGGCGGCAGAGGCGGTGCGCAACCGCGCCTCGGACGGCGAGGTGATCGTCATCGAGGGCTACGACGGCCCGCAGCCCGCGGCCTGATCCGGCTTCCAGCGATCAGCTGCGCCCGACCCCTTTGAGCACCAGCCGATTGACGAGCTCGGCAAAGCGCGCCGGGTTCGCCGGAAGCTCGCCGTCGAGCAGCCGCGCCTGGTCGAGCAGCAGGCGGCCGATGTCGTCCGTTTCCATCACACGTCCCGCGGCAAGGGCCTCGGCCGCCGCCTTGACGAGCGCGTGCTGGCCGTTGATCTCGAGCACCGGCTTGGCGCCGATGGCCTCCTGCCGACGCTGCAGGATGCGATCGAGCGCCAGATCGGGCCCCGCTCCCGCCGCCACGAGGCAGGCCGGCGAGGCGACGAGCCGCTTGGAGACGCGCACGTCGCTCACCTCTTCGCCAAGCAATGACTTGAGCTTGGCGATCAGGACGGACAGGCTCGGACCATCAGTGTCAGGCTGCGGCTCTTCCTTGAGCAGCGGGACGCCGGAGAGATCGACCTCGCCTTGCGAGAGCGAGCGCAGCGGCTTGTCCTCGAACTTGAGCGGCATCGCCGTCCAGAAGCTGTCGACGGGATCGGGAAGCAACAGCACCTCGATGCCGCGCGCCGCCGCCGCCTCGAGCTGCGGACTGGCCCTGAGCCGCTCGAGGCTCTCGCCGGCGAGATAGTAGATCTCCTTTTGCCCCGGTCGCATCGAGGCCACGTAGTCCTTGAGCGAGCGCCAGCCGCCGCCGGCCGTGGAGCGGAACCGCGCCAGCTTCAGCAGCTGATCGCGCCGCTCGAAATCCTCATAGAGGCCTTCTTTGATGACCGTGCCGAAGGTGTCCCAGATCTTCTCGAAGCGTTCCTTTTCCTTCTCGGCGAGCTGCTCGAGCTCGCTGATGACACGGCCGGTCACCGCGCGCCGGATCTGGCCGACGAGGGGGTTGTTCTGCAGCATCTCGCGCGAGATGTTGAGCGGCACGTCCTCGCTGTCGATGACGCCGCGCACGAAGCGCAAGTAACCGGGCAGAAGGTCGGCGTCGTCGGTGATGAAGACCCGGCGCACGTAGAGCTTGACCCGGCCCTTGCGGGCGACGTCGAAAAGGTCGAAGGGCCGGCGCTCGGGAACGAACAGCAGGACGGCGTAGGACTGGCGGCCTTCCGCCTTGTAGTGAATGGTCAGCGCCGGCTCGTCGTACTGGCCGGCGATGGTCTGATAGACTTCCTTGTATTCCTCTGCCTTGACTTCGGACTTCGCCCGCTGCCAGAGCGCGCTTGCCGAATTGATCTGACGCACCTTGCCGTCGGCCTCGACGAGCTCAACCGGGAACAGGATGTGGTCCGAGTAGGTCTTGACGATGCGCTCGACCTCGCCGGCTTCGAGAAAGCTCTCGGCGTCGGCCTTGAGGTGCAGCCGGACCACGGTTCCGCGCTTGGGCGCGGCGGCGTCGTCCTTTGCCGGCTCGACCGTGAAGCCGCTCGCCCCGTCCGAGGCCCAAAGATGCGCCATCGCCTCGCCGGCCTTGCGGCTCAACACCTCAATGCGATCGGCGACCATGAAGGCGGAGTAAAAGCCTACGCCGAACTGGCCGATCAGTGACGTCGAAGCCTCGTTGCCCTGGGCGAGCTTCTCGAGGAACGCCCGCGTGCCGGAGCGGGCGATGGTGCCGAGGTTGTCGACGAGTTCCGCCTCGCTCATGCCGATGCCGTTGTCGGCGATCGAGATCTGGCGCTTCGCCTTGTCGATGCTGATCCGGATCGCAAGCCGGCCATCGTCGCCGAGCAGCTCGGGCCTCGCGATCGCCTCGTAGCGCAGCTTGTCGCAGGCATCGGAGGCGTTCGAGATGAGCTCCCGGAGAAAGATCTCCTTGTCCGTATAGACGGCGTGCACCATCAGGTGCAGGAGACGCGCCACCTCGGCCTGGAAGGCGTGACTGTGCTGCGTTGCAACGGCATCGGCTGGCATCTGGCGTAAATCCCGGCAAAGTCTGGCTTACGGTCGCCGGATTTAGGTCCCGGCGCGGCCGCGTTCAAGCCTCTGCGAGCCGCCCGGAAACGGCTGCGCTGGCCTGCCCGGCACGGGTGCGTCGCTGGCCTCGTCCCTCCCCGCCAGCGCCGGCTGCGGCGAAAGCGGCTCACTCCACGCCCAAGGCTCGCCGGCGCGGATTGGCGGGCAGCGCATCTCCCCCGTATGCTGCCGGAATGACCAAAGCGGAGAGTTCTGGAAATCGCATTGCCGGGGTCATACTGGCTGGCGGGCAGTCACGTCGCATGGGTGGCGGCGACAAGGGCCTGCTCGACCTTGGCGGCGCGCCGCTGCTTGCGCGCGTCATCGCCCGGCTCGCGCCGCAAGTCTCGCACCTTGCCATCAACGCGAACGGCGACCCGGCGCGCTTTGCCGCCTTCGGGCTCCCGGTCATCGCCGACACCATCGCCGGCTTCGTCGGACCGCTTGCCGGCGTCCTTGCGGGGATGCGATGGGCGGCCGCAATGAGTCCGGCCCCGACGCACATCGCCACGGCCTCCGCCGACGCGCCGTTCCTGCCCGACGATCTGGTCGCGCGCCTGTCGGATGCCGTCGCCGGACGGCCCGGCGCCATCGCGCTGGCCGCCTCGGGCGGCGCGCTGCATCCCGTCATCGGCCTGTGGCCCATCGCGCACGCCGACGATCTCGAGCACGAACTCGCGCGCGGCGTCCGCAAGGTCCTGGCGTTCACCGACAGGCACGGCACGGTCCCTGTGGACTTTCCCCCAATCGCGGCGCGCGGGCGCGCCATCGACCCGTTCTTCAACGCCAACACACCCGAGGAGCTGGACGAGGCGCGCCGCCTTCTGGCCGTGCTGCCGCCATGACAAGGCTTCTCGGCCGCGACGGCACACCCGTGATCGGCATCGCCGGCTGGAAGAAGTCCGGCAAGACCACGCTCACCGTGCGCCTCGTCACGGAGTTCACGCGGCGCGGCTACACGGTGGCGACCGTTAAGCACGCGCATCACAATTTCCAGATCGATACGGCCGAAACGGACAGCGCCCGCCACCGCCGCGCGGGCGCCGGGCAGGTTGCGGTCGTCTCGCGCGACCGCTGGGCCATCATCCGCGAGCTTCAGGGTCGACCGGAGCCGGACCTCGCCGATGTGCTGCAAATGCTCGAGCCTGCCGACCTCATTATCGTCGAAGGCTACAAATCGGCGCCGATCCCCAAGATCGAGGCGCGGCGGAACGAATCGTTCACGCACGAGCCGATGGCGCCCGCGGACCCGCATGTGATCGCCGTCGCCGCCGATCATCCAGTCGATGGCGCCGGCCGGCCGGTGTTCGCGCTCGACGACATCGCCGGCATCGCCGATCTGATCGCGCGCCGCCTGGGACTCGCCCAACCGAGGTCGACTTCGCGCGCCGGCAGCGAGCCGGACTCATGAGCGAGGCCCCGTCTTTCCCGATCGCGACCGCGTTGATGGCGCTGGTCCTCCTCGTTGCCGCCTCGGCCGACGCGTCAGCAGGCCAGCCCGCCCCGACGCCGCCTGCCGGTCGTGACCCCGGCGGCGTCGCCGTCGCCATCGTCGGCGCCGGCATCGATTACCGGCATCCGGAGCTTGCGCATCGTGTCGCGCGCGACGGCGAAGGGACCGTCATTGGCTGGAACATGCTCGAAGGCGGCCCGTTACCCTATGACGCGCCGCCTCCCGAGGGGCGCGCCGTTCCTCCAGAGGCCGGCACGGCGCAGGCAAGGCTGCTCCTGGCCGAGGCTCCGGCGGCGCGCCTGATCCCGGTACGCGTGCCTGAGGCCGACGCGCGCGGCCTGGCGGCGGCTCTCGCCTTCGTGCGCGTGACGCCGGCGCGGGTCGTGGCCGTTCTCACCGGTCCCGTGCCCGAAACGGAAAAGGCGCTTCTTGGCCGGATTGTCGAGGCCAGCGCGCATCTCCTCGTCATTACGACCGCGAACCTTGCTGACGCGTTCCCGCAGCGGTACGCGAACGTCATTTGCGTCTCGCCACTCCCTGCGCTCGAGCCAGCGCGCGGCGCCAGAGGAAGCGAGCCGCATTGCGACCTGTCGGTAGCGGCATCAGGGGACGGAGGCATCGGCACGGGCACGGAGGCCGTGAACCCGCGAGCCGCAGCCAATGCTGCCGCCGTCCGCGTGGCGGCGCTCGCGGCGCGCCTGCTGCATGCCGAGCCCGCCCTCGCTGCCGCATCCCTCAGAGAGAGAATTGCCGGGCTGGCAACGCCATGGCCGGCGCCCGCCGCAGGCGCTCCCGCCCTTCGCATCGAGAATATCCCCCGCCAGCCCTTGAGCCGCTGAGCCCAAAGCCCAAAAACTGCGCGATGCCGACGGCCTGGAACTTGGGCACTTTGCCTGATAATTGCGCTCGTCCGTTAAGCCGAGTCGTGCATCACTTTTGCTATGCAGATTGCGGGCACCTCGTCATGGGCGACAGGATCGAGCACAGCCGATTGGTGAAGGGGCCGAAGCCGCCGTGGCTCAAGCTGAAGCGGCCGCCCGAGATTCGCAACTGGGGGCTGCCGGCGCCGATCGGCCACAACAACGGCCCGCCGCTCGAGGAGGACGTCAACGACGCCTACGTCCGTTACAAATGGAAAAAGGCGCACGCCGCCGCCTGGGCCGCGCCGTCGCTCTCGATCCTGAGGTTCCGGGTGGCCCGCGCCGAGGCCGCAGGCGTCAGCTATCGTGAGTACATGCTCGAGCTTCTCGACACCGGTCGCTACCTGCAAGCCGGCGATCGCAAGCCGGTTGCGTCGAACACCGACGATCCAAAGTCCGGCGAGGGTTGATTGTCCCCGCGGCGGCGCCCCCGGTGTCCCCGATCGATGACTGCGTGTCGCAGCAAGCGCGGCAGGCGGCCAGCGGCCCTGAGCGCGAGGAGCGAGCTCAGCCGGCGTCTTGCCGGCGCTGCGCCAGGTCGCGATAGGCCCGCTCGATCTGATGCTCGACGGCCGCTTCCGTGTAGCCGGCGAGCACCTTCGCTCTGGCGGCCTCGCCGAGACGGCGCCTGAGCGCGGCGTCGCCAGCAAGGCGTGCAAGCGCCTCGGCGAGCGCCGGCGCATCGCCCGGCGGGATGATGAGCCCCTCGATGCCGTCGCGCACGAAGTGCCGGCAGCCGGGGACATCGGTTACGATCAACGGCCGGGCGCAGGCGGCCGCCTCCAGCAGCGCGCGCGGCATCCCTTCCCGGCTGATCGCCGGCAGAACGAAGATGTCGGCACGACGCCAGACCGCCGCAACGTCGCGCGTGAAGCCGAGATACCTGCGAGTCGTCCCGTTCTGCCAGGCGGCGATGTCCGCGGCCGAAAGCGTTTCCGGATTGCCGCTGTCGAACTCGCCGTAAAGCTCGACGGCAAGCGGCACGCCCTTCGCCTCGACGAGCCGCTGCGCCGCCATCAGCACGTCGACGCCCTTGGAGCGGATCATGCGACCGACGAAAGCAGCGACCGGCGGCATGTTGCCGGTCTCGGGCCCCGGCGGGAACTGCTCCGGGTCGATGCCTGCGCCCCCGAGCATCGTCACCCGCGGGCCGGGCTCGACGCCGCCCTCCTTGAGGAAGGCCAGGTCCTCCGGGTTCTCGACGAAGAGCCAGCTCGTGGGCCGGCCGACGGCGCGCGCGATGATGCGGAGTGCAATGCTTCGCGCGAGCCGTGCCTTGGGGGTATCGGAGATGGCGAGAAACCCCAAACCGGTCATGTGCACGACGACGTGCGGCACCTGCGACAGAAGCGTCGCGAGGCCGCCGAGCACGATGGGTTTCATGGCGACGAGGTGCACGACATCCGGCCGCTCGCGGACGATGATGCCCTTGAGCCGCCGCACCGTCCGCGCTTCGCGCACGGGGTTCATGGAAGACCGGTTGTATTCGAGATCGACGGTCCTGGCGCCGAGGGCCTCGATCTCGCCCATCCGCCCCGACGAGCGCGTCACCACCACCACCTCGTGCGCCAGCCGGCGCAGGCGGCGGATCAGCGGCTGGAAGTGCGAGAGCGCGAACCAGTCCTCGGTGACGAGCACCAACACCTTGCCGATGGCCGGCGGCGGGCCGGTGTCCGGAGGGGTGTCTGCCGTCCTGCTTCTCTGGTTCTGCATTTCGCGCCAGGTCGTGTAGGTCGCGTGACCGCGGTGGACTTCAAATGCACATGTGCTCTGCCGACGCGGCGCTTTGCGACCGCCGGCGGCTCTGCATAGGATGCCGCCGGCGCCCATTCCAGCCAAATGCGGCCGGCGCCGCAGGCAAAAGGCATCAGCGACGCCGGCGAAAGAAAGTCGCAAGCCGCGCGAGCGGCGACCGTTCCGGCCGTTGGGAGCCGCCGCTGCATGATCGAAGCCACGGCCAGCGTTTCAGAGCCCATGTCCTGCCACGTGTGCCGCATGCGCGGCGAGCGAACCGGCACCTTGCGTTGCAGCGAAATGTTGCTGGTAGTCCGCTTGTCTGCGGATCACAAGCTTGCCCGACATGCCCGCCGATAGCCCGCTTCGCGTCGCAGTCGCCGGCCTGCTCGCGCTTGCCGCCGCCATGGGCATCGGACGCTTCGCCTATACGCCGATCCTGCCGGCGATGATCGAGGCGCTCTCCTGGAGCAAACTCGACGCGGGGCTCGTCGCCTCGGCCAACTACCTGGGTTATCTGACCGGCGCCCTCGCCGTCGGCGGCCGCGTCTTCGCCGCGAAGCCGCGCGCCTGGCTGATCGTTGCGCTCGCCACGAGCGTCGCGACCACCGGCGCCGCCGCACTCGTCGGCGAAGTCGCCACGTTGATCGCCATCCGGTTTCTCTCAGGAGTCGGCAGCGCATTCGCCATCATCTGCGCCTCGACGCTGGTTCTGGACAAACTGATGACCGCCCAACGCGCGCCGCTCTCCTCGCTGCACTTTGCCGGAGTGGGAACGGGAATCACGGTCTCGTCGCTCATCATCGCCGGTTTGACTGCGGTCGGGGCTGACTGGCGGCAGATGTGGATCGGCTGCGCGACGGCCGCTTTGCTAGCGAGCGCCATTTCAGTCCGGCTGCTGCCCGCTTCGACCACGATGGCGCCGCCCGCGGCGAGACGATCAGCGGCAGCCGGCGCGCGCTCCCTTGCGCTCATCGCCGCCGCCCACGGGCTGTTCGGGTTCGGCTATGTCATCACGGCAACCTTCATCGTGACCATCGTGCGTGAGACGCCGGGTGTCAGAAGCCTCGAGCCCTGGATCTGGCTCATGGTCGGACTGGCGACGCTGCCGTCGATCCCGCTCTGGGAATGGCTCAGCCGTCGGATCGGACTTTATCGCACCTACGCGCTCGCCTGCCTCGTCGAAGCGGCGGGCGTCGCGGCGAGCGTCGAGTGGACCAGCGCCGCCGGTCTCTCGGCCGCCGCCGTGCTTCTCGGCGGCACGTTCCTCGGGATCACCGCGCTCGGCCTCATCTGCGCCCGCAACCTCTCCGGCGGACGGCCGCAATGGGCGATCGGCGCCACGACTGCGAGCTTCGGCCTGGGCCAGATGATCGGCCCGACGGTTGCAGGCGTTCTCTCGGAAATCTCCGGCAGCTTGCGCCTGGCTTCGCTTGCCGCTGCGGCAGCGCTCATCGTGGCGGCGGCGCTGGCGCATGCCGCTGCGCCGCATCGCACCGGCTGATCGGAGCCTTGCCGCAAGCTCCCCGCATCGCGGCGCCGTGCGATGACGGCGGCCGGTCAGACTTCGAGCCAAGCGTAGACGTCGCCCGAATTGGCGGCATGCGGCAATGCGGCAATCACGTCGGCGAGATCCGTGCTGGTCCGCCAACGCCGCCGGTCCGCTCCGTCGATGATGCCGCAGCTGTCGCCGTCCGGGCCGCCCGCATCACCGATCATCAACGAGTACCTGTAGCCGCCCAGCCGGTCGCACAGTTCGAGGCACTTGTAAGCGATCTCCCGCTGAATGGTCGTGAACTCGAAGGAGAGCGCCGGCACCGCTTGCGAGAGGCCGGCGAGCACGTCCGCCTCGAAGCCCTCGACGTCGATCTTGATGAATGCGGGTTGCCCATGCTCGGCGATCAAGCGGTCGAGCGTGGTCACCGGTACCGTGATGGTCCGGTCCCAGACCTGATCTTCCCAGCCGGCGGCGCCATCGGCTGCCCGGATGAAGGCGGGAGAGGCCGTGGTCACAGTCGGATTGGCGGAGTTGACCCGCAACTCAAGCGTGCCGGGCTTCGGCCCGCAGGCCGCCTCGATCAGGACCACCGCCGGATCGCCGGTGAACAGCTCGCGGATGACCCGCGCGCATTCAGGCTGCGGCTCGAGCGCGACCACCTTGCCCGCGCCGCACCGCCGGAAGGCCAGGATGCGGTCGCCGACATGGCTGCCGACGTCGAAGGCGAGATCGCCGGGCCTGAGAAACGGTCGATAGATCGCCTCGAGCGCCGGCAGGTGCCGCGGATCCAGATGATAGACGTCGAGCGACCGGTGGAGTGCGGCAAACGCCGGATCGGCCCGAAGCTTTCTGATGCGGTCCTGCATGGGCATGGTTTGGCCTCGCGGTAGGGCGGCATGAAGGCAGGGAGCGGCATGACCCGGTCCGGGGCGGCAGATCGGACCCGAAGCCTCGCCGGACCTGATAAGTCACCCCACCCGCTTGTCACGTGTCCGGACTTATACCAATCTGCCGTCGATATCTCGCGTTCCCCCGGGCCGCCAGCTCCCCGCCGGCGGCCTCCCCGCAAGAGCCGGAGGAGACGGTCCGATGAAGATTTTGTGGTTCCATCTCATGCCCTACACGGAACTTCCCGACGACTTTCGTCAGAAGCACCCGTCGGTGTGGGTGGACATTCATTCGTCGCTCTTCGATCCGAAGCGCGCGCACCACATGTACAACGACTTCATGGACGAGATGGAGTTCGCGGCCGAGATGGGCTTCGACGCCATCTGCTGCAATGAGCACCATTCGAACGGCTACGGCCTGATGCCCTCGCCGAACCTCATCGCCTCCTCGCTCGCCCGGCGGACCACCGACACCGCCATCTGCGTGCTCGGCAACTCGCTCGCCCTCTACAATCCGCCGACGCGCGTCGCGGAAGAATTCGCGATGATCGACTGCATTTCCGGCGGGCGGCTCATCGCCGGCTTTCCCGTCGGCACGCCGATGGACACCTGCTACGCCTACGGCGCCAACCCGTCGATGCTGCGCGAGCGCTACCTCGAGTCCCATGACCTCGTCATGCGGGCGTGGACGGAGAAGGAAACTTTTGCCTTCAACGGCCGCTACAATCAGCAGCGCTACGTCAACATTTGGCCGCGGCCCGTGCAGGAGCCGCATCCGCCGGTCTGGATTCCGGGCGGCGGCTCGGTCGAGACGTGGCAGTGGTGCGCCAAGATGGACTACGTCTACTGCTACCTGTCCTACTACGGCTACAAGGCGGGCCTGAGGACCATGCAGGGCTTCTGGGACGAGATGGCCAAGCTCGGCAAGGATCGCAACCCATACCGCGCAGGCTTCCTGCAGTTCGTCGGCGTCGCACCGACCCGCTCCGAGGCGATGGAGCGCTACGCCGAGGCGGCCGAATACTTCTACGGCCGCTGCCTGCACGTCGACCTGAAGTACGCCTCGCCGCCGGGCTACAATACCGAGGCGACGCAGCGCGTCGGCCTCGAGAGCCAGGTTCGCGCGGCCGCACAGGCCTCCGCGGACGCCAGCAAGAGCCAGGACGCGCTCGGCGCGCAAGGCACCACCGGCTCGACCGCGGGCACGCGCTTCAACATGGTCGCCAAGGAGATGAAAGACATCGTCGAGCGCGGCTACGTCATTGTCGGCTCGCCGGACGAGGTCGTCGAGCAGCTGCGCGAGGTGGCCATCAACATGAATGTCGGCCACCTGATGCTGCTCATGCAGTACGGCAACATGTCCAAGGAGCTGGCCAAGTACAACACGCGGCTCTTCGCCGAGAAGGTCATGCCGAAGCTGAAGCCTTTGTTCTCCGAGTGGGAGGACAAGTGGTGGCCGAAGCCGATGCCGAAGACGCAGCGCGCCGCGATTCCGGCGTTCGCGCCTTCGGTGCAAGCCGCCGAATAGCGACCGGCGCCGCCGCCGCGATCGCAGGCCGCTGAAGGTCGGACGCGCGCAGCACGGGGGCGCCCCGAGGCTCGTCCGAGTGAGCCGCTTGCTCGCATCGGGCCGGGCACGCGGCCGCAAAACGATGCGGGCTCCGGCCGCAAAGCCGGAGCCCGAATCCCTCATCGGCGGTCATCCGTTCAGGGATGCCGCGACGCTGACCGTGGTTGCTCGAACCGGAAACTTGCGCCCGCCTTCACAGGCAGATCGCGTCCTTCGGCAGGCACGAGCCCTTGTTGATGAGGTAGTCGAAGCAGCACTTCTCGGTGGCCTTGCACTTGAACTTGCTCACCTTGCCGTCCCAACCGGTCGCCTTGCACATCTTGTTGGCCGGCTTCTTGCCTTTGGCGAAGGCGTCGCTGGCGATGGGCGCGGAGATGGCGAGCGCCGCGCCGAAGGTCAGGGCAATCAGAAAACGCATGGTCGTGCCTCCGTTGGATACACCGTCTACGCGGCCATGCCAGCACGCCGCCCGCCAATCCGGCAATAGCGCCGCGGCCACGATCCGCGGGAATTTCCTGGTTGCGTGGGCCGCAATTGCGTTCCCGCCCGGGCGCCGGTCCATTGCCCCCTCCCCCAACCGATCGAGCGGCCAAACCGCGCGTTGATCGCCCTGCGGGAGATCCGCACGGCGGGCGCTGCCGCCTTGCGGGTTGTCCGGACTTATCCCAATCTAGGGGCCGACACAGCCCAAACCCATGCGGCGGCGGCGCGCCGCCCCGAGCCGGAGGATCTCCAACCTTGTCCGAACCGACGACCACGACCATCGACGTCAATGGCCACCCCTGTCGTGTCTGGAGCAAGGGCTCGGGCCCCAAGCTCGGCTGGCTTGCAGGCTTCGGCGGTTTACCGCGATGGACGCCTTTCCTCGACAAGTTGGCTGAGACTCGGACCGTCATTGCCCCCTCGCTGCCGGGCTATCCGGGGGCGACCGGGCACACGCTGCTCGACAGCCATCTCGACTGGATCTGCGCCGTCCGCGACATCGTCCTCAAGGCTGGGCTCGAGGGCGCCGATCTCGCCGGTTCCTCGGTCGGCGCGTCGTTTGCCGCCGAATTCGCGGCGATGTGGCCGCACAAGGTGCGCCGCCTCGCCCTGATCGCCCCTTTCGGGATGTACGACGACACCGATCCGCCCGCCGACGTCTGGGCGCAGCGTCCCGATGATCAGCCGGGTATCCTGTGCGCGAACCCGCAAACCTGGCTCGATTACAAAGCGCCGCCGCCCGGCGCCAACTCGGTCGAATGGCCGATCGAGCAAGTGCGCGCCTCCGAGGCTGCGGCGCGCGCCTTCTGGCCGCTCGGCAACACCCGCATCGAGAAGCGCCTGCCGACCATCATCGCTCCAACATTGCTGTTGTGGGGCGAGCAGGACCGGCTGATGCCAAGAAGCTACGCGGACCGGTTCGCCAAGAAGATCAAGGGACCGACCACGATCCGCGTCATCCCGCGCGCCGGACACCTGGCAGAGCTCGACGAGCCCGCCGCCACCGCCGCCGCGATCCTGGAGTTCGTGCGCTGAAGCCGCCGGCCCGAGTTCGTTCGTCGCCGGCAATCCGAAACCCGCCGCTGGCCGATCGACAGCCGGTCAGCCCCCGTCAGGGGACACCCGCGACGTCAAAAGGGAGACCGCCATGCCACTCGACGCCGACAGTCAAGAGTTCCTCGATCTCCTGAAACGGCTCGGCCGTCCGCCCATCAATTCCCTGCCCCCGGATCAGGCGAAGGAAGTCTTCCGGCGCGGACGCCTCGTCACGCAGCCCGATCTGCCGCAGGTCGACCGCGTCAAGGAGTACGAGGCGACGGGGCCGCACGGGCCGATCCCGGTCCGGGTCTATCGCGGCGCCGGCACCGCCGACATGGGCGCGCTTCCCGTGCACGTCTACTATCACGGCGGCGGCTGGGTGCTCGGCGACCTCGACAGCCACGACTGGGTCTGCCGCAAGATCGCCAACGCGGTGAAATGCGCCGTCGTCTCGGTCGACTACCGCATGGCGCCGGAGCACGTGTTCCCGAAGGCTTTCGACGATTCGCTCGCCGCCGTCGAATGGACGGCCCGCAATGCCGCGATGCTGAAGATCGATCCCGCGCGCATCTCGGTCGGCGGCGACAGCGCCGGCGGCAATCTGGCGGCGGCGGTTGCGCTCGCCTTGCGCGACAGCGGCAAAATCAAGCTCAAGGCCCAGATCCTCGTCTATCCGGCGGTCGACCTCGCCATGACCGGCGACTACTACGGCCGCTTCACCAAGGATCTGATCCTGACCGACGACACCATGCGCTGGTTCATCGACCTCTACGTGCCCGACCAAGCGCAGCGCAAGGACTGGCGGGCCTCGCCATTGCTGGCGCCGAGCCTCAAGGGCCTGCCGCCGGCCCTCGTTCTGCTCGCCGGCTACGACCCCCTTTGCGCCGAGGGCGAGGCGTTCGCCGCCCGGCTCGAGAAGGAGGGCGTCAAGACCGTGGTCAAGCGCTATCCGGGCCAGATCCATGGATTTCTGTCGAACGGCAAGCTGCTGCCGCGCGCCAACGACGCCATCAACGACATCGCCGAGGTGATGACGGCGCATCTTTGACCGGACCATCGGCGAGATCGGCTCGGAAAGGCTCGAGGTCAAGCGCTGGCAGCCGCCGCCATCGCATTGCCGGGCCACCATGCCGCTCTCCCGCAGTCCGGGCGATTGCGGATAGGATGGCGGCCCTAGGCGCGCAATCAGTGGTTATGCCGGCTCGTTTCAGCTAAGCGGCCGGCGCAAGGCGAGGGATGCTCATGGTCACCGTCAACACCGAGGAAGCCACGCAACGCCTGATGCGCTTTCTCGCCGTCGAGGGCGTCACCGGCCAAGAGAAGCGGATCGGCCAGGAGATCATGGCCGCACTCAAGGAGGCCGGGGTTCCCGCGAAGGCGATGCGCTTCGATGACGCCAACACGCGCATTCCATTGCCGACCGAGACCGGCAACCTCATTGTCGATCTGCCCGGCCGCGGCCGCCTCGGCAACGCCGACCGCATCCTGTTCATGACGCACATGGACACGGTTCCGCTCTGCGCCGGCGCCAAGCCGAAGCGGCAGGGGCGCCGGATCGTGAATGAGGCCAAGACGGCGCTCGGCGGCGACAATCGCACGGGCTGCGCCGTCCTCGTCACGCTCGCGGCCGAGCTCGCCAAGCAGAAACTCGAGCACCCGCCGATCACGCTCCTCTTCTGCGTGCGGGAGGAAAGCGGGCTTTGGGGCGCGCGTCACGTCAATCCGTCGGACTTGGGCCCGGTGAAGATGTGCTTCAACTACGACGGCAGCTCGGCGGCCAACGTCATCGTCGGCGCGGTCGGCGCGGATCGCTGGGAGGCAGAGATCTTCGGGCGCGCCTCGCACGCGGGCGTTGCGCCCGAGAAAGGCATCAGCGCCACCCTGATCCTCGCGCTCGCGCTCGCGGAAGTGCAGGCCGGCGGCTGGTTCGGCAAGGTGGTGAAGGGCGACAAGGTGGGCACGAGCAACGTCGGACCGGTGACCGGCGGGCCCGGACGGCCGGCGGGGGATGCCACCAACGTCGTCACCGACTACGTGCACGTGCGCGGCGAGTGCCGCAGCCACGACGCCAAGTTCTTCAAGGAGATCACCGCCGCCTACAAGGCCGCGTTCCAGCACGCCGCCGACAAGGTGGCGAACTCGGAGGGCAAGCGCGGCAAGGTCCGCTTCAAGGCGCACACCGACTATTACCCCTTCCGGCAGAAGGAGACGCTGCCGGTCGTCAAGCGCGCGATCGCGGCGGTCGAGGCGGGCGGCCGCGAGGCGAAAGTGCGCACGGCCAACGGCGGGCTTGATGCCAACTGGCTCGTGCGCCACGGCGTCCCGACGGTGACGTTCGGCGCCGGCCAGAACGAGCCGCACACGGTCGATGAATGGATCGACCTCAACGAGTTCGACAGCGCCTGCGCTCTGGCGCTACGTCTGGCGACGACGGGATGAGGCGGGCGCGCGAGGCGCGACGCACTATGGTCGCACCGCGCCTCAGCGCCGGACGGCGACGCGCGGCCCAGCCCATTGCCAGCCACGACGCGCCGCGCGAACACACAGAAACGGCTATCGGCCCTCGCAATCCGAGGCCGTGATGTTGCTGTCAGATCATGCCCGCAATTCGCGTTGATCCAGCCGCAGCACTATCAATCGCCGGGGTCTGTACTTGATTCAGTGCGGCCACTGATCACGCGCTCAATATCGATGTTGCACATGTGGCGAGCGTCGCCTCGTCAGGTTGTATGCCGCGACAAACCCGCGTTGGCGCCTGATGCCACCACAACGGCAGCGTGGCTCGCTCCATCGCGCCCCTCGGCGATCTGACGACCTTAAAGGCTGAACCGCCCCGGGTTTGCCGGAGGCTCCAACTCTTGAGAGAGTGGAGCCATGACAAGCGAATCAAGAACCGCAAAGCCTGCCGGGACCGCCAGAGGCGCCCCCGGCTTTTCGCCGGAAGTGC
>Ga0073934_10002159_pt1 | contig 42475 bp, 41 predicted proteins | sample LarsenN4metaG_FD_76834 | JGI IMG/M metagenome (GOLD analysis project Ga0073934, IMG submission 76834) | Hot spring sediment bacterial and archeal communities from British Columbia, Canada, to study Microbial Dark Matter (Phase II) - Larsen... ...
CATGGTGTCGGCGGCGCCGGGCGGCGCGCGCTGGTATCATCAGCACTTCGGCTGTTCGAAGGAGCCGTTGCGGCTGACGGCGTGGTTCGGCCCGCACAATCCCGGCCGCGAACCCGGTCCGCCCGGCGAGCAGCACATCGACTACACCGGCATGGACATCACCGAAGGTGGCACCGCCATCCCCTACTGGATGGAGGACCCCTTCATCCGCGCCGAATACGAGGAACGCCTGCGCAAGGAGGGCGTCGAGAACCGCATGCGGCCGGAATACTACGACCGAAACTACAAGGGCGAGCTGCCGCGGGAATAGGAACGCGAGATGAACCTCAGTGTCGGGCCGGGCCGGCGGCCTTGCCGCCGTTGAGCGTCTCGGAAGGCAACTCGCCAAACGCTTTCAAATAAGCCTCGCGGAAACGCTCGAGATCGTGGAAGCCGCAGGCGCGCGCAACGGCGGCCACCGTGGTCGCCTCGCCAAGTCGCTGCAATTGTTCACGCGCGCGGCGCAACCTGACCTGCTTGGCAAATTCCATCGGCGAACAGCCGCGGATACGCCGGAACATCTGCGAAAGACTTTGAAAACCGACACCGGCAGCCGCTGCAATGTCCTCCAGTTCGATGGGCTTGTTCCAGTTCGCCTCGATGTACTCCTCTGCGCGACGCACCTGCAGCGCAGAGACGCCCGGTGCCGGCCGGCCCAACAGGTGGCTGTAATTATGATGATTGGCGTAGAGAAACATGACCAAGATCATCTGCTCCAGTTCCGCCAGCAGCAAAGACGGAAGACTTGCGGAAGCGCTCAATTGGTTGACGAAGAACATCACATTCCTGCGCAGCATGACCGCAGCAGGCTGCCTGAAGGTCTGCGCCGGCGCCATTCTCAATGGGCCCACTTTGGACTGGCCGGTGATCGCAACCAATTTGTCGGTTAACGACTGCACGCGAATGTTCAGGTTGAGTCGCTCGTAGTCGGCATCGCACGTCATGTCGAACGGCACGTCTGCCGACACGACCGCGCTGCAATGGGGATCGATCGTCACTGACGTTCCCTCAATCAGGGCTTCAGCCGTCCCCCTGATCGAGAAAATCTGCGAATAGATTGTGGGCTCTGGAAACCGGAAACCGATCTCGGTGCCGTACAACCCGTAATTCAACCCGATGTGCTGCAACTGGCAATTGTTTTGGATGGCGCGAAGCGGCGTATCGCGCCCGACAAGTTTCAGGGCAGGCTTGGCTATGATGCGCCCGAGCGAGTCCTCCAGTTCTTCAATCTTGGAAGTGCGCACCAAGGGAAACGAATCGAGCGGCCGGCTATCTGCCATTATCGCGCACTCCTGCGCCTTGATCGGGCTTGCGAGATGAACTCCAGAGGAGTGCAGCCATGACGCTTTCGGAATGAACGAAACAGGCTGAAGGCACTGACCCCGGCGACTTGCGCGATTTCTTCCAGAGTAATCGGCCGGTGGCAATTGGCTTCGATGAATTCCTCCACCCGGCGAACCTGCCACGGCGCGGCTTCGGCTGCATCGCGTTCCAGCAAATGGCTGTAATTATGCCGGTTGCTGAACAGGAACATCGCCATCAAGAATTGCTCGGTTTGCGACACCCACCAGTCTGGAAACGGAGGATCGGCCGCATCCAGCGTGTCGGCAAGAAGCGGAAGATAGTCCAGCAAGGCGCGAGCCGCCGGTCGCCCGACATCCATCTCCGGGCGCATCCGCAGCGGTTCGTTGATGCTTGCGCCGGTCAGCGCCGCCAGTTTGCGGGTCAGCGCCGAGGCGGAGATTTTCAGCACGTAGCACTCGTAGCTTGCATCATAGTTTGCGCGGTAGCCGGCATCCGGCGAGATCGTGGCTCCAGTCTTCGCGGTCAGCGAGATCTGCGTTTTTCCGGTGCCAAGTTCGCCGCTGCCGCGCGCAGGCAACAAATGAAGGAAGTAATCGACGGTGGGGAACTCCACCGACACCGCGGCACCGTAGCGGCAGTAGCCCAGCCAGACGTCCCGGAGCCGGCACTCGTTGATGGCGGCATCGAGCCGTCTGGTGGCCCGTGGTGCAAGTCGCAAGGTTGGCCTTCCATAAATGTCCGCCAGCGCGGCTTGCACGACCTCGGCCTTGTGCGTTCGCACGACAGGATATTTGTCGAGCGGCCTGGGGAAATTCAGCGACATCTGCCCAACGTCCGAGGTTCGATTGCAAAACAAATCGCCCGGATTGGGAGATTGCAGCGCCCTAACGTTATCGCGCGCATCCGCGCATCTGCTCCGAGGCGGCGGGGCAGGGACATTAACCGCTTTCCGACCGGCCTTCCAGCGACTATCGCCCGCTTGCCTGCGGACCGCGTCGAATGCAACAACCTGAACGGATAACAGGAGGCATCCGTCCATGCGTGTCGTCGCGCTCGAAGAACATTTCACCGTCCCGGCCCTGGTCAAGACAATCGATCCGGCGGCGATCGCGCGCCGCGGCTTCAAGAGCCGCCGGCCGCCGATCGGCCGGCCGAACCCGTTCGAGCTTGCCCCGGAGATCGGCGAGACGCGGCTGCGATACATGGACGAGGCGGGCATCACCGTGCAGGTTCTCTCCGGCACCGGGCCGGGCCCCGACCTTGTGCCCGGCACCGCCGGCATTGATCTCGCGCGGGCGATGAACGATCACCTGGCCGCCGCCTGCAGCAAGCACCCCGACCGCTTCAAGGGTTTTGCCACGCTGCCGATGGCGAGCCCCGAGGCCTGCGCCGCCGAGCTGCAGCGCTGCGTTACGGAGCTGAAGTTCCTCGGCGCGCTGGTCAACGGCACCTGCGAAGGGCGCTTCCTCGATCATCCGAGCTACGACCCGCTGCTCGCCACCGCGGTCGCGCTCGACGTGCCGATCTACGTGCATCCGCATCTTCCGCCCGAGCCGGTGCGGCAGGCCTATTACAGCAACCTGCCCGAGGGCACCGACCGCGTGGTGGCGAGCGCCGGCTGGGGCTGGCACCAGGAAACGGCGATCCACATTTTGCGGCTGGTGTTCAACGGCGTGCTCGACAAGTATCCGAGACTGAAACTGATCATCGGCCACATGGGCGAGATGCTGCCGATGATGCTCGCACGTATCGACGACGTTTCCGCCGCCGATGTCGACCACCTGCAACGGCCGCCCAGCCGTCAGATCGTCGAGCAGGTGTGGATCACGACCAGCGGCGTCTTCACCCAGCCGCCGTTCCTCGCTGCGCTGCAGACCTTCGGCATCGACCGCATCATGTTCTCGGTCGACTACCCCTACGCGCTCAACGCGCAGGGCCGCGCGTTTCTCGACAACGTCGCACTCGCCCCCGCCGATTTCGCCAAGCTTGCGCACGGCAACGCCGATGCGCTGCTGAAGTTGGCCTGAGGGCGCCGCCGGCCCGGCCGGGTGGTGGCGCGCGGAGCGCCGCACCCGGCGCGACCCGCAGCGGGCTGTCGCCTCGAGAAATTCTCGGCGCGGCGCCGATCGCCCGCTCGACCGTTTCGTCGCGCCGGCATCCCGCTCGCTTACGCCGCCTTGGCGAACGCCTCCTGCACCGACTTCTCGAAAGCGTAGAGCTTCTGCACGCTCGGCCTTTGCAGCACGCGCTCGAAATGCGCCGCGCAGTGCTTGAAACCCGAAAGATCGAGTCCGAACTGCCGCGCGCGGCGCTGGCACCAGAAGAAATGCGCATCCGGCGCGGTGAAATGGTCGAAGAAGAACTCGCGCCCGGCGAGCAGGTCGTCCGCGACCTTGAACAGCTCCATGAGGTTCGCCGTCGCGAGCCGTTTCACGCTCTCCTCGGTGCCCGGCACGTCGCACACCCGCTGCGGCGAGTTGATGCGGGCCAGGAACGGATGGATGCCGCCCGAGCACCACGACATGAGCGAGATCGCCTGCAGCTCCTGCCAGGGATCGGCCGGCAGCAGCCGCGCCTGCGGGAACGCGCGCGCGATCCAGGTCTGGATCGCCACGCTTTCGCTCAGCACCCCTCCGTCGACCACGAGCAGCGGAACCTTGTGCTTGGGGTTGATCTTCAGATACTCCGGCGAATGGTGCTCATTCTTGCGGAAATTGAGCGCGCGCACCTCAAACTTGGCGCCGGCCTCGGTGAGCGTGATATAGGGCGCGAGCGCGCAGGTGATGGGGGCATAGTAGAGCACGATGTCCATGGGCGACTCCTGATGATTTCTTGTTTGCGACGGCGGGCGCTCGACGTCGGGCCATCTTAGAACGCGACTGGAAGCGGCGTCACCGCCCCGCGGCGGCACGGATGGAGCTGCGCCGCTACTCGATGATCCGCCGCAATCGCTCGCCCTCGTCCCTGGGCGTGCCGGCGATCTCCGCCACAAGCCGCTGCAGCGCCGCTCCCGGCACCGGCTCGATCTCGAAATGGCCCTTTCGCGCGTCCTCCAGGAACGCTGGATCACGCACCATGGCGTCGAACGCCGCGCGCAGCGCCGCCACCCGTTCCGGCGGCACATCGGGCGTGGTGAAGATCGGTCGGCCGATTTGCGTCGAGGCCGAAAGCAGCCGCAGCAGCGCGCGATCCTGCGCGCTCCGACCAAGCTCCATCAATAGCGGCACATCCGGCAGGTCGGGCGCCTTCTTCAACCCGATCTGCACCAGGATGTTGATCTTCTTCTCGGCGAGCCACTGCGGCCGCGTCGCCTTCCAGGAGGCCCAGGAGTTGGAGCCGCGCCCGTCCACCTCGCCGCGCTCCATCGCAAGGTTGATGTCGTTGCCGCCGGGATAGCCGAGGATGATCTTGAACCTTGTACCGAGCAGCGCGTTCATCGCCTTGGGATATTGCGAGGAGGTCGAGCCGCCGGTCGCGCCCATGGTCACCTCGCGCCGCTTGGCGTCGTCGATGGTTCTCACGCCGGACGTGTGCCAGGTGACGGTGGTGTTGTTCTCGACATTGGGATTGCCGATATAGATGAACCTGGTGGTGTCGAAGGCGATCCGCCGATCGCCCACGGCCTGCTGCAGGGCGAGCGACTGGTCGGCGGTCGCAAGCACCGTGCCGTCGCGCGGGGCGAGGCTTGCGACGAAATTGGCGGCGGTGCGCGAGCCTGCGCCCGGCATGTTGCGCGGCACGATCGCGGGCGCCCCGGGAAGATGGCGCCCGAGATGGCGCGCGACCAGCCGCGCGTAGAGGTCGTAGGTGCCGCCCGGCGAGTAGCCGATGACGAGGTCGATCTTCTTGCCGCGGTAGAATTCCTCGATGGCGGGCTGGCCCGATCCCACGGCGGGCCAGCCGGCCGCCAGAATTGCGAACAGGATCACAAACCGCCGCATGGCCCCGCCGCTCTTGACCGCGCCCGCAAGCTGATGGGTTATGAGGGCCGCGACCGCACCGCATGTCAATGCCGCGCGCTTCGCCCCGCACACCTCCCACCGCCTCAAATGGGGACGGGTGAGGAGAATTTGCGGCGCGTCACAAGGGACCGAAGACGTTTTCATGCCCATCGAGCACGACCAAAGCGGCGGCCGTATCTTCTTCTCCTCGGCGGGGCGCACGCTGGAGACGGACGACGAGGTCTGCCTGCTGTCGGTCGGTGTCGACATCGGCTCGTCCACCTCCCATCTCGTGTTCTCGCGCATCGTGATGGAGCGGCTCGACAGCCGCTACGTGGTGAGCGAGCGCGAGGCATTCTACGCCTCCGACATCCTGCTCACTCCCTACCGCGAGGGCGAAACCATCGATGCCGACGCCCTCGGCGCCTTCATCGCCAAGGAATACGCCGACGCCAAGGTCGAGCCCGGGGAGATCGACACCGGCGCGCTGATTCTCACCGGCGTCGCGGCGCAGCGCCGCAACGCCCGCGCCATCGGCGAATTGTTCGCGCGCGAGGCGGGCAAGCTGGTGGCGGTCTCCGCCGGCGACAGCCTGGAGACGGTCATGGCGGCCCATGGATCCGGCGCGGTGGCGCGCTCGATCCGTGACGCCTGCACCGTGATGAATGTGGACGTCGGCGGCGGCACCGCAAAGATCGCGGTGTGCGCCGACGGCAAGGTCGTCGACGTCTGCGCGCTCGACGTGGGCGCACGGCTCGTGTGCCTCGCGCCCGACGGAACGATCCTGCGCGTCGAGCCGGCCGGCCGCCGCTACGGCACAGCGCTCGGGCTGAATTTGCAGGTCGGCACGCGGCTCGACCTGGAACAGGGCCGCACGCTGGCCCGCCTGATGGCCGGCAAGCTGTTCGAGGCCATGGCGGGCGCCGCGCCGACGCTCCAGGGCGCCGGGCTGCTGCGCACCGACCCGCTGACCTTTGCCGGCACGGTCGACGCAATCCAGTTCTCCGGCGGGGTGAGCGAGTACATCTACGGCCACGAGCGGGGCAAGTTCGGCGACCTCGGGCCGCTGCTCGCCGAGGAGATTCGCGCACGTGCGGCAGGCTTCGCCGGCCGGGTCGAGGCGCCGGTGGAAGGCATCCGCGCGACCGTGGTCGGCGCCTCGCAATACACCATCCAGCTCTCCGGCAGCACGATCTTTGTCTCGCCGCTCGAAGCCCTGCCGCTGCGCAATGTCCCGGTGATCGCACCTGCGCTGCCGCTGGACCGCGAGCAGGTCTCGCCGGCGGAGGTGTCGCGCGCGGTGTCGGGCATGCTCAAGCGCCTGGAGCTTGCCTCCGGCGAACAGCCGGTCGCCGTGTTCGTGCCCTGGCGCGGCTCTGCCACCTTCCAGCGGCTCGACGCCTTCTGCCGCGGCGTGGTCGAGGGCCTCTCCGGCGTGCTCGCGCGCGGACATCCGCTGGTGCTGGCCGGCGACGGCGACGTCGGCGGCCTGCTCGGCATCCACCTGCGCGAGGAGATGCGGATCGAAAGCCCGATCGTCTCGATCGACGGGCTTGAACTCAAGGCCTTCGACTACATCGATATCGGCGCCATGCTGGAGTCCTCGGGCGCCGTGCCCGTCGTGATCAAGTCGCTGGTGTTTCCGGCGAGCGCGCTGCCGTCGCGCGCGCCTGCGCCTTCCGGCGCGTCATCGCCGTAACGACGGCGGCGAAGCCTGCCAGCAGCACGACCGCCGCAATCGCGAATCTGTGGTCGAGGGCGGTCAGCAGGTGCTCGGCGAGCGTGGCGAACGTCATGTGGGAGTGATCGCCCACATGCGCCGACGCCGGCGTGCTTGAGGCCGCGACCAGACCGGCGGCGACGCCGGCGGAAAGCTTCGGCAGGAGACAACGCATGGTAGTCCTCGTGGCAGGATGTCGTATCCGGGATCGCGCGTGGACCGCGCCTGGAGGTTTATCGCCCGGGGGCGGCGCCCGTTCAATCCACCTCGATGAACACAGTGCCGCCCTCGACCACCGCCCGATAGGTCTTGACCGGGATCATGCAGGGCGGCGACACAACTTCGCCGGTCTTGATGTTGAACTGCCCGTTATGGAAGTTGCATTCGATCACGTCGCCGTCGATGAAGCCCTCCGACAACGAGCCCGGTCCGTGCGTGCAGGCATCATCGGTGACGTAGAACTCGCCGTCGAGATTGAACACCGCCAGCGTCAGGCCGGCCGCCTCCACCCGCAGCGCATTCCCCGGCGCAATCGCATCGGCCTTGCACAATTCGACACGGGTGGGCACGGCGGGGCAGTCTCGGGCTGTCCTTGCTCGGCGGCAGCACCGCCGGGTAAACTTCGGCGCAACCCCATTGCGGGGCCGCGCGCGCCGTCTAGACCATGCGCTTTGACATAGGTCAACGCCCGTGCCTGACCGTTTGAGCTAGCGCCGCTGTCGGCTATGACAGCGGCACGACAATCCGGGAGCCAGCGATGCTCAGAAAAGAACAGAACGATCTCCTGACCCAGACCGGTCCGGGCACGCCCATGGGCAATCTCTTCCGCCGCTATTGGATTCCGGCCCTGCTGGCCGAGGAACTGCCGGAAAACGAATGCCCGCCGGTGCGGGTGAAGCTCTTGTCCGAGCGCCTGCTCGCCTGGCGCGACACGCAGGGCCGTCTTTCGCTGATGGACGAGTTCTGCGCCCATCGCGGCGTCTCGCTCTGGTTCGGCCGCAACGAGGAGAACGGGCTGCGCTGCCCCTACCACGGCTGGAAATACGACCACACCGGCCAGTGCATCGAGGTGCCGTCGGAACCGGAGGAGAGCGGCTACTGCAAGAAGATCAAGCTCAAGTCCTATCCGCTGGTCGAGCGCGGCGGCGTGCTGTGGACCTACATGGGACCGCCCGAGCTGCAGCCGCCGCTGCCGGAATGGGAATTCGCCATGATGCCGGCGGACCGCCGCTTCATGTCCAAGCGGCTGCAGGAGTGCAATTGGCTGCAGGCAATGGAGGGCGGCATCGATTCCAGCCACGTCTCGTTCCTGCATTCGGGCGAGCTCAACCGCGATCCGCTGTTCAGGGGTTCGAAGGGCAACCAGTACAATCTCGGCGACATGAAGCCGGTGTTCGAAGTGGTGGAGAGCCCCGGCGGTCTCTACATCGGCGCGCGGCGCAATGCCGAGGGCGGCAAGTACTACTGGCGCATCACCCAATACGTGCTGCCGTCGTTCACCATGATCGCGCCGCGCGGCGACCATCCGGTGCACGGCCACTTCTGGATTCCCATCGACGACGAGAACTGCTGGACCTGGAGCTTCGACTACAAGGTGACGCGGCCGATGACCGACAAGGAGTTTGCCGCCATGCGCGACGGCCAGGGCATCCATGTCAAATACGTGCCCGGCACCTACCGCCCGCTCGCCAACAAGGACAATGACTACCTGATCAATCGCGCGGCGCAGAAGGCGGGGCTCACCTACAGCGGCGTGGAAGGCATCGCTATGCAGGATGCCTCCCTGCAGGAGAGCATGGGACCGATCGTCGACCGCACCAAGGAGAACCTCGTCTCCACCGACAACGGCATCATCATGGCGCGCCACCGTCTGCTGCGTGCGCTCAAGGGGCTCGAGAAAGGCGAGACCCCGCCCGGCGTCGCGCTGGAACATCAGCGCGTGCGGTCGGCAGCCGTCGTGCTGCCGCCCGATCAGCACTTCAAGGATGCCGCCAAGGAGGCGCTGATGGTCCAGACCGGCAAGGCACACGCGACGGTATAGCGGGCATCGCAGCCGCCGCCGCACGGTCGGCGCGCGCCTCCGGTTCGAGGATCAAGGGGGTCGAGGCACGACCGGGGCGTTTGCGTCGCGACCCTCGGGGCTTGCTCGCCTCTGCGGCGAAAGCGTTCGCCGGCTTGCGGCGCGTTTGATGGCGAAGGATGGACGCATGCAATCCGAATCCGCACGAATGGCGAGCGCGACCGAGGCACGGTTTCGCATCGCGGCGCCGAACTCGCTGCCGCGGGCGGTGAAGGTGATCGCGCTCGATGCGCCGAGCGAGCGCGTGATCAAGGCGCTGGCGCAGCGGAACTGGAACGGCGCAAGCTTTTTCACCGCGACGGCCTTCGGTGCGGCGCCGCGCCCGGGTGAAAGCTTTGCCGGCTGGCTGTCCGATCTCGCCGGCCGCACCAAGAACCTGATCGAGGAGATCGAAAATGCCGATCTCGTGGTGATGGTGGCGCAGGCGGGCGAGAGCGCACAGGCGGCCTCCATCATCGGCGAGGCGTGCAGCGTCAAGCGCGTGACCACGACCGCGCTCGTGCTCGGCAGCAGCGGCGTCTCCGACGAGGCCTTGACCAGAACGCTGTCGAGCCTGCGGCCCTGGTCGCTGATGCTGGTGATCGCCAGTGCCGAGGAATACATCGCCGACATGCTGACCGCGCTGCGCGCCTGACGGCGCAGCGCCGCCGTTGCATGCAACGGCGCGGGCCGTGCCACACACGGATTTGACTTGCGTCGGGACGCCCGCCGCCGTGTCATGGCGTTGGACCCGCAAGGACGCGAGCCATGATTCGAACCGAGTTGCTGACACGCCGGCTCACGCTGGTCTTCTTGGCCGGCGCCGCGCTGACCCCGTTCGCCGCGCGGGCGGATCGGCCGCAGATCTCCGTGCACAAGGATCCCGGCTGCGGCTGCTGCGACGGCTGGGTCGAGCATCTGCAGGCCAACGGATTTAGCGTCCACGTGATCGAAACCTACGGGCTCAATCGGGTGAAGGCGCGGCTTGGTGTTCCCGCCGACCTTGCCGCCTGCCACACCGCCGAGATGGGTTCCTATCTCCTGGAAGGGCACGTTCCGGCAGAAGCGATCGAAAAGCTTCTACGCGAGCAGCCGAAGGCGCGCGGCCTCGCCGTTCCCGGCATGCCGGCCGGGTCACCGGGCATGGGCGGCGAGCCTGAGGACTACGAGGTCATCCTGTTCGGTGGCGACGGCAATCGCGTGTTCGGGAAATATCGTGGCGACAAGGCGGTCTGACCGGCGCGCCCGCCGCGCCCCCTTTCAGGCGGAGTCGGTACGGACGAGCGGACCGTTGGACGTTCGCCCGGCTGGCCGTGCCGGCTTCTGCAGCGTTGCCTTGCCGGGCCACTTGCACAGGTCTGAAATCAGGCAGCGTTCGCAGCGCGGGCGCCGCGCCGTGCAGACATAGCGCCCGTGCAGGATCAGCCAATGGTGGGCGTGGCGCTTGTAGGCATCGGGCACCACGGCCTCGAGCTTTCGTTCCACCTCGAACGGCGTCTTGCCCGGCGCAAGGCCGGTGCGATTGCCGACGCGGAAGATATGCGTATCGACCGCAATGGTCGGTTCACCGAAGGCGATGTTGAGGACGACGTTGGCGGTCTTGCGGCCGACGCCGGGCAGCGCTTCCAGCGCCGCGCGCGAATGCGGCACTTTTCCGCCGTGCTCGGCGATGAGCCGCTGCGACAGCGCGATCAGGTTCCTGGCCTTGGTGCGGTAGAGCCCGATGGTCTTGATCAGCTCGCGCACGCGCTCCTCGCCCAGCGCCACCATCTTCTCCGGCGTGTCGGCGAGTGCAAACAGCGCCCGCGTCGCCTTGTTGACCCCGGCGTCGGTGGCCTGCGCCGACAGCACCACCGCAACCAGGAGCGTGAACGGATTGATGTGCTCGAGTTCTCCCTTCGGCTCCGGCATCGCCGCCTGGAAGCGGCGGAATGCCTCCTCGATCTCGACCCGCGTCCAGGGCGGCGTCGGCTCCGGCCGGACGCGCTGTCCGGCCTTGGCCCGCGTCTTGGACGCCTCGCCAAACGCGCGCCGGACGGCTCGCGACTTGGCCGCCGCATCGCGCGGCCCGCGTCCGCGCTTAGGCGGGCGCCTGGTCGATTTCCTTCCCATGGTTGTCCTATAATGCGCAAGCATGACGGCACCGACGCGCCCCGGCAACGATCCTGATCCCGAGCCCACGATTTTTTCGGCGATCATCACGCCGCACCGATCGCTGTCGGGCACGGGATTCATCGTGCTCCTGGCGTTGATCGGCGGGATCAGTTTTGCCGGCGGCTTGTTCTTCTTCCTCATCGGCGCCTGGCCGGTAGTCGGCTTTCTCGGTCTCGACGTGGTCCTGGTCTATTGGGCCTTCCGCGCCAACTACCGTGCCGCGGCCGCCTTCGAGCAGGTCACCGTGACGCCTTCCGAATTGCGGCTGCGGCAGGTCAGCCACCGCGGCGAAGTCAGCGAATGGACCCTCAACCCGCTGTGGACGCGGTTGCAGCGCGAGACGCACGAGGAATTCGGCCTGCTACGGCTGTTCCTCGTCTCGCACGGGCGCCGGCTGCCGGTGGCCAATTTCCTGTCGCCGCCCGAACGGGAAAGTTTCGCCGCCGCGCTCGCAGCGGCTCTCGGCGAGGCGCGCCGGGGCCCGACCCGAACGGTCGTACCCTAGTTCCTTGTCGCGACGGAACGGAACGAGCCAGAAATCGGGTGGTCGGCAAGGCTGTTCACTCGTAGATGGAGAGCCATGATGGAGGCCGCCATGCTCTCTCCCGACCGGACGCCCGATCTGGCCCGGCTCTCTCGCGCCGCCGCCGACTACGACATCGTCCGCCGCGCCATCGCCCACATCCACACGCGCTGGCGCACGCAGCCCGAGATCGAGGAAATTGCCGAAGCCGCGGGCGTCAATCCGTCCGATCTGCATCATCTGTTCCGCCGCTGGGCCGGGCTCACGCCCAAGGCCTTCCTGCAGGCGCTCACGCTGAAGCGCGCGCGTGAACTGCTGCGCGACAGCGCAAGCGTGCTCGAGGCGGCCTACGAGGTCGGCCTGTCGGGGCCAGGCCGGCTGCATGATCTGTTCGTTACCCATGAGGCGATGTCGCCGGGCGAATGGAAATCGGGCGGCGAGGGCCTCGCCATCGCCTATGGATTTCATCCAAGCCCGTTCGGCACCGCGCTCGTGATGGCCACCGCGCGCGGCCTCTGCGGCCTTGCCTTCGCCGACCGCGGCAAGGAACAGGCCGCGCTGGCCGAGATGCGCGGGCGCTGGCCGAAGGCGACCTATCTTGAGGATGTCGCGCGCACCGCGCCGCTCGCGCTGCGCATCTTCGACCCGCGGCTATGGCGGCCCGACCGGCCTTTGCGCGTGGTGTTGATCGGCACCGACTTCGAATTGCGGGTATGGGAGACGCTGCTGCGCATCCCGATGGGCCACGCAACCACCTACTCGGCCATCGCCGGATCGCTCGGCGCTCCCAAGGCGGCGCGCGCCGTCGGGACGGCGGTGGGAAAGAACCCGGTCTGCTTCGTCGTGCCTTGCCACCGCGTGATCGGCAAGTCCGGGGCACTCACCGGCTATCACTGGGGCCTCACGCGCAAGCGCGCCATGCTTGGCTGGGAGGCGGGAAAGGTCGCGGCCTGAGTCTGCGACACGGCACGCGATCGCGAGCGGTTGCGCCGCTTCGATTGCCCGTTTTCGGTTTCATCGCTATCAAGGCGGCGATGAACAGTCCTTCCCGGCAGAAGCGCCGTCCGGTCATGCTGGTCATCCTCGACGGCTGGGGCTGGCGCGAGGAGGTGGCCGACAACGCCATCCGCCAAGCCAAGACGCCCTGCTTCGACCGGTTGTGGGCCAACGGCCCGCGCGGGTTCCTCCGCACCAGCGGCCGCGACGTCGGCCTGCCCGACGGCCAGATGGGCAATTCCGAGGTCGGCCATCTCAATATCGGCGCCGGCCGGGTGGTGATGCAGGATCTCGTCCGCATCGGCGACGCCATCGCCTCGGGCGAGATCGCACGCGCGCCGGCGCTTGTCGGTCTAATCCGGGCGCTCAAGCAGAGCGGCGGCACCTGCCATCTCATCGGCCTCGTCTCGCCCGGCGGCGTGCATTCGCATCAGGACCATGCCGCGGCGCTCGCCCGCATCCTTGCCGAGGCGGGTGTGAACGCCGTCATTCACGCCATCACCGACGGCCGCGATACGCCGCCGCAATCGGCCGCCGACGACCTGAAGCGGCTTGCGGCCGCGCTCCCCCCTGGCGTTTCGGTGGCCACCGTCTGCGGGCGCTACTATGCCATGGATCGCGACCGGCGCTGGGAGCGCGTGCAGAAAGCCTATGACGCCATCGTCGAAGCGGAAGGCCTGCGCTTCGCCGATCCGCAGGCGGCGATCGCCGACGCCTACGCGCGCGGGCAATTCGACGAGTTCATCGTCCCCGCCGTGATCGGCGACTACCGCGGCATGAAGGACGGCGACGGCCTGCTCTGCTTCAACTTCCGCGCCGACCGTGTGCGCGAAATCCTGGGCGCGATGCTCGATCCGACATTCTCGGGATTTGCGCGCAAACGCATGGTGCGCTTTGCCATCGCCGTCGGCATGACGCAATACAGCGACGAGCTCGAGCGGCTGATGCAGGCGATTTTTCCGCCGCAGACCCTGCCCAACATCCTGGGCGAGGTCGTGGCGGAGGCGCACCGCACCCAGCTACGCATGGCGGAGACGGAGAAATATCCGCACGTCACCTATTTCCTCAACGGCGGTCGCGAGGAGCCCTATCCGGGCGAAGACCGCATCCTGGTGCCGTCGCCGAAGGTTGCGACCTACGATCTCAAGCCGGAGATGTCGGCGCCCGAGCTGACCGAGAAGGCGGTGGAGGCGATCCGATCGGGCAAATACGATCTGATCGTGCTCAACTACGCCAACCCCGACATGGTCGGTCACACCGGCAGCCTGCCGGCCGCGATCAAGGCGGTGGAGACCGTGGACCGGGGACTCGCCCAGATCGTCGAAGCGATCGAGCGGGCGGGCGGCGCGCTGCTGGTCACCGCCGATCACGGCAATTGCGAGATGATGCGCGACCCCGAAACCGGCGGGCCGCACACCGCGCACACCACCAATCCGGTCCCGGTGGTCCTGCTCGGCGCCGGCAACCGCGCGCTCGTGGCCGAGGGCCGGCTTGCCGACATTGCCCCGACGCTGCTCGAACTGATGGACCTGCCCAAGCCGGAGGAAATGACCGGCGTCTCGCTGCTGCGCGGTTAAACGTCACCGCAGACGGGTCATTCTCTCCGCGACGAACAGCGCCCCGGAGAAGGGCCGTCCACGCTGGCCTAGAAATCCTTCAGCCCCAGCACGTCGGCCATGGAGTAGAGGCCGGGCGGCTTGCCGCGTGCCCAGAGTGCCGCGTGCAACGCCCCGCGCGCGAAGATCATGCGGTCCTCGGCGCGGTGAACAAGCTCGACGCGCTCGGCGGGGCCGGCGAAGATCACGCTGTGCTCGCCGACCACGGTGCCGCCGCGCAGCACGGCAAAGCCGATGTCGCCGACGTTGCGCGCGCCGGTGTGGCCGTCGCGGCTTCGCACCGCGCGCCGGTTCAAGTCGATGCCGCGGCCTTCGCCGGCGGCGCGGCCGAACATCAGCGCGGTGCCGGACGGGGCGTCCACCTTCTTGTTGTGGTGCATCTCCAGGATTTCGATGTCGTAGCTGTCGTCGAGCGTCTTCGCCACGCGCCTGGTCAGCGCCGCGATCAGATTGACGCCGAGGCTGAAATTTCCGGACTTGACGATGGTTGCGCGTTGGGCTGCCTCGGCGACGAGCGTTTCCTCGCCGTCCTTGAGCCCGGTGGTACCGACGATGTGCACGCGCCCGTGCCGCGCCGCCAGCTCGGCGAACACCACCGTGGCCGCGGGAATGGTGAAGTCGAGCAGTCCATCGGCGCGCGCCAACAGGGGCTCGGGATCGACCGCAACGGTGATGCCGTTGGCGCCGAGGCCGGCAAGCTCGCCCGCGTCGCGGCCGATCACCGCCGAGCCCTTGGCCTCGACGGCGCCCGCAAGCGACACCCCCTTGGTCTCGGCGATGGCCCGGATCAGCGTGCGGCCCATGCGCCCGCCGGCGCCCGCCACGATCAGCCGCATCTCGGACATGGATGCCCCCCGCCTAGCCGTTGGCCCGGTCGTAACCCTCGATCACCACGAGATCAATCTCGCCCTTGCCCTGGCGCAGCGCCTTGGCTGCCTGATACTCGGGCGAGCGGTAGCAGTCGAGGGCGGCCTGGTAGCTTGGGAATTCGATGACCACGGTGCGGGCGCGCTGCCGTCCTTCGAGCACCTCCTGGCGCCCGCCGCGCACCAGGAAACGGGCGCCGAACCGGCCGAACGGCACGGCGTTGGCGGCTTGATAGGGCTTGTAGCCCTCCGCGTCGGTCACATCGACATGGGCGATCCAATAGCCCTTGAGCGCGGTCGGCGCGGGCGGCGTGCCGATCGGGGCGGGCTGCGGGCCCGCATAGCCCTCGACGATGACAAAGTCGCAGGCCGCACATCCCTCGCGCAGCGTGTGCGCGTGCGTGTATTCCGGCGATCGATAGGCGGCGAGCGCCGCATCGAAGGAAGGAAACTCCCGCAGCACGTTGCGCGCTCGCATTCGGCCTTCCATGACCTCCCGCCGCCCGCCGCGCGCGAGCAGCGTCGAGCCGTTGTGCCGGTGCCAAGCATCGGCCGTGGTCCGATAGGCCTGGAAGCCTTCCGGATCGCTGACGTCGAGATGCGGAATCCAGTACCCCTTGGGCATGATGGTCTTCTCCTATCGCAGCGCGTTCGCGATCTCGCGGACGATCCCCTCCGCGGCCGCCCTCGGATCGGGCGCCTCCAGGATCGGACGGCCGACCACGAGATAGTCGGCGCCCGCCGCGATGGCGGCGGCCGGAGTCATGATCCGCTTCTGGTCGTCGCGGTCGGTGCCCTCCGGCCGAATGCCCGGCGTCACCAGCACCATGCCCGGGCCGATGATCGGACGCACGATCTCGGCCTCGGCGGGGGAACAGACGAGCCCGTCGAGGCCGATGTCGCGCGCCTGGCTTGCGCGCTCGGCGACGAGTTCGGCGACGGTAAAGTCGTATCCCGCCGCCGCCAGATCGGCGTCGTCGTAGGAGGTCAGCACGGTCACGCCGAGAATGCGCAGCGTGGTGCCTTTGCGCGCCTCCACCGCCGCATGCATGGTCTGGGGATAGGCGTGCACGGTGAGGAACGTGGCACCGAGCCGGGCAATGCTCTCGACGCCGCGCGCCACCGTGTTGCCGATGTCGTGCAGCTTCAGATCGAGGAACACGCGCTTGCCGCTGCCGATCAGGTCCTGGGCGAAGGCAAGCCCGCCGGCGAAGGCAAGCTGATAGCCGATCTTGTAGAACGACACCGCCTCGCCGAGGCGGGCAACCATCGCCTGTGCCTGTTCGACCGACGGCAGATCGAGTGCGACGATGAGCCTTTCCCGCACGTCCATCACGCCATCTCCCTCGCTGCGTCCGTCAGCCGTTGCAGCACGCGCTTGAGCTGGCTGGCGGTGCGCTCCTCCTTGAGGTTGTCCATCTCGTCGAACGCCTCGCTCGCACGGAACACCGTGATCTGCTCAGGGATGACCAGCGCGCCGCAGCCGAGTTCGAGCACCTGGCGCAGCGCCATGAGCGAGCGCAGCGCGCCGTATTGCGCATCGGAGGCGCCGCCGAGGGCGAACACGCGGTTCTTGAAGGCGGCGAGCGGCGGTTCGCCGCGCTCGCGCACGCGCGAGACCCAGTCGATCGTGTTCTTGAGCAGCGGCGTGACCGAAGCGTTGTATTCGGGGCTGGCGATGAACACGCCCTGGTGGGCCCCCATCATCTGCTTGAGCTTGACCGCGTTGGCCGGCACGCCGGATTTTGCTTCGTCGTCGCCGTCGTAGAGCGGCAGCGGATAGTCTTCGAGCGAAATGCGCGTGACCTCGGTGCCTGCGAGCGCCAATTCCTTGGCCGCCAAGGCCGCAAGCCGCGCATTGTGCGAGCCGGTGCGGATCGAGCCGGCAAAGACCAGGATTCTCGGGACTGGCACGCGGGGTCCTCGCTGACACGTTTCTTCCTTATCACGTCGCCAGTTCGAGCGTCAGCGCCGAGCGCCCCGCCGCGCCGCCATCGCAAACACGATAAAGCCCGGCCGCAGGCCGGGCACGGAGGGAAGCGAACAAGCGGGCCGCGCGGCTAATGCTTGCGGTAGACCCACACGCGCGCCGGGGGGAGATTGAGCCAGATCAACTCCGATGACTCGGCGGAAACCTCGGTCGAGCACAGCGGGATCGGCGCCGCCATGGCGTAGGTGAACTGCACGAACGGCGCCGACGGCACCATCAGGTCGAAGGCCTCGTTCATCAGGCGCAGCCGGTGCTTGGGCGGACGGGTGCGCAGCGGCAGCCCGGAGACCACCGCCGCGGCCGGTTCGCGCAACAGCCCGCCCAAAAGGTGCTGCACGCGATAGGCGTCGCCTTGGATCACGGTCGCTTCGGGATAGCGCGTGCGCAGCAGTCGGCAGAACGACGGATTGAAATCGACGAGCACGAGGCGCGACGGCTCGACGCCGCGTTCGACCAGCGCCTGTGTCAGGGCGCCGGTCCCGGAGCCGAGTTCGATTACCGGGCCGGGAACCGCGGGATCGACATAGCGCGCCATGGTACGGGCCAGCGCCTGCCCCGAGGGGGTCACCGCCCCCATCGAAATCGGCTTTTCGATCCAGGACCGCAGGAACGCCACCTCGTCCAGGATGCGCAGGCCATTCCTTTGTTCGAAAAGGCGAATTCGCCTTTCGATCTTCTTTTCGAGCAGCTGCAGGGCGAGCAGGGGCATCGGGCGAGGTTACTTGCAACGTTGCAACAAATTCATGCTGACATCGGTAAAGCCCGGCGGGGCGGGGGTCAAGCGGACTCAGCCCGATCCGGCCCCGCTGCCGAAGAACTCCCTGACCCGGGCGAAGAAGCCGGCCGACTCGGGCTGGGTGTCCTTTGACGACAGCTTTTCGAATTCGACCAGCAATTCGCGCTGCTTCTTGGTCAGGTTCTGCGGCGTCTCCACCACAACCTGAACGTACATATCGCCGGTTTGTTTCGAACGCAGCACCGGCATGCCCTTGCCCGCGAGCCTGAAGCGGCGGCCCGACTGCGTCCCCGCCGGAACCTTCACGCGCGTGTGCCCGCCGTCGATCGAGGGAACCTCGAACTCGCCGCCGAGCGCCGCCGTCACCATGGAGATCGGCACGCGGCAATGCAGGTCGGCGCCGTCGCGCTGGAACAGCGGGTGCGCGGCAATCGACAGGAAGATGTAGAGATCGCCCGGCGGCCCGCCGCGAACGCCCGCCTCCCCCTCGCCGGCGAGGCGGATGCGCGTACCGTCCTCGACGCCAGGCGGAATGTTCACCGACAGCGTGCGCTCGCGCGTGACGCGGCCGCTGCCGGCGCAGGAGGGACATGGGTCCTCGATCACCTGGCCGCGCCCCTGGCAGGCCGGGCAGGTGCGCTCGATGGTGAAGAACCCGCCCTGGGTATGCCGCACGCGACCGTGGCCGTGGCAGTGCGGACAGGCCTTCGGCTTGGTTCCCGCCTTGGCGCCGCTGCCGGAACAGGCGTCGCAGGTGACAGAGGTCGGCAGTCGCACTTGCGCCGTCTTGCCCTCGTAGGCCTCGTTCAACGTGATTTCCATGTTGAAGCGCAGGTCGGCGCCGCGCTCGCGCCCGGAGCTGCGGCCGCGGGCGCCGGACATGCCGAAGATCCCTTCAAAGATATCGGCGAAGGCGGAGCCGAAATCGGAGCCGAACCCGTGCGCCGACGCCCCCATGCCGCCCGGCTCGAACGCGGCATGGCCGAAGCGGTCATAGGCCGCGCGCTTCTCGGGGTCCTTGAGACAATCGTAGGCCTCGTTGATCTCCTTGAAACGGCGTTCGCAGTCCTTGTCCCCCGGATTGCGGTCCGGGTGATGCTGCATGGCGAGCTTGCGATAGGCGGCCTTCATGTCGGCCTCGCTCGCCCCGCGTGGTACGCCCAGAATTTCGTAGTAGTCGCGCTTTGCCATCAGCGGCATGCCTCGCCGTCATGCCTGCGCCGCAGACCGAATCCCTGCGATCCCGACACGCGCCGTTTGCCCCAACTTGCTTCTGCAAGCAAACGGCCCGGCGCGATGGCGCCGGGCCTGTTCGTTCAGTTCGCGATTGCCATGGCTCCGGCCTCCGGATGCTCAGGCCGATTTCTTCTTGTCGTCGTCGACCTCGGTGAACTCCGCGTCGACGACGTCCTCCTTCTTGCCCGTCTCGCTGCCCGCGGCGCCGCCGGTGCCACCGGCCTGCGCCTCGTGCTGCGCCTTGTACATCGCCTCGCCGAGCTTGAGCGAGGCCTGCGCCAGCGCATTGGTCTTGGCCTGGATCGCGCCGGCATCGTCGCTCTTGAGCGCCTCCTTGAGATCGGCGATCGCGTTCTCGATCGCCTTGCGCTCGGCCTCGCCGACCTTGGAACCGTGCTCGGCCAGCGCCTTTTCCGTGGAGTGAATCAGCGCCTCGGCGTGGTTCTTCGCCTCGACCTGGGCCTTGCGCTTCTTGTCCTCCTCGGCGTGCGCCTCGGCGTCCTTGATCATGCGCTCGATGTCGGCTTCCGACAGGCCGCCCGAGGCCTGGATGCGGATCTGCTGCTCCTTGCCGGTGCCCTTGTCCTTGGCAGACACGTTGACGATGCCGTTGGCGTCGATGTCGAAGGTGACCTCGATCTGCGGCACGCCGCGCGGCGCCGGCGGAATGCCGATGAGATCGAACTGGCCGAGCAGCTTGTTGTCGGCCGCCATCTCGCGCTCGCCCTGGAACACGCGGATCGTGACCGCGGTCTGGCCGTCCTCGGCGGTGGAGAAGACCTGGCTCTTCTTGGTCGGAATCGTGGTGTTGCGATCGATCAGGCGCGTGAACACGCCGCCCAGCGTCTCGATGCCGAGCGACAGCGGCGTGACGTCGAGCAGCAGCACGTCCTTGACGTCGCCCTGCAGCACGCCGGCCTGGATGGCGGCGCCGACCGCCACCACCTCGTCGGGATTGACGCCCTTGTGCGGCTCCTTGCCGAACAGCTGCTTGACCACCTCCTGCACCTTCGGCATGCGGGTCATGCCGCCGACCAGGACCACCTCGTTGATCTCGGCCGCGGTGAGGCCCGCGTCCTTCAGCGCCTGCCGGCAGGGCTCGACCGTCTTCTGGATCAGGTCGTCCACGAGCGCCTCGAACTTGGCGCGGGTGAGCTTCATGGTCAGATGTTTGGGGCCGGTCGCGTCCGCCGTGATGAACGGCAGATTGATCTCGGTCTGCGTGGTGGAGGAAAGCTCGATCTTCGCCTTCTCCGCCGCCTCCTTGAGGCGCTGCAGCGCGAGCTTGTCCTTGCGCAGATCGATGCCTTGCGACTTCTGGAATTCATCGGCCAGGTAGTTCACCAGCCGCATGTCGAAGTCTTCGCCGCCGAGGAAGGTGTCGCCGTTGGTCGACTTCACCTCGAACACGCCGTCGCCGATCTCCAGAATCGAGATGTCGAACGTGCCGCCACCCAGGTCGTAGACCGCGATGGTGCCGCTCTTCTTCTTGTCGAGACCGTAGGCCAGCGCGGCCGCCGTCGGCTCGTTGATGATGCGAAGAACCTCGAGACCGGCAATCTTGCCAGCGTCCTTGGTCGCCTGCCGCTGCGCGTCATTGAAATAGGCGGGAACGGTGATGACCGCCTGCTCGACCTTCTGGCCGAGGTAGGCCTCCGCCGTTTCCTTCATCTTCATGAGCACGAAGGCGGAAATCTGCGACGGCGAATATTGCTTGCCGTCGATCTCGACCCAGGCATCGCCGTTGGAGGCCCTGGAAATCTTGTAGGGGACGAGCTTCTTGTCCTTCTCGACCATCGGGTCGTCGTAGCGGCGCCCGATCAGCCGCTTGACCGCAAAAATGGTCTTCTCGGGATTGGTCACCGCCTGCCGCTTGGCGGGCTGGCCCACGAGTCGCTCGCCGTCATCGGTGAACGCCACGATCGACGGCGTGGTGCGCATCCCCTCGGCGTTTTCGATCACCCGGGGGGTCTTGCCTTCCATCACTGCAACGCAGGAATTGGTGGTGCCGAGGTCGATCCCGATGACCTTGCCCATGATATGCCCTCTCTTTCGCAGCAGGCCGCCCGGGCCCTGATGGCGCCCTTGTCCGGCCCCCAAAAATAAGCGCTTCGCCGCTCATGGCGGCGTCCTGGCTCATATAGGAGGCACCCATGGGGCCGCAAGGACTTGACGGCGCATCCGATTACGACCTGAGCCGGAAGACGGCAAAGGGTTGCATGGCCGGCACGGGTTCGAGCCAGGCGGGGACCGAGCCCGATTGCAGGTGGCCCCAGAGGCTGCGGCGGCGCAAAGGTTCGGCGAGCCCGTCGGGCGGACGGGGCCCGCAGGTCACGAGATAGGTTGCACCGGCGGCGGCCAGGATCGCACGCGCCTCCTCCGGCGGGGCGGCCAACGCGCGGTGCGCGGTGACGATGCCGTGTGAAAGCCGATGATAGGGGGCGGCCATCGCCGCATGCGGCGTGAGCGCCAACAGGAACGGTCCGTGGCTCACGTCGGCCACCACCAGCCCGGCCGGCAGGCGCGCAAGCGGCGCATAGCTTGCGGTGCGGAAGCAGGGGCGGCTCTCCGGTCGGGAGAAGTCGTCGCGGTCGTCGAGTCCCCCGGCATGGGCAATGGTGATGGCGCCACCCGACAGCGCCATCGGCGTGAGCAGCAGGCCGGCGCAGAACCGGGCGGCCGGCAGCGTGATGCGCAGCAGCGCGAACAGCCGCAGCGCGACCGTCGCAACCAGCGGCATCCCGAGCCAAATCGCGTACGAGTAGCCGCGGATGGCCACCACCATCATTGCCGCCGCGGTGGCGAACACCGCGGCCGCGGTGAGAAAACCGAAGTCGCGACGCAGCGCCGGTTCGCGCCAGAGCGCAAGCGCGGCAAGCAGGGCCGCGGCGGGAAAGGCAGCGATGCCGACCGCTGTCAGCGGATTGGTGCGCAGGACCGCGCCAAGCGGCTGCAACTCGCGTACGTGATCATGCCACACCGGCCAGATGCGCGGATCGACCATGGCGAAGGGGCCGCGGATGCAGCTCGGCTCGAGCAGCAGCGCAAGCGCCAGCGCAAGACTCGCCGCACCGACAACCGCGAGCGTCCGGGTGATCGCCTGCGGGTGCGACAGCCGCCCTGCGAGCGCGAGCACGAGGCCCGCGCAGATCGCCGCGACCGCGCCATTGAGGGCGATCGCGTCACAGGCGCGCGCGGTCCAATGCCCCGGCGCGACGCTGGCAAGAAAGCCGATGGCTGTCGATGCGGCGAGGGCGAGCCCGTATTCGCAAAGCGGACGCCCGGCGTCGCGGTCGGCCGCGTGACGCACGGCCAGGAGCGCACCGCAGACGGCAAGACAGGCCACGCTCTCGTAACCGATGGCGAGCGCCATTCCCGTGAAAGCGCCGGCCGCACCCGCCGCCCACCGTTTGCGGTCGGACCAGACCGTCGCCGCCGCCGTGGCCAGTGCGAGCGCGATCTGAACATTGTGGTGATCAATGCGACCGGGAACGAATTGTTGATAGCCGGGGACGCCCGCGAGCGCGAGCAGGAGCGCAAGCTGGGCCGCCTCGCGCCCACCGATCCGCCAGGCGATGGCGGCGGCACCCGCGATCGTCGGCAACAGCCAGAGCAGCGGCCAGCATGCGCGCATCAGCCGCTCGGCCATGGCCGCGTCGTGGAACGAAGCGAAGGCCAAGAGCACTGCCGACAGTCCGGCGTCGATCAGGCGCGACCAGTGCGAATCATAGCCCAAGGGTGGCTGCAGCCGCGCCACATGCAGGTCGAACCAGCCCTGCCCCGCAAGCCAGGCCCGCATCTGCACGAGCCGCATGGCGTCGTCGGTATCGAGCAGCGTTTCGCCGGTCTGCGGCCAGTACGCCAGCAACAGTGCGAGCACGACCACAAGCCACACCAGAACCAGCAGGGCCGCAAAATTCGGCTGGCGCAGCAGGCTTGCGGGCATGGTTCGGCCGGATTCGCGGAGCGGAAAGGGCCAACCCATGCCGCAACCGGGTTGAGTTTCGCTTAACGGCCTTGCATACCGGCTGCATGAGGCGTGCCGCAGTTCCGACCGTGCTTGTCGCCTTGGCGCTGTCGGCGTCGACGGCCCCCGTGACGGCTGCCGAGGTGATCTATCCCGTCGCCTCGCGCATCGGCCTGGTCCCGCCGGCCGGCATGACCGCCAGCAACGGCTTTGTCGGCTTCGAGGATCGCGCCAACAACGTGTTCGTTCGCCTGGTGACGCTGCCGGCCGATGCCTTTGCAACCATCGACAAGACGATGACCAACGATGCCCTGCGCAAGCAGGGAATGGCGGTGGCGCGGCGGGAGACCGTCGCGCTGCCGGGCGGCAAGGGACTGTTGGTCGTGGCGCGACAGGAGGCCGCTGCGATCAAGCTGCAGAAGTGGTTGCTGATCGCGCCGATCGACGACCTGACGGCGCTGGTGTCGTTCGAGCTTCCGGTCGCCTCGGCCAAGAATTACCCGCCGGCCGTGGTCCGCAAGGCGCTGCTCAGCGTTACCGCGCGGCCGACGGTGCCGGATGCGGAGCAATTGACGCTGGTGCCGTTCAAGGTGACCGTGACCGCAGGCCTCCGGCTCGTGCGCGTGGTGCCGGGCGTCGCGGTGCAGTTCACCGACGGACCGAAGGATTCGCTGGAAGACGTGGATCAGCCGCATCTCGTCATCGCGGTTTCTCCGGGAGGACCGCGCACCGCCGAGGAGCGCAGCCAATTTGCCAGGCATTCCTTCACCGGGCTGCCGCCGCTCAAGGATCTGCGGCTGTCAAGCGCCGAGCCGATGCGCATCGGCGGGCAGCCGGGATACGAGATCCGTGCCGAAGCGAAGGACCCCAAGACCGGCGAGGAGGTGGAAATCGTGCAATGGCTGCGCTTCGGCAGCGGCGCCTATCTGCGCCTGCTCGGCCTTGCGCCGAGGAAGGACTGGGTGCAGACCTTCACGCGCTTTCGCGCGGTGCGCGACGGTCTGTCGCCGCGATAACAGGAGGCAACGATCGCGGCCGGGCCGCGAGTCTCAAACCAGGCGCCGATCCCGGGCGATTAAGCCGGTCGCCGATCCCGGCTGCGGCCGATCAACCGGCCGCGCCGGAATTGTCGTTGGCTGGGGGCTCGGCGGCCGGCTCGGCCGCCGGCGGGCCGTCACCGGCGCCGGCCGCAGCCGGCTGCGGCATGGCCTCGGCCGCCGGAGCCTTGGGCCCGCCCTTGGAGACGCCGACCAGGGCCGGCCGCAGCACCCGCTCGCCGATCAGATAACCCGCCTGCACCACCTGCACCACGCGGCCGGACGGCACGCTTGCGTCCTCGACCTCGTACATCGCCTGATGGCGATTGGGATCGAATTTCTGGCCCAGCGGGTCGATCTTCTTGACGCCGTGCTTTTCCAGCGCGTTCATCAGTTCGCGCTCGGTCAGTTCGACGCCGTCGAGCAGCGCCTTCACGCCGGGGTCGGCCTTGTCCCGCAATTCCTGATCGAGCGCGTTCAAGGCGCGGTGCATGTTGTCGGCCACGGTAAGAATATCGCGCGCAAACTGCGTGATGCCGTAGAGCCTGGCATCGCTCACCTCGCGCTCGGTCCGCTTGCGCAGGTTCTCCATCTCGGCGAGCGTGCGCAGCAGCCGATCCTTCGTGTCCTCGAGTTCGCGCGCAAGCGCCTCCGCTGGCGCCGGTTCCGGCGGCGCCTTTGCCTCGGGTGTCGCCGGCGATGGCCCGGGCGCTGCCGTCGCCGCTTCCGGCGCCGGCGGACCCGCGGTCGCTCCGGTGTCGGTCATGGTGTCGGTCTTGGTGTCGTTCATGCTGCCGGGATATCAGGGCCGCGCGCGGAAAAATCAAGCCGGAACCGCGGCCGCGCCGGCGCCGGCGCGATGCAGGTTCAAACTGGTCTCGAGGAATGCCAGCACCGGCGGCCAGGACAGGCGGCTTGCCAGCGCGTTGGCCGGCGTCTTGTGCAGGTCGGGACGCATGAAGCTGTGCACCGCTCCCGGATGCACCTGCACCATGGTCGCGGCGGAGCGTTGCTCCAGGATGTCCCTGAGCCGGGCATAGACCGGGGGCAGGAACACCTGATCGGCAGTGCCATGGACGAGATGCACCGGACAGCGGATGTCGGCGGCGAGCGCGAGCGCATCGAGCGACTGATTGGGGCTCATCGGCACGCGGATCGACGGATAGAACGGCACGCAGGCGAACAGCCGGCGATCGCGGGCGGCGAGCAGCACGGCGTAGCGTCCGCCGAGGCAGAAGCCGAGCACCGCCGCTGCCGGCAGTCCCATCGCACCCAAGAGATGGCTGACGCAGTCGGCCATGGCGTCGACGGCGCCGTCGTTGAGCTTGGCCGCGCGCGGCTGCGCCGAGGCGGGATCGGCGGGCGGCGTCTCGCCCGGATAGGGATTCCAGATCATGGAGCTGAAGCCCGCCTGCGCCAGCGCTTGCGCGCGCTCCTTCATGTGCGCGTCCACGCCGGTGATGGTCGGCAGGATCAGCACGCCGGCGCGCGGCCGCTCGGCATGGGTGATGAAGCCGTCGACGCGGCCCTGGGCGATGTCCTCGGTGCGGATCATGGCGTTGCCTCGCTGCTTGCGGTTGGCCGAACCGGCGCGCGGCGAGCCTACCCCGCCAGGAGCCTGCCCACCACCTTGGCGGTGTAATCGACCATCGGGATGACGCGCGCGTAGTTGAGCCGCGTCGGCCCGATCACGCCGATCACGCCGACGATGCTGCCGGCGCGATCATGATAGGGTGCGATGATGGTGGAGGAGCCCGACAGCGAGAACAGCTTGTTCTCGGAGCCGATGAAGATGCGCACCCCTTCCGCCCGTTCGGCGCGGCCGAGGAGATCGATCACGTCGCGCCGGGTTTCCAGGTCGTCGAACAGAAGGCGGATGCGCTCCAGGTCCTCCAGCGCCTTGAGGTCGTCGAGCAGATGGGCATGGCCGCGCACGATCAACTGCCGGCCGTTGTCGTCGTCGCCGCCCGACCAGCTTGCGAGGCCCGCGGCCACCACCTTCTGCGTCAATTGATCGAGCTCGGCCTGGCCGGCGGCGAGCGCCTGTTCGAGCTCGATGCGCGCCTCGCTCAGCGTCTTGCCGCGGATGCGGGCATTGAGGAAGTTCGCCGCCTCGGTCAGCGCCGAGGTCGGAAGCCCGATCGGCAGGTTGAGGACGCGGTTCTCGACCTGGCCGTCCTCGCCCACCAGGACGACCAGGGCGCGCTCGGGCTCCAGCCGCACGAACTCGATATGCTTGAGCCGCGGGTTCGACTTGGCGGTGAGCACGACGCCCGCCGCCCGCGTCAACCCGGACAACAGGCCCGAGGCCTCGCTGAGCACGTTTTCGACCGACTTGCCGGCGCCGGCCACCTGCGCCTCGATCTGCCGGCGCTCCTCCTCGTTGAGGTCGCCGATCTGCATCAGCGCGTCCACGAAGAAGCGCAGGCCGAGCTCGGTCGGCATCCGGCCGGCGGACGTGTGCGGCGCATAGATCAGGCCGAGCTGTTCGAGGTCCGCCATCACGTTGCGCACCGAGGCCGGCGACAACGGGTTGGCGATCATGCGCGAGAGATTGCGCGAGCCGACGGGCTCGCCGGTCGCAAGATAGCTTTCGACGATCTGCCGAAAGATCTCGCGCGAGCGCTCGTTGAGCTGCGCCAGGCTGACCTGGGTCTTGCCGATCAGGACGTCGTGGGACACGCGCGTTCCATCCATGAACTTGGCAGAAAAATTGTCCCTTCGGCCCGGCGACTTCAAGTCCGCCGCCGGGCGCGGCGCGTTGCCGGGCGCCGCATGGTGCGGCGACCGCGGTCGCGGGCGACCTTGGGCCTGCGACCCCAAGACACGCCACGGTTGCGCAAATCTGTTAGTCTCTTGCCCGCCAACAACCAACGGCGCCGGCGCGATCGCGGGCTCCCGGCACCGACCATGAGAACAAACCGCGACGCCTATAGGGAGGAAGCGCACATGAACGTCCTGCTCCGCAGTCTTTTTGCCGCCGGCTTGACGCTGTTGGGCCTGCCCGCCGACGCACAGAACTATCCCAGCAAGCCGATCACCTTCATCGTGCCGTTCGGAGCCGGCAGCGCCACCGACACGATCACGCGCGTCGTCAGCCAGAAGCTCGGCGAGGTCCTCAAGCAGTCGATCGTGGTTGAAAACCGCCCCGGCGCCAACGGCGCGCTGGCAGGACTTTATGTCGCGCGGGCGGCGCCCGACGGCCACACGCTGTTCATGACCACCAACTCGCCGCATTCGGCGGCGCCGTTCCTGATGAAGAACGTCGCCTACGATCCGGTCAAGGACTTCACCCCGATCACGCGCATGGGCAGCTTCACGCTCATGCTGGTCGTGCATCCGAGCATCCCGGCGCATTCGGTCAAGGAGCTGATCGCCTATGTGAAGGCGAACCCCGGCAAGTTGTCCTATGCCAGCGGCAACACCGCGGGCGTGGTCGGCGGCGCGACCCTCAAGCACGCAGCCGGACTCGAGATCCTGCACGTGCCCTACAAGAGCGCGCCGCAGGCCATCCAGGACCTGCTCGCCGGTCGCGTGCACATGATGTTCAACGATTTCACCACCAGCCTGCCGCATGTGCAGGCCAAGACCATGCGGCCGCTGGCGGTGTCCCGCATCAAGCGCAGCGCGCTGTTTCCGGAACTGCCGACGATGGATGAGGCCGGCGTGCCCGGCTTCGACATGGACACCTGGGCGGGCGTGTTCGCTCCGGCCAAGACGCCGCAGCCGATCGTGGATCTCCTCAACCGGGAACTGCGCAAGATCATCGACAGCGACGAGGTCAGGTCGAAGCTGCGCGCGGCCGGGTTCGAAGCGTTCTCGAGCTCGCCCGAGGAGCTGGCCGAGTTCGTCAAGGTCCAGCTCGTCAAATGGGGCAAGATGATCAAGGACGCCGGCATCCAGCCCGAATGACGCTCTGCCATTTCGCCCTTGTCGCCACCGGCGCGGCCACCTAAAAGCGGGCTCGGCGCGCAATCCCGCGCGCCGAGCGGGAGAATTGCATGCGGCCGAGCCGACGACAGCCCGACGAGCTGCGCGCCGTTTCGCTCGAGCGCGGCGTCGTCAAGTACGCCGAGGGCTCGTGCTTTGTGAAGTTCGGCGAAACGCATGTGCTGGTGACGGCAACGGTGGAGGATCGGCTGCCGCCCTGGCTCAAGGGCCAGGGGCGCGGCTGGATCACCGCCGAATACGGCATGCTGCCGCGCGCCACGCAGGAGCGCACGCGGCGCGAGGCATCCGCCGGCAAGCAAAGCGGCCGCACGGTCGAGATCCAGCGGCTAATCGGCCGCAGCCTGCGATCCGTGGTCGATCTGCCCGCGCTCGGCGAGCGGCAGATCACCATCGACTGCGACGTGATCCAGGCCGACGGCGGCACCCGCACCGCCTCGATCACCGGCGCCTGGGTCGCGCTGCATGACTGCCTCGCCTGGATGCGGGCGCGCGACATGCTCAAGGCCGATCCGCTGCGCGATCATGTGGCGGCGGTGTCGTGCGGCGTGTTTCAGAACGTTGCCATCCTCGACCTGGACTACGCCGAGGATTCGGAAGCCGAAACCGACGCCAACTTTATCATGACCGGCTCCGGCAACATCGTCGAAGTGCAGGCCACCGCCGAGAAGACGCCGTTCAGCGAGCAGCAACTCCTGGCACTGCTGGCGCTCGCCCGCCGCGGCATCGGCAAGCTCGTCGACCTGCAAAAGATGGCGGTGATGTAATCGGCGCGCGACGACAGGCGCGGAAGCGGACACAGACGACGCATGACCGACGATCCGGCAGGCGATGCGGATACAGGCAGCCGCTCGGCGTCGTCGTCAGGTCCGCACCGCCTGGTTACCGGCCGCCTCGTCATCGCCACGCACAATCCGGGCAAGCTTGCGGAGATGCGGGAACTGCTGGCGGCCTATGGCGTCGAAGCGGTGTCCGCGGGCGAGCTCGGCCTGCCGGAGCCGGCGGAAACCGGAACGAGCTTTGCCGCCAACGCGCGCATCAAGGCGCTGGCCGCGGCCAAGGCTTCGGGTCTACCCGCATTCGCGGACGATTCGGGACTCGTGGTCGATGCGCTCGGCGGCGAGCCCGGCATCCATTCGGCGCGCTGGGCCGGTCCCGACAAGGACTTCCGCCGGGCGATGAACGAGGTGCAGACCCGGCTGGTCAAGATCGGCGCCAAGACCCCCGAGCAGCGGCGCGCCCGCTTCGTCTCGGCGCTGTGCGTGGCCTGGCCGGACGGCCATGTCGAGGAGTTTCAGGGCGAAGTGGCGGGCACCGTGGTCTGGCCGCCGCGCGGAAATCTCGGCTTCGGCTACGATCCGCTGTTTCGCCCCGACGGTCACGACCGCACCTTCGGCGAGATGACGAGCGAGGAAAAGCATGGCTTGCCGCCACGCGGCCGCGGCCTGTCGCATCGCGCCCGCGCCTTCCTGAAGCTCGCCGAGGCCTGCCTGCGACGCAGACCGTAGTGACGCCGCGCGGCGAACCTGCCATATGCTCGCACCATGACCAGCGCGTCGGGACAGGCCTTCGGCATCTATGTGCATTGGCCGTTCTGCCTGTCGAAGTGCCCCTATTGCGATTTCAACAGTCACGTGCGCCACGCCGCGGTGGACGAGGCGCGCTACCTGCGCGCGTTCGCCGCCGAAATCGCGGCCACAGCCGCGCGTACGGGCGGGCGCACCGTCACCAGCATCTTTTTCGGCGGCGGCACGCCTTCGTTGATGCAGCCGAGCACCGTGGGCGGCATTCTCGACGCCGTCGCCCGCTCCTGGAGCATCTCCCCCGAGGTCGAGGTCACGCTCGAGGCCAATCCGAGCAGCGTCGAGGCCGGTCGCTTTCGCGGCTATCGCGCGGCGGGCGTGAACCGCGTTTCGCTCGGCGTGCAGGCCCTCGACGATGCCGCGCTCAAGGAACTCGGCCGCCTTCACACCGCGCAGGACGCGCTCGACGCCGTGGCCGTGGCGCGCTCGGTGTTCGAGCGCTGTTCGTTCGATCTGATCTATGCGCGTCCGCGCCAGTCGGTGGCGGCCTGGGTCGAAGAACTGTCTCGCGCCATCGCGCAGGGCGCGGAGCATCTGTCGCTCTACCAGCTCACCGTCGAGCCCGATACGCCGTTCGCCGCGTTGCACGCCGCCGGGCGCCTGGCGCTACCGGGCGAGGACACCGCGCGCGCGCTCTACGAAGCGACGCAGGAGGTCTGCGCGCGTGCGGGGCTGCCCGCCTACGAAGTCTCCAACCATGCCCGGCCTGGAGCCGAATGCCGCCACAACCTCGTATACTGGCGCGGCCAGGAATACGCCGGCGTCGGCCCCGGTGCGCACGGCCGGCTCGACATCGGCGGCGACCGGCATGCGACCGCAACGGAGAAGCGGCCGGAAGCCTGGCTCGCGCGCGTCGAAGCGCAGGGCCATGGGCTTGTCACCGATCAAGCGCTCACGGCGCAGGAGCGGGCGGACGAATTCCTGCTGATGGGCCTGCGCCTGGCCGAAGGGATCGACCCCGAACGCTACGCCGCGCTCGCCCATCGCGGGCTCGACCCGGCCCGCATCGAGGCGCTTGCCGCGCATGGCCTGCTGGCTTGCGATCAGGATGGGCGCCTGCGCGTCACCGCGGCCGGATTTCCGGTGCTGGACGCGGTCGTGGCCGATCTCGCCGCCTGATCCGCACGGCGCGGACGCAAATCACAGTCGCATCGTCTCAATCCGCCCGCCCTGTCCGGGCTCTGCGTCGCAAGGGTCATCCAGGCGCCAGCCCCTTGAGCTGGATGCCGTAGCCGGGCACCATGGATGGAACCGAGCGGCGACCTTCGCCATTGTCCGGCCGAGGGAGCAGGGCCAGCGCGATGAATGGCCACGGGGACACGGTTGCGCGACGCGTTCTGTGCGTGTTTCCGCGCTATGCGCCGTCGTTCGGCTCGTTCGAATTCTCCTATCCGCTGACCGATGGCGTGCGCGCCTTCATGCCGCCGCAGGGGCTTCTCGTCATCGCCGCGGCGGTGCCGCCGTCCTGGCAGGTGCGCTTCATCGACGAGAACATCGCGCCCGCCACGCCCGAGGACTTCGCCTGGGCCGACGTCGTCTTCGTCAGCGGCATGCACGTACAGCGACGGCAGATGGAGGACATCCGCCGCCGCGCGCACGCCATGAACAGGACGACGGTGCTCGGCGGCTCCTCGGTCTCGGCCTGTCCGGAATACTACCCCGACTTCGACTATCTGCACGTGGGCGAGCTCGGCGACGCCACCGAGGAATTGTTCGCGCGGCTGGCGCGCGATCCGTCTCGCCCCGCGCGCCAAATCGTGCTGACGACGCGCGAGCGGCGCGATCTGTGCGACTTCCCCGTTCCGGCCTACGAGCTGGCCGATCTGCGCCGCTACTTCATCGGCAGCATCCAGTTCTCCAGCGGCTGCCCCTACCAATGCGAGTTCTGCGACATTCCGGCGCTGTACGGCCGGGTGCCGCGCCTCAAGACCCCGCAGCAGGTCAGCGCCGAACTCGACAAGATGCGCGCCTGCGGCCTCGTCGGCGCGGTCTATTTCGTCGACGACAACTTCATCGCCCACAAGCGGGCGGTGCGCGAACTGCTGCCGCACCTGATCGAATGGCAGAAGCGCAACGACTACGTCTATTCGTTCGCCTGCGAGGCGACGCTCAACATCGCCAAGCGGCCGGAAATCCTCGCCCTCATGCGCGAGGCGCGATTCGGCACGGTGTTCTGCGGCATCGAGACGCCCGACCCGGAGGCGCTGACCTCGATCGCGAAAGAGCACAACATGATGGTGCCGATCGTCGAGGCGGTGGACACGCTCAACAGCTACGGGATGGAGGTGGTGTCCGGCATCATTCTCGGGCTCGACACCGATACGCGCGACACCGGCCGCCGGCTGCTCGAATTCATCGAGCGATCCAAGATCCCGATGCTGACCATCAACCTGCTGCAGGCGCTGCCGCGCACGCCGCTGTGGGACCGACTGAAGCGCGAGGGACGGCTGATCGAAGACGACGAAACCCGCGAGTCCAACGTCGCCTTCCGCCTGCCCTACGAAGAGGTGCTCGCCAACTGGCGGGAGTGCATGCGCATCGCCTTCAGCCCGGACAAGCTCTATGCGCGCTACGAGCACCAGATCGCCAACACCTATCCCAACCGCTTGCGGCTGCCGTTCAGCCGCAAGCGCGTCACCTGGCGGCACGTGCGCATGGGCCTCGTCATGCTCGGCCGGATTCTCTGGCGCATCGGGGTGCGCGGAGACTATCGGCGCGCCTTCTGGCGCTTTGCGCTGACGCGACTGCGGCGCGGCGAGATCGACTATCTGATCATGGTGGGGCTCGTCGCCCATCACCTGATCCTGTTTGCGCGCGAGGCGTCATCGGGCCGGCGCGACGCTTCGCACTATTCGTTCCGGCCGCGCCAGTCGCTCGTGCCCGCGCAATAGACCTGCCGCCTCAGGTTCCGGAGCCGCCGAATGCGCGCGGCGGCGGGCTGATGACCTGACCGCCGCCCGGGGCGACGCGCAGCACCGCAAGTCCGCGCTGGTTGGTCCCGTCGGGGCGGAAGCGGAACAGGCCGTCGATCCCGGTAAAGCCGGACGGGTTGGTGAGCACCGGCTCGGTGAAGCGCCGCTCGCCCTGGGTCTTCACCAGCGCTGCCACCAGCGCAACCGAGTCGTAGGCGAGCGTCGCCGTGCGCACCGGGTCCTGGCCGAAGCGGCTGCGATAGCGGTTGGAGAAGTTGCGGAAGCCTTGCGTATCGGGCGCCGCATACCAGCCGCCGTGCAGGGCCGGATCGCTGAATATGCGCGGGTCGTCCCACAGCCCCGTGCCCATGAGCTGGAGGCGGCGCCCACCGAGACCCGCCGTCGCGAGCGCCTGCACCACCTGCGGCACCGCATCGGCGCCGTCGGGAATGAAGATCGCGTCGGCTCCGCGCGCGGCCTGCGCCACGATGCGCGCGGCCGATTGCAAGCGGCCGGGATCGAGCGTGTAGCGTTCGAGCGCGACGATGCGTGCACCCTTGCGCGCCACCGCCTGCTTGAAGGCACCTTCGACCACCGTGCCATAGGCGTTGTCCGGCATGAGCGCCGCGAACGAACGCTTGCCGTTGTCGACCGCATAATCGACAATCCGGTTGACGTCCGACTCCGGCAGGAAGCTCAAGAGATAGACGCCGCGCGTGGCGACGCTGGCATCGGTGGAATAGGCGATCACCGGGACGCCGCGGGCGCGCGCGGCCGAACCCACCACCCCGACCGAATGCGCAAACAGCGGACCGAGGATGATCTCGGCCCCTTCCTCCAGGGCCTGCTGCGCGGCCTGCTGCGCGCCGGCCGAACTGCCGCCGTCGTCCTTCACCAGGAGCTGGATGTTCGGGTTGTTGAATTCGGCGAGCGCCATCTCCGCGGCGTTCTTCATCGATTGCGCAGCGACACCGGCGTTGCCGCCGGCCGACAGCGGCAGAATCAGTCCGACCTTGACCTGGCCGCTGCCGATCGCCGTCGTTTCAGGGGCGGGCGTCGGCGCCGGCGGCGGGCTCGTGCTGAACAGGTCGGTGGTCGCCGAACAGGCGCCGAGCAGCGCCAAGGCGCCCACAATCACCGCCGCAAGGCTGGCCCGCCGCGAGAGCCTTGGCAACGACGGGGCCTGTTCAACCGGAAACATGGCCGGTTTCCTCGACAGCGACATCACGCCACCACGCATTCTACGACGGCTAGCCGGCATAATGTCGGCGATTGGTTAACCAAATGAAAAGGATAACGAATTCCTCCCCGCCGCGATGACGAACATGGCCCGCGGCGGTAGAGTCGCCGCCATGCGGGCCGATCGCGTCAAAACCTACATCCTCGCGGGGGTGCCAATCGAGCCTCCCCGTCTGGCCGCCGGCCTGCACGTTGTCGCAACGCCGATCGGCAATCTGCGCGACATTACGCTGCGGGCGCTGGAGACGCTGGCGGCCGCCGACCTGATCGCCTGCGAGGACACGCGCGTCGCCCGCAAGCTGCTCGATCATTACGGCATAACGACGCCGCTGACGCCTTACCACGAGCACAACGCCGCAGCGGCCCGTCCGAAGATCCTGGCCCGCCTGGCCCAAGGCGAGGCCATCGCCCTGATTTCGGACGCAGGCACGCCGCTCGTGTCCGATCCGGGCTTCAAGCTCGTGCGGGCGGCACAGGCGGCCGGGCACAGGGTGAGCGCCGTTCCCGGTGCCTCCGCCGTGCTGGCGGCGCTGATCGTTGCCGGCCTGCCGACCGACCGCTTCTTTTTCGCGGGGTTCCTGCCGACCAAAGAGGGGCCGCGGCGTGCGCGCATTGCCGAGCTTGCCCGTATCCCGGCGACGCTCGTGCTCTACGAGTCGGGTCCGCGCCTTGCCCGCACCCTTGCGGCACTCGCCGAGCTCCTGGGGCCGCGCGAGGCGGCGGTGTGCCGCGAGCTCACCAAGCTGCACGAAGAGGTGCGGCGCGGCGATCTCGACACGCTGGCGCGCGCCTATGCCGCCGGCGCCGAGACGCGCGGCGAAATGGTGATCGTGGTGGCGCCGCCGGCTGACGGCGCCGAGCGTTCGCAGGCGGCCGACGTCGATGACTTGTTGCGGCGCGCCCTGCAGCGGGGTTCGGTGAAGGATGCGGCGAGCGAGGTGGCGGCGGCAACCGGCCTGCCCCGGCGGGAGATCTATCGCCGCGCGCTTGCGCTCGTCCGTGCGGACCATGACCCGGCGCGTTGACGAACGCCGCCCGGCGCGACCGCAGCGCGTGGCCGCCTTCCGCGTCGGCCTTTCGGCGGAAAGCCGCGCCGCCCTTCTGCTCATGGTCAAGGGCTACCGCATCGTTGCGCGTCGATTCCGCTGCCCGGTCGGCGAGATCGATATCGTGGCGCGCCGCGGCCGCATCCTGATTTTCGTCGAAGTGAAGGCGCGGGCGCATCTGGACGAGGCCGCCGAATCGATCCTGCCGCGGCAGCAGCGGCGGATCGCGGCCGCAGCCGCCGTCTGGCTCGCCCGTCATCCCATGGACGCCGATCGCCACATCCGCTTCGATGCGGTGCTGGTCGCGCCGGGACGGGTGCCGCGCCACATTCCGGGGGCGTTCGATGCGCGATAGCGGCCACGTCTCACGCCGCGCGGAGCTTCTCGGAAAAGGCCTCGATCTGATCGCGAATGCGATGGGCGATGACATCCAGTTCCTGCGCCACCGCCTTGACCGTTTCGACGCCGGTGCGCGTGTTGTCGGTGGCATCGCCGACCCGGCTGACCTCCTCCGCCGTCTCGGCGGTGCGCTTGGCCGCCACCTCGACACTGCGTGCGATCTCGTGGGTGGCGGCGCCCTGCTCCGTCACCGCCGCGGCGATCGCCCCGCTGATGGCGCCGATATCGCGGATGGTGCGCTCGATCGCCGCGATCGCCGCAATCGAGCGTTGCGTCGCCTGCTGCATTCCGGCGATCTGCGCCGCGATCTCCTCCGTCGCCTTGGCGGTCTGCCCGGCCAGCGCCTTGACCTCGCCCGCCACCACGGCGAAGCCGCGGCCGGCCTCGCCGGCGCGCGCCGCCTCGATGGTGGCATTGAGCGCGAGCAGATTGGTCTGCTCGGCGATGTCGGTGATCAGGCTGACCACGTCGCCGATGCGCCGGCCGGCCTCGCTCAATTCCTGCACGGCGACGTTGGTGCGTTCAGCCTCGCCGACCGCCTTTTCGGCAATGGCGTTCGATTGCGCCACCTGCCGCTCGATCTCCATGACCGAGGCCGCCAGCTCGTCGGCGGCCGAGGCGATGTCGCGCACATTGCCGGAGGCCTCGGCCGAGGCCGCGGAGGCGCCTGCGGTGCGGCGGGCGGCGCGCTCGGAGGCCTCCGACAACTGCACCGCCGATTCGACCATCTGTTCGCTGATCGCGCTCAGCTCGGCGATGCTGCGCTCCATCAGTCCGGTGAACGAGGTGATCTCCGCTGCCAGCTTCTCCTGTCGCTGCGCGCGCGCTTCGGCTTCGCCGGCGACCGTGCGGCTGAGGTCGGCGACGTGCTGCATGGCGTTCTGGAACACCGTGATCGAGCGCGATAGCGCGCCGATCTCGTCGCTGCGGTCGCCATAGGGAATCGCGGTCGTGCTGCCGTTCGCAACCGCCTGCGTCACGCGGGCAATGTTGGCCAGCGGGCGCGCCACCGCCTGGCGGATGATGAACGCGCCGGCGCCGGCAAGCACCAGCGCGAGCCCCGCGAGCGCGCTCAGCACCCAGGCGGTGGCGGCAATACCCTGGTCGATGTCGGCATAGATCGCCTTGGCGCGCGCGGCATAGAGCCGCGCGAACGATTCCAGGTCGCGGTTGAGTGCCGATCGCAGGTCGCGGTCGGCCTCGGTGCCGCGCCAATGGTGCAGCGAGTTCTGGCCGATCCTGTTCGCGTGATCGATCAGGGCGTCGGTAAACACCTGGAACTGGGAGATGCGTTCCGCCAACGCCTCGAACGGCGCGGTGTCCTGCGGGCGGACCACCGATCGCCATTCCTCCACCACCTTGCCCAGCCGTTCGTTGTGCTCGGCGGCCCGCATCGCGAACGGTTTGGCCGCCGCCGGCGTCGCCGCCATGATGATGCCCTGCGACTCCAGACGCACGGCATAGATCAGGGCGTTGATGCGCTCGATCTGGCGCTCGCCCTGCAAGGCTGCCTCTAACGCGTCGGTCAGCGCCACGTGGCGGCGCGCGTTGACGACGGCGGCCAACGCCAGCACCAGCGTGGCGGTGGCGAGCAGCGCAAAGATCGCGTACAGCGTTGCGGCAATCGAGAGCTTCGGCACCCGGATCATGGCGGCCCCGCGGCAAACCATCGCGCAAATTGGACGCAAGGTGTTAAGCTCTCGTTGACGCTCTTTGATGCGGGGTGGGAATTGGCATGTCGTTGACGGTCGCGGTGCAGATGGATCCGATCGAGCGGATCAACATCCGCGGCGATTCGACCTTCGCGCTCCTGCTCGAGGCGCAGGCGCGCGGCCATGCGATCAGCTATTACACGCCGGACCGCATGGCGATGCTGCAAGGCGAGGTGTTCGCGACCGTCCAGCCGCTCCGCGTGCGCGACGTGGCCGGCGATCACTTCACGCTCGGCGAGGCCCGGCGCGTGCCGCTGGCGACCTTCGACGTGATCCTGATGCGGCAGGACCCGCCGTTCGACCTCGCCTACATTTCCGCCACCCATCTGCTCGAGCGCGTGCATCCGCGGACGCTCGTGGTCAACGACCCGGCGGCCGTGCGCAACGCCCCGGAAAAGATGTTCGTCAACGAGTTTCCCGCGCTGATGCCGCCGACGCTGTTGACCCGCGACCTCGCCGAGATCAAGGCGTTCCGCGCCGAGCACGGCGACATCGTGATGAAGCCGCTCTACGGCCACGGCGGCGGCGCGGTGTTCCGCGTCACCCGCGACGATCTCAACTTCGGCTCGCTCTACGACATGTTCGCAACCACCTTCCGCGAGCCCTGGGTGATCCAGAAGTTCCTTCCCGCGGTGAAGAACGGCGACAAGCGCATCATCCTGGTGGACGGCGACTATGCCGGCGCGGTCAACCGGGTGCCTGCGCCGGACGATCTACGCTCCAACATGGTGCGCGGCGGCGCGCCGAAGGAAACCGAGCTCACCGCGCGCGAGCGCGAAATCTGCAAGACGCTCGGGCCCGCCCTGCGCGCGCGCGGGCTTCTGTTCGTCGGCATCGACGTGATCGACGGCTATCTCACCGAGATCAACGTCACCTCGCCGACCGGCATCCGCGCCATCAAGGCCCTGGGCGGGCCCGACATCGCCGCGCTGATCTGGGACAAGATCGAGACGCGGCGGAGGCCTTGAGCCCCTTCGCGGCCCTGCGAACCGCCCCCGCCGTCGGGACCGGCCGGGTCACCGCGCCGTTTAGTTGACGCGTTCGGCGGCAGTGGGATCGTCCGCCTCCCCGCAGTCCACCAGGAACAGAAGCCGCTGCCGGCCGGGCGCAAATTGCTGCACCTGCCGGATCAGGGCCTCGACCTCGCAGCCCGCCGCTTCGGCATCGCGGCGGGCGAGACGAACCAGCTCAAGTTCGATGTCCAGGGCTTTGGCGTTCAGCATGGGGGCCTCGGGTTTGACGGGGCCTGCGACGGGCTCGGCCCGGCTGCCCGGCGTTGTTAGCGCGAGTCGATTTGTTCTGCAAATGTTCTTGTTCCCGGAGCGAAGTTCCGGTAGGATTTGCGCGGTTGAGGGGCGGGCCATGGTCCAGCGCGTCGGTACGGTGGCATTCGAGGGGATCGAGGCCCGCGCGGTCGACGTGCAGGTGCAGGTCGCGCCGGGCCTTCCCGCCTTCAACATCGTCGGCCTGCCGGACAAGGCCGTGTCCGAGGCCAAGGAACGGGTGCGTGCAGCGCTGATCGCCTCGGGACTTGCGCTGCCGGCCCGCCGCATCACCGTCAATCTCGCCCCTGCCGATCTGCCCAAGGAGGGCAGCCATTACGACCTGCCGATCGCGCTCGGGCTGATGGCGGCGATCGGCGCGATTGCGCACGATTCGCTTTCCGGTTTCACCGTCCTGGGCGAGCTTGGCCTCGACGGCTCGATCGCGCCGGTGGCGGGCGTGCTGCCGGCGGCGATCGGCGCCAACGCCCGCAGCGAGGGTCTGATCTGTCCGGCCGCCTGCGGACCGGAAGCGGCCTGGGCGAGCCCGGAGATGGAGATCGTCGCCGCCGGCTCCCTCATCCAGCTTGCCAATCATTTCAAGGGCACGCAGGTGCTGGCGCGGCCCAAGCCCGGCATCCGCGAAATCGCCGGCGCCGCCCTCGACCTTGCCGACATCAAGGGCCAGGAGAGCGCAAAACGCGCGCTCGAAGTCGCCGCCGCCGGCGGCCACAATCTCCTGATGATCGGACCACCCGGCTCCGGCAAGTCCATGCTCGCCGCCCGCCTGCCGACCATCCTGCCGCCGCTTGCGCCCGCCGAACTGCTCGAAGTGTCGATGATCGCCTCGGTCGCCGGCGAGATCGAGGACGGCGCGCTCACCAACCGGCGGCCGTTCCGCAGCCCGCATCATTCCGCCTCCATGCCGGCGCTCGTCGGCGGCGGCCTGCACGCGCGGCCGGGCGAGGTGTCGCTCGCCCATCACGGCGTGCTGTTCCTCGACGAACTGCCCGAGTTCCAGCCGCAGGCGCTTGACGCGCTGCGCCAGCCGTTGGAGACGGGCGAGGTTGCCATCTCGCGCGCCAACCACCGCGTGACCTATCCCGCGCGCTTCATGCTGGTGGCCGCCATGAACCCGTGCCGTTGCGGGCGGGCGAGCGAGCCGGGCTTCGCCTGCCGGCGCGGCCCGAACGCACGCTGCGCCGCCGCCTATCAGGCGCGGATTTCCGGGCCGCTGCTCGATCGCATCGACCTGCACATCGAGGTGCCGGCGGTCTCGGCCGCCGATCTGATCCTGCCGTCGCCGGCCGAAGGCAGCAAGGAGGTGGCCCAGCGCGTCGCCGCCGCGCGCGCGGTGCAGGGCGCACGTTACGCCGCGCTCGGACTTGCCGGCATCGTCACCAACGCCGCCGCCCCGCCGGCCGCGCTGGAGGAGGTCGCGCGCCCCGACGGCGCGGGGCTCGCTTTGCTGCGTGACGCCGCCGACGCCATGCGCCTGTCGGCGCGCGGCTATCACCGGGTGTTGAAGGTGGCGCGCACGCTCGCCGACCTCGACGGCGCCGAAAAGGTCGGCCGCGTGCATTTGGCCGAGGCTTTGTCCTATCGCGCGCTGGCGGACGAGGTGCGACGGGCGGCGTAGGTCACCCCAGCTCCTCGCGCCAGTAGCCCAGCGCCTCCTGGGCGGCGCGGTCGGAGTAGCTGAACAGTTCGAGTTCGCTGTCGGCGCCGAACGAATAGGGCACCCAGGGCGGTACGACGAACACGTCATGCGGCGAAAGCGCAACGCGCTCCTCGCCAAGCTGCGCCGTGCCCTTGCCCTTGTGCACGCAGAACACCGCCGAGCCGGTCGCGCGATAGCGCGCGCCGGCAAAGCCCGCGGGCAGCCGCTGCATCGACACCGCCATGGTCGGAAACGGATGCCGGCCGTTCGCCGGATTGGCATAGCGCAGCCGGTAGCCGTGCGCCGGATGCGGCCGGCCCGTCTTCTCCAGGCTGTCGAGCGCAGCCCGCGTGCGCGCGTATGGATAGATCAGCACCGGCGTCGCGTGGCTGTCGGCGTGGAATTCGTCCGGCACGAGGCTTGCGCCGTAGAGCGCCGTCGACTCGCCCTCGGGCCGGTCTAGCGGCTGCCGCTCCTGCGGATACGCCTCCCAGAACGCAGCGCCAAAGAAGCGCGCAACCGGCGTGTCGAGCCCGTCGAGCCAGACCACCGGCTGCTCACCCAGATTGCCGTGATCGTGCCAGGCCCAGGCCGGCGTCACCACGAAGTCGCCGGGCTTCATCGGCAGCTTCTCGCCCGCGACCGCGGTGTAGGCGCCCTCGCCCTCGACGATGAAGCGCAGCGCGCTCGGGCTGTGGCGGTGGGACGGCGCGATCTCCCCCGGCATGATGATCTGCAGGCCGGCAAACAGCGACGGCGCAACAAAGGTGGTGCCGCGCAGGCTCGGGTTTTCCAGGCACAGCACGCGGCGCGAAGCCTCCTTCTTGGTGACGAGATTGCAGGCGCGCAGGAGTTGCGGGCGGATGCTGTCGTAGCGCCAGTGCGCCGGGACGCAGGCCGTCCCGGGGGCAAGCTTGCCGACCCGCTCCCACAGCGGGAACAGGCTCAAGTCCTTCACTTCGTCCAGGAACCGCCCGTAGTCGGAATCGGCCCGGCTCGCCACCGCCATGACACGCTCCCTCGATCCGTCGCCCGGCGCGGCGCATGCCGCGCGCGGCACGTTCAGACTGTCCCGCGCCCGGCCCGCAGGCGTCAACCGTTAACCGTTCGCTAACCAAGCCGGCCTAGCGTTGCGGGCGTGAACCGCATGCAGAAGTCGCTGGCGCTCCTTGCCGTCCTCGCCATTCCGGCGGCGGCGCACAGCATGCGTGCGCCAGCCCCCACGCCCCCCGCCGCGCTCTGCTTCGCGAGCGGCAACACCATCTTCCGGCTCTCGGCCGACGCCGCAGCCTCCGACGTGCGCATCCGCATCGAGCAGGACGCGCCGCGCGCAGACCTGCGCGTGCAATGGGCCGATCGCGCCGAACTGGCCGATTTCGTCCTGGTCGACGACACCGCCCTCCTGCCCGGCGGCGCCTGCCGTGCCGGAGCTCAGGTGCGCACCGTGGTCATCGACAATGCGGCGGCCGCTCCCGACGTCGTGGTCGACGTCGCCTCCGGCGGCACGGCCGACTTCAAGGTCTATGTCCATTCGGCGCGTTTCTCGCAGCAGGATGCCGCAGCGCTGCTGGCCGCGATGTGGAAGGCCGCTCAACAGCGCGAGCGTACCGCGAGCGCCGTTCGGTAAAATTGCGCCGGCCGCGTTAGCCTGCCGGCAACCATGCGCGCGATGCCCCGCGAGGCGAAGGGGAACGGCAAGGTTCGCCGTCCCATCATGCCGCCCAGAACACACGCACAGGGCGCGGGCGGGAGCGGCGGCCGAGGCCGCGCCGGACCTGCGCGGCAAGGGGCGCGGCCTTCAATGCAGGTTCGTCCGATCACCGGCACGCCGCGGCCGCGTTACCGGTTGGTGCGCCGCCTCGCCCTGGCGGTGCTGCGCTGGACCTTCATCGTCATCGGCGCGCTTGCAGCGGCGGCGGTGCTGTTCGCCCATCTCTACCGCGTCAACGAGCAGATCTACGACCCGTCGCTGTTTGCGATCGGCGTCGGCGGCCTGTTCTCCATCGCCTGCGGCCTGATGCTGATGCTCTTGTCGCGCAACGGCCGCCTGCGCCAGGAACTGCGCAGCGCCAAGGCGCGCTGCGAGGAGCTGGCCGACTACACCTGGGAGCTGAAGGAGGCCGAGGCACGCGCGATCAGCCTGCTGGAAGCGCAGGGCGATCTGATCGTGCGACGCGACCACAGCGGCCGCATCACCTACGTCAACGACGCCTATTGCGCGCTCGCCGGCAAGCCGCGCGAGGCGCTCGTGGGCACGACCGAACCGCTCCCGGTGCTGGAACAGGGCGCGGTCGAGGTGCTGCCCGACGGTACGCGCGTCCACGACCAGCGCGTCGCGGCCCCCGACGGCGCCCGCTGGCTCGCCTGGCGCGAAGTCGTGGTCTGGGCCGACGCCGCCGAAGGCGCGCAGGTGCAGGGCGTGGGCCGCGACATCACCGCGCGGGCGGAAGCCGAGCGGGCGCTGGCGGAGGCGCGCGACGCCGCCGAGGCCGCAAGCCGCGCCAAGTCGCGTTTCCTCGCCATGGTGTC
>Ga0073934_10002161_pt1 | contig 42455 bp, 57 predicted proteins | sample LarsenN4metaG_FD_76834 | JGI IMG/M metagenome (GOLD analysis project Ga0073934, IMG submission 76834) | Hot spring sediment bacterial and archeal communities from British Columbia, Canada, to study Microbial Dark Matter (Phase II) - Larsen... ...
AAGCTCGTTCAAGAATCTGAGCGCCGCCGTGACGCTCGATGGACCGCATCGCGCTGAGCGTTGCCGCGACCGCGGCCAGGTTGTCGGCCACCCGATCATAAAGATCGATTGCCATCACTTTCTGCGGCTCGCCCCGGCGTTGCCAGTAAACGGCGACGCCAGGATCATCCGGCTCGCGCTGACCGGAACGCGGAAGACCGTCGTTCCTAAGTTCAAGATTGGTGCTGACGATCGAACTGCCATCACGGACACCCAGCGCGCGAAGTTCGGTCATGACGCGCCGCGTCGCCTCGGCGATGGTCACGTTCCTTTTGCTGAGCCAAGAGCCACCACTTTGCAAATAGACGCGCTCGCCGGTTCCAAACTTCGCGCGCTTTCGGCTCTTGGCGCGCGGCCATCCGGCTGGCCACTGCAGCGGATATGCAGAGATCGCGTTCATTGTGCTGTACCTTCGTTCCAAAACGTCTCAATAAGCGCGAGCGCCGCGCGGCGCCACGTTTCGCAGGCCGCGACGGTCGTGAAGCCCGCGCGGTGCAGGCCGAGCGACCATCCGTCGGCGGCGCCGCAGAACAAATCCAGGGTCCGCCACATATGACTGCGCCTCCCGGCTAAGCCGCGCCCGTCGCATGAAACAAATCCGCTTGTCGCAGCGCTTCTTCTACCCGCTGGCGGGCCAGCGCGTGGTAACGCGGATCGATTTCGATGCCGATGGCGCGGCGGCCGAGCAGCGCCGCGGCAACGAGCGTCGTGCCGGAGCCGCAGAACGGATCGACGACCACTTCATTTGGTTCGCTCCACCAGCGCACAAGCCACAGAGCATGATTGAGATGGCGCGCCATTGGGTGTGCACAGCCGTCGAGCCACTGTTCGATGGCTTGTTCTCTCCGGTTGCGTCCATAACGGCGGGCAAACATGCGCTCGCCGCTGCGCTTGCCGCTAGACATTGTTTGCGCCGGGATGACACGCGGCCCGGGCCGGCTCGGAATGTGCTGCCCATAGCAGTAGGCGAGATCGGCGTTGCGCAGCACGCGCCCCGCATAGGACGGCACGGCGTAGCCCAACCAACAAGTTTGCGCGTAGGGCATCAGCGCCGACAAGGGCGCCAGAAAGCAGGGATCAGTGTTAATCCCGAGCTGGATCACCGCGCGTCGGGCGCGTGCGATTGCAGGTGCGACGGCGGCAAACAGGCCGCGCGGATCGTCGGCACCGGCAATGCCGCGCGCCTGGTCCCACGGCGGGTCGGTGATGACGGCCGCATCCGCGAGGTCGAGCGACGGTAAAATCCTCCGGCAGTCCCCGCAGTAAAGCTTGATGCCCGGAATGATTTCTTCTTTTATCATTGCGTCGCTTGCCGCATCTAACGCCGATGGTCCTATTTGCGAATGTTGAATTTCATCCACGACTTAACTCCGCCGCCACCAGCTTTGCTCTCGAATGATTGGCATATGTCTTCCACGTCGGCTTGTAGCCGTCGTCGGCCTCGTTCCCCCACATCACCCAGCCTTCGCGGGTGCCGCGTGCGAAGAGTTCAAGATACGGACCTGGACTGCACGCTTCGATGATGGCGTACTGCTCGTCCGGCTTGCGCGAGTGTTCGCGCTTGCGTGTCGCCAGCAAGTTCACTTGCTTCCGCCCCGGCGCCAAGGTGCGCGCGTTCTTGCCGCGCACGCCGAACAGGATCAGCTCGGTCACGTTGCGGAAATAGAAGCCGACGCCGCGGCCGTCGGGGCCGCCGTCCTTGCGCACCTTGTGCCAGACGATGTTGGATTTGTAAGTGAAGCCCCATGCCTTCATCACTGCGAGACCTTCCGACAGCAGCGCGTTCGGGCACCAGAGATAAAGATGGGCCACCGGCGCGGCGAGCCGCTGCACTGGCAGCGCCATGATCTCGTCGAGCGTCATTGTCGCATAGCGCGACAGGCGCCGGTGTTCGGGTGCCACCTTGCCGGTCTGGTTCGTGAACCGCCAGGGCGGATCGGCAAGGATCGTCGCGAAGGTGCGACCGTTCGCGAAGCGCAGCAAACCCCCCGCGGCCGCGTGCGGCATCGCCTCGGCAAGCGGACCGGATGCGCTCCGGTTCGCCCGAGACGATACCGTCTGTCTCATTTGCTTCGCACCGTCACCTTGCGTTTGTCGAGGCTGTCCCATGTCTCGCCGTTATCCCGCATGTGCTTGATGGCGCCGATCAAGGCTCCGAGCGCAGCCATCGGTCCACTTGCGTGGATGAGCAATTCGATGCCGGTTGCCAGCAGCGCCAGGCCGAGGCGCTCGCCGTGGCCGCGCGCGAGCAAATCGCGCGTCACACTGTCCACATCGTTGACCAGCGCATCGTAGTTGACGCCGCCTGTGGCGGCTGGCGCGTCGATCCGCGTCCAATGGTGTGCCGTCATTGCAGCCTCCTCTCGTTCTCGTTCTCGTCGCCGATGTTTATCGCCTCGATAAAGCTCAGCAACAGCGAGAGACTGGGCATCAGAATGTCGCGACGGAACATTTGCGACATCTGGTCGTCGCAATTGCGCGTGGCCAGCCATGCCAGCTGCAGGACATGAATGCGTACCGTGACTGCTGCTGTCAGCACTTTCCAGTCGACGTCGTCCGGTTGGAGGGAATGCGGCATCGCTCAGCCTCCTGTTTTGCTCGATCGCCACTGTTCCGCGAACACCTGCTGACGCTCGCGACGCGCCGTCAGAGATACTCACGCTCGGCCTGCGCAGCAGGGCCTAGCGTTGATTGCTCACTTCCATTCCTGCGGCCCGCCAATGGACCTCTGTGCATGGCACGTGTGATCGGAGCAGACCTCCTGCGTGCCGTCGCCATGGCGTCCAGTCACCATTCCTCAGCCGATAGCGGATCATTCCGCTTGGTGCCGTGATCTCGACCTGCCCCGGTTGAGCTGCCATGGCGTGCATGTCCTCGCGCGCGGCTGGCTGCGGCCGAAAGACCCCGCCCGGATCGAGACGGCGGTGACGATTGGGCGGCGATTGCATGTCCGCCTGCCGCCAGGCCGGAGGCACCAGCCGCTCAACTGCCGGAGGGATGTCTTCAACACCGGCGCGGCGCGGTCGATCGATCCAGGGTTCAAGCCATGATCGCAGCTTCATTATCGTTCGCCCTTCCTTCTCACCGGTTCTCTTCTACCGGCGCCGTCAACAACGCGCGCCCGTTGTGGTAGGCCTCTCGATATGGCCGAACGACGGCTTCGACGCTCGCACAGATTTCCGCGTCACTCGGCGGCCACGCTCGCTCCATCCAGGTGCGATCTCGCTCGCGCCGTTCGTACCCGTTGCTCTGGATCGCTAGGCACGCCTCCTCGATCGCCCACACCGGCACGCGGCGCCGCGACAGCGCATGCATGGTGCAATGGATTGTGGCGACGGCATTTTCGCCTTGTTGCCGCATGGAGCGAAACGACCCGAACATGGCAGCCAGGGCCGCCGCAATCCTGTCGTCGTCGTCCGCACGCTCGCCCCGCACGTATGGAATCAGTGCCGGGGCCAAGGCCGCACAGCGGGCAGCGATGACGCGCCGCTCTGCATCGGTCATCCGGCGCACCAGTCGTCGTTGCGATCCGTCGCGCGGTATGAATGCGCTCCACAGGCGGCCCGGAATTGCGATGTCCGCCTCGCGATCCAGACGTACCGGAAACCCGACGGCATCAGATCGAAGTGCGGGCGCGCAATCGCGCGGCGATGGCAGAGAATCCTTGGTCGTTCCTCGATACAACGCGAAGTCGTTGCTCAGCGGCTTGAACATGGCATCCCTCGTCGATATCCGAACGCGATGCACGCGCGAGCGGCAGCTGCGGCGCGTGGGCGCGGGCAAAGACCTTCTCGAAGTAGCGGATGGTCGCTGGCGGCCCGTCATGCTTGCGCGCCATGACCGCACGTGCCGCATCGCGCATGACCGGGATCATCCAGCCGGCATCAAGCATCATTTGAACCCGGTACGCTGGCCAGGCGCTGACCCATTGCGGCGGCAGGAAGGCTGGATCGTATCCGCAGATGCGGGCGAGTTCATCGGCGAAGGCTGCGGCTTCCGGTGAGATCAGCTTTCGCGCGCGCGCGTCACCATGAGTGTGTGAATGAACCTCAGAGGGATTCTCTGACTCTGCCTGCCTTAGCTTATTTCTTGCGTCGGCGGCCGCGTCGGCGGCCGCGTCGTCAGCGCGAAGCGCGCGCTGATAAACGTCATACTTACAAATGGTTATGATCGATACGCCTGCGTCGCTTACTGCGTCGATCAGTGCGTCGGGGCCACGCAGCTTACTCAGGAAGCGCCTTACTCTCGCCTCCGTCCATCCCCACTCCTTTGCCATGAAGCGCAGCGACGCGGCGAACTGGCCGCGCTTCAATTCCACTTCGATGCGTCCGACCTGCTTGCGATGCGGCGCGAATGCCGCCGCGCAGAGCATCCATATCCACGCCTCGCGCTCGGTGAATGGCTCGGGCGCAAATCGCTCGTGCCGCAAGAGCTTGCGGGCAATGGCGATGATGCCGCGGTCGGTCAAAGCCTGCCCTCCCCTCTACGCTTGGCGAGCGCCTCATCGATGAGGCGTTGCGTGTCTTGGTCCAGCACTTTGACCATCGGACCGGTCGCCGACGATGCGGCCCGCAGAAGTCCGTCGCTGTGCCGCAATTCTGGTCTCGTCAGGGCAAACATGCGGCGAAGTTTGCGGGTCTTCCGGTCGGCTGCATTGTAGCGATGCCTCATGCGGCGCGCGGTTCCTCGGTGTCTGCAGGCGAACTGCAGGCCATGCGCGCATGGTGCGCACAGTAAGATGAGCCCGCGAGTCGCTCGTCACCACAGAAGACAAACCCCGGATTGCAAGGATCGCCGATCGGCCAGCGGCAGTGCCAGTCGCACAGCTCCATCAGCGTTTTGCCCCTGCTGCCAGCGTTGGTTTCCGCCGAGGACGGCGGGAGTGCCACCGGGGCGAAGACCTCGCGCCATTCCAGGCGCGTCCCGCGATTGGAGAGCCGGCGCAGGCGCTGGCGCGGGGCCGCGTCTTCGCGCAGCGTTGGCGTTTGCGCACGCCGGGCAACACCTGGTGAATACGAGCGGGTCAGGCCGAGACGGTGCAGCTTGCCGATGACCGCGCTGCGCGTCAGACCGCAATCGAGTTCTTCGGCGATCTGTCGAGCCGACCGGCCAGCGGCCCACATCTGCTTGATCCGGTCGACGATTTCTTCCGTCCATCCGCTCATGGCCTGCGTCTCCCCAGGTCTGTACGTAAACCCATGATCTCGTAAGGTTTTGCCGACCACTCCCCCAGACGCGAACGATGAGAGACGGTCAGACCGCAGCCAAGCCGGTGTCCTCCGGCTCCGCCACTCGGCCGCTCGGCAGCGAAGTGCGCTGTGCAGGTGCACCGCTGTTGCGGCGGTGCAAACGCGAGGCTGGCGACATTCTGGCGGGGAGAAGGCGCAGCCACCGGCCGGCACGCAGCAGATAGAGTTCGCCCGCCTCGGTCTCGCCTACGACGTTGCGCGCCATGACGACGAGGCCTTTCAGCCGCACCTTGCGCGCTCCGCGCATGATCGCGTTCTCACGCATGAGTGTCTCCTTGGTTCAGACGGATCGCTTCCGCCGTGCGGCGCGGCGCACGCGATACTCGCGCACCAAGATCTCGAACAGCACCGGCATAAGCACGATTGACGGCTCCGCCGTGCCATCCACCCATTTCTTGACCGTGAGCACGGGCTCGCCGCAGGCGGCAGCGACGTTGACGATGGTCTTCTCTGGATAACCCGCGCGCAGCACGCGGCAGAGCAGAGTGGCCCCGCGGTGGAATCCTGTTTTGGACTCGATGTCCCGATGCCGGACTCCGCTTTCGCTGGAAACTTCGGACACTTGCTGTGACGCTGATCCCATGTACACCACTCCACTTGTTGTTCTGTAACGAGTTTTTCGTCCGCCTCCCCGACTCGTCGGCAGGCGCGCGAAAGACGGCTGGCTGGGCGATGGTTCTGGCGTTGCGCCCAGCCAGCCACAGGGCTGCCCGCTGGGCTGCGCAGCGAGCAGGCGGAGGAAGATCGAATGAAAGTAGATTTGTTGGCTTGCCGCTTACCCGCCGGCCACGGCGTTTCGGCATCGACGATTGCCGCGCGCGCGACGTTCGGTAGCATTCCCCTGCTGGGAATGCGCCATGGCTCACGTACCTCACGTGTCGCTTCTTTCGCTGCCGGAGCTGTTTGCAGATGGTCCGCTCCTGATCGAGGATGCATACCCCTGTCGACGCCTCATATTCTGCGCGCAACGCTGCGAGCCAGACGGCAGCCGGTTCCACGTCCCGGTCGCCTCGATCGTCGTACCAGCGCATCTTCTCGACGGGTACGGCCGCAGGCTCGTCGCCGCTGCACTCCTGGTCCCAGAGATGATCGGAGCGCCGCAAGGGCGCGGCTGAGGTTGCCTCCATCATGAGGGGGCCTCCCGTGCAACCCAGTCGGACAACCGCACCGCCCCCCTCGTCACCCTTTCAATCTCGGCGATTCGTTGCGGCGGGGGCATGCGTTCGCGGTACTTCCATTTTTTCACCGCGTGAGGCGTGCAGCGCCCGATCAGACGGGCAAACTCATGATCGGTGATGCCCTCGCGCCGCATCCAGTCGATCAGTCTCATGCGGCCATACATCCCCAAATTGGGGAATATTGTCAACCCCTACAAGGGAAATACGTACCTCCGGCGCCATCCGGCACGATCGCTGACATGGCGAATGCCTTGAGGGATCTACGGAAAGCGCGCGGCTGGACGCATGCCCAGGCTGCGGCGGCCATGGGGATATCGCGCAGCCAGTTCATCAAGCTGGAGCGCGGGGAGCGCCGCTTGACCGAACACACCATCAGGCTCGCCTCGCTGGCGTTTGGTGTGTCGGCCGCTGCCGTCATCGAGCAGGCCTCCGTAGCCATGGAACCGGAACCGCCGTCGTCTGCCGCACTCGTGCGCGTAGCGGGGTACGTCGGCACGAACGGCCGCGTCCACCTGTATGACGTACCGGCAAGCGAGCTCGAGACCGTGCCAGCCCCGCCGTCGGCGACGCCGCACACTTTGGCGCTAGAAATCCGGAGCAAGAGCCTCGGCGAATTGTTCGACCATTGGTTGTTGTTCTATGACGATGCGCGCGAAATGGTTACCCCTGAACGGATGGGGCGGCTGTGCGTGGTCGGGCTGAGTGACGGCCGAACCCTCATCAGGAAGCTTCAACGGGGAAAAAGGGCCGGTCTGTTCCGGCTGCTATCGGAGAACGACCCTCCCATGGAGGACGTGTCGGTGCAATGGGCGACACCGGTGCGGGCCTTGATGCCGCGCACCCGCTGACCGGCGACAAGGATCGTGGCATGAGCAAACAAGGCTGGGTTGTCGCGGTGATCGTTGCAGGATCGATCGGCCTCGTGATCGGCGGATTCGCCGGCCGATGGCGTGCGGAAGCCGAGTGGCACGAAGTGATGATCCGCATGCCGATGAACTGCCAGCAAGAGGCAGACCGGATTGCCGATGATCTTGCGTTTGAGAACGATCCTCGTCGCCTTCCCCAGCCCTGATCGGCCCCACACATCGCCCGATGGCTGCGCAGGCTGTCGTGACTGCGGTCACGTGCAGTGCCCAGTCATTCACAGTCATTGCGACCAAATTCGCCTGCTCGACCAAGATTTTCGATCATCACCATCAAACTTCCCCTAATTGGGGTTGACAATATTGCCCCTAATTGGGGAATATCCGGCCAGCGGAGTCGCCGACCAGAGCTGGCTGGAATGTCGCTCGGCGCGGACCGACCGCAAAAGCGGAATTTCGCCATGTCCGATCCGTCCCACGCCCCGCATGTCGCGCGCTATCTGGCGCGCCTCGACGCGCACCTGCCGACGCTGGCCGACGACGCCGCGCGGCGCGCGTTCCTGGGCGCCGAGTTCAGCAAATGGATTGATCGCTATGAATGTTTTCAGTCGCTGGTCGATGCCGGCGACTGGATTGACGACGGTACGCAGGCTGCGGACTACGTCATCACCATGGCCGAGATCAGCGCGCGCCTGGCGCGGCTTGCGCCCGGAAATGCGGAGGCCGCCTGACATGCGCACTCGGCAGAGCAACGCGGCCTATGCGAGCGAAAGCCGCGGCATGACGTTCCAGCGTGATGACGATCTGCAAGCCCGATTGCTTGCAGGCCACCCGCGCGCGGCGTTTCCAAGAGCGCGCTTGCGCGCGAATTCGTTCTCGCCGCGCTGCGGCGCCCGCAAAGGACCAGCCACGATGAAACCGGCCCTGACCGTTCTCGCCGTTGATGCCGCGCTTTGCGCGGGCATCATCGCCTGCGCGCTTGCGCTCTACCTGCTGATGGGGGCACGATGATGAGCGACCCGACACGCCCGCTTCGGCGGAACGGAACGCGCGGCTCGGCGCTTCGGGGCGTGACCGGCAATCTTCGCGGCGACCTGAGCGGCCTGCGCGGCAACGCGCGCAATATTCGCGGCCACGTGAACGGACTGCGCGGCGACGTTAGCCGCATCACCGGCGACGTCAGCCGCATCACCGGCCACGTGAGCGGCCTGCGCGGCGACGTAAGCGGCCTGCGCGGCGACGTTAGCCGCATCACCGGCGACGTCAGCCGCATCACCGGCAACGTGAGCGGCCTGCGCGGCGACGTAAGCGGCCTGCGCGGCGACATGAGCGGCCTGAGCGGCGACGTTAGCCGCATCACCGGCGACGTCAGCCGCATCACCGGCCACGTGAGCGGCCTGCGCGGCGACGTGAGCGGCCTCATCGGCGACGCGACCTACCTCACCGGCGACGCAACCGGCCTCACCGGCGACCTTGACGCGATCCCGATGCAGGCCCGCCGCGAGCGCCCCGACATCGCGGCGTGGGTCGAGGAGGGGGACTGATGGCACACGCGCGAGATCGTGCTCAGCGCGCTGCGGCACAAGCAAATGCCCACTGGAGATCAACATGACGCAATCGAGTGATCGCCCCGTCGTCATCACCACCGCCCATCGCGAAGTCTATTTTGGCTACTTGGTGAGATCCGACGCGCCCAAGAGCGTGCAACTGCGCGCCGCGCGCAATTGTCTCTACTGGTCGAGGCCGACGCGCGGGGTCGTCGGCCTCGCGGCGATCGGGCCGCAGCCCGGCTCGCGGGTCGGCCCTCCCGCCAACATCGAGCTGTACGACATAACGGCGATCATGGATTGCACGCCGGGCGCCGTGGCGGCGTGGGAGTCTGAACCATGGGAGATGTGACTGTCGGCGGCGACGGCTGCCGCGACGGCTACGGCGAAGTCTACGGCGACGGCCGCGGCGACGGCTACGGCGCCGCCTACGGCGACGGCAACGGCAACGGCGACGGCGGCGACTGCGGCTACGTCTACAGCTACGGCGATGGCTACGGCGACGGCGGCAACGTCGACTATTGGCAATCGGTGTTATCATCTCTGATCGCGCGGCTGCCGAGCGAGCTTCGTGCGCGCGCGGAGACATTGCGCGCGCGGGGCGCAACGCTCGCCTATTGGCGCAGCGACAATCATGGCCAGCCGTGTAACGGCGGGCGCGGCATGATGCCGGCCGCTCCGGGTGTAATCCACGAGATCGACGGGCCGCTCGCGATCGACAAACACGGGCTGCATGCAACCCTCGCGCCGCCTACGTGGAAAGGCGAGCAGTGCTGGCTCGTCGCACTGAGCGGAGAGCTTCAGCGCGACGGAAACGAGCTTGCGGCGCTGCGGCGCGAGATCATCGCGAGGCTGAAATGAGCCGCAGCATCGACGACATCCGCCGCCGCGCGCGCGAAATCGTGCAGGCCGCCCGGCGCTATCACTTCCACGAGGCGGTCGGCATCGCCGAAGCCTCGCTGCGGCTCACGGATCACGAAGGCTTCATGCGCGGCGAGCGCATCGCGCGGCAGGCGCTCCTGGTCGCCGAGATCGACGCTCCGCCACGCCGATCCGGGGAGGCAATGAATGGGGGTGCTCAATGACGGAGGACACCTTCCCCCATCAATTCCGCGGCGCGCTTGAGCCGGTGCCGGCCCGGCGCTGGAGGAACCCCGATGGCAGCGAGGGCGGCATCGTCGCGGCGGATGCGAAGATCGGCAATCGCGTGTTAATCGAACAGACCGCCGAAGTCATGGGCGAGGCCGTCATTTGGGACGGGGTGATTATCGCAGCTCGTGCCTGCATTGGCCGCGGCGCCGACATCCGCTGGAACGCCGTCGTGAATGATGAGGCGGTCATTCATTTCCACGCCGTCGTCGGCAGCCTTGCCTCCATCGGATGGGCGGCGTCCATCGGCTATCGCACATTGATCGCCTCAGGCGCGCGCATTGGCCGTCGGACATCCATAGGGGAGCGCGTCGTCGTCGGGGAGCGAGTCACGATCAGGGATGACGTGAGCATCGGCGACCGCGCCCGGATCGGCTACGCCGCCTATATCGGGTGCAATGTCCGCATCGGCGCGCGCGCGGTCGTCGGCCGGCACGCGCGGATCGAGGACGGCGCGATCGTGCCGGATGATGCCGTCATCGAGGACGGCGCCGTTGTGCCAGCGGAGGCGCGCGATGATCGATGAGCGCAAACGTTTTCACGCCGTGCGCGACGCGAGCCTCAAGCAATTCACGGCGCCGCCGCGGATGCAGCTCGCCGACCGCATAGATGCGGGCGGCCGCACGGCGCTGACGATACTGCAGGCGCCGTCGAATGTCGTCATATTAGAGGTGAGCGGCTGCACGGCGCGAACGGGACTGCCGCGGTTGCCACGCGTCATCCAAATATCCGTGAGCGGCTGCACCGTCTCGCAAATCGCGTGAGTGACGGACGACAGGAGATTACCGATGTCTGACGATGCCCGCGTTCGCAATTGTGCCGTGCGCGCCGCGAGCCTCGCCAAATTCGTCGCGCTCCGGCTCGACGAGGAACGCCGCGAGAGAGACGCGGACCCGCAGGGCTGGGCAAAGGCGCAATCGTTGGGGGTGGACTGATGGGCCTGATTGCTCTTGCTCTTGCCCTTGCGCTCGCCGTCTCGATCGCGGTGAGCGTCGCAGCGGTCGAATGCGATCAACCGTCGGTGACATCATGACGGAGATCAAGCCCTTTGCATATGTCGCGCATCGCGATGGCAGGACGCAGGCGATAATCGCCGCCGACGCACCAGACGGTGCTCTCCTCGACTTCTTCCGCGACGCCGCCCTATCCGGCTGCACGTTGTTGACGGTCTATGACCGCAGCGAATTTGCCGCAGCTCTAGCCGTAGCCCCGTTTGCATGATGACAAGAATATCCACCACAGAGCGCGACTGGCGCGAGATCGACGCCCTGCGAGCGCAGCGTTTGACGCGCGTGCGCAATCACCGAGCCGTTGGCGGCATCGATGCGCGCTTGCAGGCGTTGATACTGCGGCGCCTGCGAGCGGAAATCAAAAATAGCAAAATTAAACGGCGTCCCGCCGGATGAGATTGAGTGCAACGCCAGGAGCGCAGCATGAGCGTGACGCCTGAAATCACCCGCGATGTCGCCCGCAACGTGCTCGACGTGATCGACGCCGGTGTCGTTGATGGCCTTGGAGAACCCGTCCCCGGTCAGATGTGTGTTGAGGCCGCCGTATGCTACGCGCTCGGCCTGCCGCACAGTGACAACCCGCCGTGTGTGGCGCCCGCGGCGCGGGCGGTCACGATCGTACTCAATGATTGTGCATGGTCCTCGCCGGAGGCGCGGGCGAAAGGGATGCGCCGCCTTGCCATCGCCCAACTCGGCAGCGCCGGCCATCTCGGCGAGCTGGCTTTCGCCCGCCGGCTTGTTGATTACGCGATTAGAGTTTCCGTGCCGAGCGCGTTGCGCGCTGCCGCCGCGCTGCACGATGATGCCGAGCACAAGGTCGCGCTGATCGCGGCCGCCGAGAGATGCGAGCGCGGGGCAATGGCAACGGCGCCTGACACGGTATCTGCCGCCGTCGAGGTCGCTGAGACTGCTGCCGATGCCTCTGACGACAACACCGAGGCCTCCTACGCCGCCCGTGACGCCGCCGAATACGCCGCGCGCGCCGCCGAGTTCGTCGCGCGCGGCGCCGAGTACGCCGCGCTCGCCGCCGAGTACGCCGATCTCGCCGAGATCGCCGCCGAGGCCGCCGCCGAGGCCGCAGCCTGGGCCGCCGAGGCTGCTGCCGAGTACGCTGCCCAGGCTGAGACAAAAGCAACAGCGCGCACAGCATACGATGAATTTCTCTCCACCTACGCTGAGGCGGTCGTGCAAATCCTCATCGATATGGGGGCACCGGGCTGCCAGTGGCTCGACCTGACCGCGGCGGAAGGATCGCGGCAATGAGGGACAGCAAGATCGAATGGTGCGACCACACGTTCAACCCGTGGGTCGGCTGCACGAAACTCAGCCCAGCATGCGATCACTGCTACGCCGAGACATGGGCGCGCCGCACGGGACAATCGGAATTATGGGACGGTGAACGCCGGCTGACCTCGCGCGCCAATTGGCAAGCCGTGCATCGATGGCATAGAGCCGCAATCGCCGCGGGGACGCGACCGCGCGTATTCTGCGCCTCGCTTGCCGACGTGTTCGACAACCAGGTGCCGAGCGACTGGCGCGAACATTTATGGAGGCTGATCTTTAACACGCCGCAGCTGGATTGGCTCCTGCTGACGAAGCGTCCGCAGAACATCGCGGCAATGTTGCCGAAAAGATGCGCGTGGCCGCTCGATCAGGTCTGGCTCGGCACGACGGTCGAAAATCAAGAGGAGGCGGAGCGACGCATTCCAGCCCTGCTCGCAGTCCCAGCGGTCGTGTATTTCGTCTCATGTGAGCCGCTGCTCGGGCCGCTCGATCTGACGCGCTTCATAATGCCCACTCTGTCTGGAGCGCCTCGTATCGATTGGGTGATTGTCGGCGGCGAGAGCGGGCATCAGGCGCGACCGATGCACCCCGATTGGGCGCGCTCTATTCGAGATCAGTGTGACGATGCTGGCGTTCCATTTTTCTTCAAACAATGGGGCGACTGGTTCCCCCGTGATCAGTGGGAGGACAACCCTCGTCTTGTGCTGCCGGACGACTGCGATGCCTTCATCGACGGCAAGCGAACCCGTGTTCTGTTCGACGACCTGCGCCGACCGTGCCCCATGCATCGCGTCGGAAAGAAGGCGGCCGGCCGCCTTCTCGACGGACGCGAGCACAACGAAGTTCCGCAGCCGCGGGTGTTCGCATGAAGCGCAAGAAGATCACGGCCGCCATGCGCGTGCGCATCTTCGATGCGGCCGAAGGCGCATGCTGCCTCTGCGGTCTGCCAATCGACGTGCGCAAGCAGCGCTGGATCGTCGAGCACGTCAAGCCGCTGTGGCTCGGCGGCAGCGACGACGCGGACAACATGGCGCCAGCGCATCAGCAATGCGCCGTTGACAAGACGGCGCGCGAGGCCGCGGCCAGAGCCAAGGCGGTGCGCGTGCGGGCGCGCCACCTCGGCATCCGCCGACGGCGGCGGCCGTTGCCGGGCGGCCGCAACAGCCCATGGAAGAAGATCAGCGGGGAAGTGGTGCGGAGGCGAACATGAGCGAGAGCGCGTGCCCAAAATGCGGCGGCTTCCGCCGCATCGGCCCGGTGCACATCAATCGAGGATCGCTTCCGCACCTGTGGCTGTCGAGCGTTCCATGCCGGTTTTGCCACGGCAGCGGAACGGTCAGCGAAGAGCGCAGAGTGGCGCACGAACGCGGCGAGAGATTGCGCGCCGAACGCGTTGCCCGCAATGAGTCGCTGAGGGAAGCAGCACAGCGGCTCGGCGTATCGGCCTCAAAACTCTCGGCGCTGGAGCGCGGCGATATGGAGAGGCTAGATGACTGTTGATGAATTCGGCCCTGGCGGCACCTGGGATGCGATGGCGCACGTGCGCTTTCTGCGCGCCGCGGGCGGTGCATCGAGCGGCTACACCGCAGACCTGATCGAGCGGCTGTACGCGGCGGTGCTGTGGCTTGCGCAGGGCACAAACAATCAAGCACCAAGGAGGCAATCATGAACGTGCTCCACATGGTCATCGACGTCATCTGCAGCGTGCAGGGGATACATCCCAGTGCCGTGAGCCCGGCGACGCGGCTTGGAGACGTTGGTGATCCTCTCGATCTCGTTGTCATACTTTGCGAACTTGAGGATCGCGCCGATATCCAAATCGACGACAGGGATCTCGACATGATCGGTACGGTCGGCGAACTCGCCGAACTGATTGATGCCAAACGCAATACCACGGCTGTCGCCAGCGGCCCGGAGGCATCGCGCGCCAACCAGGAGCATGCACAGTGATCCAACGCGAACAAATCCGCAGCCGCGAGCAGTGGCTCGCCTTGCGCCAGGCCGACGTGACGGCGTCGGACCTCGGCGCGCTGTTCGGACACGACCCGCGCAAGTCGCCGCGGCAACTCTATGAGGAAAAGAAGGGTCTGACCGACGATCGCGACAACGATGTGCTCCGTCGTGGTCGATGGCAGGAGGCGGCGATTGTGGAGATGCTCGCCGAGCGCCATCCGGAGTGGAGAATAGAACGGCCCAACGAATACATTCGCGACCCCGTCCTGAGGCTTGGGGCGACAACGGACCGGATCGCAATCTTCCCGGACGGCGAGTGCGTCGTCATCGAGTGTAAATCGGTGGTCAGGCCTGTCTTCGACGAGGAGTGGGGCGACGACGGGCCGCCAATCAGGGTGCAGCTGCAGGCGCTGGGCAATGGCATGCTCCGCAACGTCCAACGCATGCTGGTCGCCGTTCTCGTGCGCGACCGCTATAGCGACGAGCCGCATGAATTCTGGATTGAGAGGCACTCGGCCGCCGAGGCGAAGATCGTCGCTGGCGTGCGAGACTTCTGGCGCCGCATCGCCGAGTCCGATCCTTATCCATTCGATTTTGCGCGCGACAAGGATTTGATTGCCGCATTGCACCCCAAGGGCGGTGGCCCAGTGGTTGATCTGAGCCAGAACAATCGCATTGCATTTCTCTGCGAGGAGAAGCTCGCCTGGTCGCAGCGGCGATCTGCCTGCGACAAGGCCCTCGACGTGATCGATGCCGAGATCACGGCTCTGCTCGGCGATGCCGACCGCGGCGAGCACCCGGAGTTCAATATTTCGTGGAAACTGCAGCGCCGCAAAGAAACGATCTTGCCGGCGAGCGAATATCGCATCCTGCGCGTCACGCGCAAGAAGGAGCATAGGCCAACAGAGGAGGCGGCGTGATGAACACGCGCGTGGAAACAAATCAAGCAAAGCAGCATCCGTTCGTCGCATTCAAGCAACAACTCGAACAGAGGCTGGAATCGTTCAAGCATGCGCTGCCGGCGCACGTTCCGGCCGAGCGCTTCGTGCGCGTTGTTCTCACGGCAGTGCAGCACGATCCTGATCTCCTTGCGAGCGACAGACAGTCGCTGCTGACCGCCTGCATGCGGGCGGCCCAGGACGGCCTGCTGCCCGACGGGCGTGAAGGCGCAATTGTGCTGTACAAGACCAAGGTCGTCGAGCAGGACGGCAGCGTCCGGTATATCCGGAAGGCACAGTGGATGCCGATGGTGTTCGGCATCATCAAGAAAATCCGAAACTCCGGTCAGATTGCGATGATCACCGCCAGGGTGGTCTATGGTGGCGATACCTACCGATACTGGGTGGACGACACGGGCGAGCACCTGCTCTACGAGCCGTCGGAAACGCGCGACCAGAACATGGTGCGGCTCGTCTTTGCTGCCGCCAGAACCAAGGACGGCGAACTCCTGGTCGAGCCGCTCATGCCAGAGGAAATCGAAAAAATCAGGTCGGCCAGCCGTGCCCGCGACGACGGACCGTGGGTGAAGTGGTGGGAGGAGATGGCCAAGAAGAGCGCCATCCGGCGGCTCTCCAAGCGCCTGCCGATGTCGGCTGATCTCGACGATCTGATCCGGCGCGATGACGATCTCTACGACTTTGATGCTCGCGAGGAAGTCCATCGACGGCGTTCAAACACGCTCGATGCTTTCGTGAGCGAGCCTGCGGCGATCACCGCAGCCAATGCAGACGGCCGGAATGCGCCGCAGCCGGCACAGCCCGCGCGCGCGGATCATCCGCAGGAGATCGCGGAGGAAGCCATCATCGCCGACCTGAAGTCGAACACGACCATCAAGGATTGTACGATTTGGGCGAGCGCCTTTGCGGCCAAGGTGGCCGCAGGCGATCTGAAGATCGATCAGGCCGCCATGGCGCGGATCAACGCCGCCTTGATCGAGCACCAAGCCAGCTTGAGCGCTGCCGAGCAACAGCCGCCGAATGCTGCTCCGGACTGGGAGGAAGACCCGGCAACGGGAATTCCGCGGGCGCTCGTTCGCGCGCCAGCCCCGGCAGAGCGCGCCAGAACGACCAGAGCCAAGAGTTAATCGTCGGAGAGTTAACCGCGCGGAAGTAAAGCCATGACTATCTGGCGGGCATGGACCTGTGCATGGTCCGGCATTCGCGCCATCTGGCGCTGGTGCCGGCCACCGATCTTGATGCTGCGCGCCTGCGCAGTCTGCCGCGGGACTGGCCGCTGCAGGTGCAGACGCGCCTCAGTCGCACCTCAAGGCTCAATCGCTATTGGCGCGGCATCGTCGCCAAGGCGGCCGAAGGCCTCGGGATACACCCGCAGGCCCTGCACAACGACATCAAGTTCAAGGCCGGTCTGGTCGAGCAGATCATGTTATCGGGTGCCGTGCCCAATATGCTCATGGTCAAACTGCGCTCGACCGCGTTTCCGGAAATGGGCGACGAGGAATTTGCCGCCTTCGTGGATTTTGGCATCGAGTGCCTGTTTCGGGACTATATCCCCGGCATACGGGCACCGGAACGGCGCCAGCTGCTCAACGAATGGGCCGGTCGTCGCCCGAGCCTTGATCGTCCACCCAAGATCGAACTCCCGGAGGGACTGTGGGTGGAATGACGGCCGTCGCGGCGGAGGGGCGCCGCAATGACCGCCATTCGTATTTTCGACATCGAGACCACGGGCTTCAATCCCGACGAGGATTGCATCGTCGAGGTCGCCGCCTACGACCTGCACGACGACGGCCGCGTCGCGTTTGTCGACGCCAGCCTCGTCAAACCCGGACGCCCAATACCGCCGGAAGCATCGGCGACACACCATCTGATCGACGTGGACGTGGCGGAGGCCCCGCCCCTTGCGGCGGTTTTGACGCGCGTTTTCGCCAACGCGCCGACGATCTTCGCGGCGCACAATTGCGACTTCGAGCGCTCCTTTTTGCCGACGCCGGCAGGAACGCGGTGGATATGCACGTACAAGGCCGCCTTGCGCGTGTGGCCAGCGGCCCCATCCCATCAAAACCAAGTACTGCGCTACTGGCGCGCTTTGGACACGCGAGAAGGCTTTAACCGCGCGCTGGCAGCGCCAGCGCACCGTGCCGGCCCGGACGCCTACATAACCGCGTGGCTGCTGGCCGACCTGCTGCAGCAGGCTCGTTTGGACGACCTGATGCGATGGGCGGAGGAGCCAAAGCTCCATCCGCGGCTGTCATTCGGCAGGCACCGGGGCAAGACGTGGGCCGAAATCCCGACCGACTATCTGGAGTGGCTGCGCGACGGCCAGCACGACATGGACGATGACTGGCGCTTCGGCGCGCGGCTTGAACTTGGTCGACGAGGTAGTGCGGGAGGTACTGCGGCATGACTGATCAACACGAACTGGAGGGTGTCGGCATGAACGACGGATGCGGTGAGTCAGTGCCAAGTTATGTGCGAATGACCGGCGACGCGCGCTTCGTGGCTGCGATGCGGCGCGCCATCCGGACCGGCCGGGAGCGCGTCCGCGAAGGGGCGGTCAAGGCCGACCCGGAGGATGCGCGCGTCATCCGATGGATACATCCGGAGGCTGGCGTGCGCACGGCATCGTCGATCTGCGAATTGTGAGGGGTGCTCGTGATTCTCAAGCCGGGGACATTCCGCGTCTCCGATTACCGCCGGCCGATCCCGGCCGCAGTCGAGCGCGCGGTGCGCAAGCGGTACCAGCTCGATCATCGGCCACCTTTGGCCGAGCGCCCCTATGATACGGATGCGGGCGATTTCATCCCGCCGCAGCACGATCCGCAGTGCATATTCCTTGTCGAACGGGATGAACACGCCCGACGCACGTTCGGGCGCGCCATCGGTGCGGCAAAGACCGTGACGACCCGCGGCAGCGACATCGGCGAGGTCAAGCGTGCGCGCAGGATCAGAGACAGCGAGCGGCTGCACAAGGCGCGCATGGCGGAAAAGTCCGGAGACTTGGTCGCTGCCGAACGGCTGCTCGCCGAGATCGAGCGGCCGGCGCGCCTGAGGCGCGCCGCCGGCCGGCGCAAACGCGCTATCCCGTCGCGCGTCAATCCGTGGCCGAAAGGCCGCAAGCTGCGCCCTCCACGGTCACCGTGGCGGGACGAAGGGGCAGGGTCATGAAATCATGCGCCATCACGCTCGTGCTTTGCGGGTTCGTGGCGAGCCTCGTCGCGGCGGACGCCGATATCTACGCGCGCCGTGCGATTGTTGCGGGGGCGCCGACGGTCATCGACGGCGATACGTTGCGCATCAAGGGCCGAGTGGTGCGGCTCTACGGCATCGACGCGCCGGAGCAGGGCCAGCGATGCGAGGACGCGCAGGGACGGCGTTATGCCTGCGGCCTGCTGGCGGCGTCGTTCCTCGAAGGCGAGATTGCCGAGCGGCACGTGGCCTGTGCGCGGCAGCATACCGACGGCTACGGACGCGCGGTCGCGGTGTGCAGCGTCAACGGCCGCGATCTTGCGGCGGCTCTGGTGCAAGCTGGCTATGCGCTGGAGGATCTTCGCTACAGCGACGGCCGCTACACGATCGCCGAACAGGAGGCGCGCGCGGCCCGCAGAGGTATGTGGGGGGGACGGTTTGATCCGCCTTGGATATGGCGGCTGCGGCAGCCAATGGACCGTCGCCAACAGGGAGACATCAGATGAGCAAGGTCATCGGCACATTGCACACGGTTTTGCGGCAGATGGACGAGATGGCACGTGCGGCGTCCCCGCCATGCGGACGCTGCGGGCGTCCAGATGGCGGTTTCGTGCCGCGCGGGATGACAGCGTGGGAGGCCGGTCTGGTCGATCGTGCCAACTGTCCGCACGATGATTGCCCGATGCGGGCGAACAAAGACGGCTGACTGGCCACCAAGCGATGACGCGCGCCATCCGCCATCGCGTTGATCCTGGCGACGTGCCGCCGGAAAAGGCGGCGCGGCGGCTCGGCCTGACCGCGCAGGAATTTGCTCTCAGGCTGCCGGAACTGCTCGCGCGTGGGTTTCCCCAAGCCGACCCGACCACGGGCAACTACGATCTCGATGCGATCGATGCCTGGCGGCGGCTGCGGCATCCGCATTTGTTCCCACAGCAATTGACCTCGTCCTTGCAGGCGCGCGATGCTCGCAGTGTCGTGGCCGAACGGGTGGCGAGGTTGCGGAGTGGGTAGGGTGAAGATTCCGTACTACGTGACGCGAAAGGCCAAGAGCGGCGGCCGAACATGGGGCTATTGGGTTCCGTGTCTGCGCCGCAACGGAAAGCCGACGCTGATGGCGCAGCTCGGCTTCCGGATCGTCGATTGCGGCGAGGACGGCCCGCTCGCATGGGCGATCGCCAACCGGATGAACGAAGAGTGGCAGCGCGCGCGGGCGGCGCACCGTGCCGGACTATCGGTGGAGCGCGTCTGGCCATCTGGCAGCCTGGGCGAGGCCTATGGTCGTTTCCGCAGCAGCGAGACGTGGAAAAAGAAGAAGCCGCGCACCCGCGAGGATTGGGAGCGCGGCTGGCGGCTGATCGAGCCGGTGTTCGGCGACATCGACCCGCGCACGGTCGCGTTCGAGGACGTCGATACGTGGTATGCGGCCCTGCTCGACCGCGCGGGCGTGCGCGAGGCGCACCGCGCCATGAAGATCTGGCGCGCGCTGTGGAACGTCGCGAGCGCCATGAAGCGCGCGGATGGTCGTCGGTATTGCGAGGGCAAGGACCCGTCGCTCGGCATCCGCCGGGAGACGCCGAGGCCGCGCAATGCCTTCTGGCTGGAGGGCGAGGCGGTAAGGTTGGTCAAGCACGCCTGGAGGACGGGCTACCGCGGACTGGCGGCGGCGCTTGCGGTCGCCTGGGACACGATGCTGTCGCCGGTTGATGTGCGGCGGATCTCGCTCGCGCAGTTGCGGGGTGACCAGGTTGCGGTGGCCAGGGCCAAGACCGGCCGGCCGGCGATCGGCACGCTGTCGCCGCGCACGAGACGCCTGCTGGGGGCCTATCTGGACACGCTCGGCATCGAACTGCATCCCGATGCGCCGATCTTTCGCACGCCAGGAGGCGCGCCGAATGCGCGCGGGGGGCGCCGGTGGCTGCCCCAGCCCTACAGCAAGGACAGGCTGGCGGAACACTTTCGGCAGGTCAGGGAGAGCTTGTTCCCCGGTGACAGCCGAAAACTCATGGATTTTCGCCGGTCTGGTGCCCTGGAGGCGGCTGCGGGCGAGGTTGATCCTGGGGCGCTGGCGGCAAAGATGGCGAGCTCGATCGATCGCAGTCGGGCGTTGCAGCAGACCTATCTGCCGCAGCAGGCGAGCGTGGTGCGGTTAGCTGACCAGGCGCGCGTGGCGGGCCGGGCGCGGCTGCGGCGAGAACGGACAGGGGGCGAAGAGTCGAAACGCGGGAGGTGACAGAGTCGAAACGCACCTTTCGGCGTCTGACTAACGTATTGATTTCAGGGGGAAAGATGGCGGGAGCGACGGGACTCGAACCCGCGGCCTCCGGCGTGACAGGCCGGCGCTCTAACCAACTGAGCTACGCCCCCACGGGGAATGCAGCGGACTTAAGGCCCGCCCCTGCGCAAGTCAAGGATCGTCACAAACCAGTTCCGGCAACAGGTGCGACGCGCGCGATGTCGCGTGCAGACGAAGGCTGCCAAGCCTTCCACCTTCCCGGGGCCGCAAGCACGCCGCAACCCCGGAATTCCTTCCAGCAAGATTGGGCGGCTCCGAAGACAGGCCCGGTTATCGGAACACGTGGTGGGCGGTGACGGGCTCGAACCGCCGGCCTTCTCGGTGTAAGCGAGACGCTCTACCAGCTGAGCTAACCGCCCCCGTTGTCTTATCGCCCCGCCGCGGGGCGACTGCAAGGTGGCGCGCCGCTCAATCGGGAACGCCCCCGCGACCGACTGCGGGGGCGTCCAGGCCGATGCCCATCGGCACTACTTGTTGACCGCTTCCTTCAGCCCCTTGCCGGCGGAGAACCGCGGCCGCCGCGCCGCCTTGATCTTCACCGGAGCCCCGGTGCGCGGATCGCGGCCTTCGCGCGCCGCACGCTTGACCACGCGGAAATTGCCGAAACCCATGATCTTGACTTCGCCGCCCTTCTTCAACGTTGCAGTGATGGCGTCGAAGGTCGCATCGACAGCGGATGCGGCCGCGGTCTTGGTCATCTGGGCCTTATCGGCCACCGCAGCGATTAGCTCGTTCTTGGTCATTGGACCGATCCTTTCCTTCGCTCGCTCGAATCAACGGCGCGTTTGCCGCTGAGGGCGCGGAGAGTTTGCCGGAAAGGCGGCAATTGCAAGCGATTCGTTGCGAAGATCGCAGGAAAGTCGCCGATTCGCACGCAGGCCGTCGCGGCAAATCCAGACACCATCTGGCTTTGCACGCTCCATCGGGAGGAAGCCGCCGCCCACCCTGCGCCTTGCCCGGCAAGCAACGCGGGAGCCCACGCCCACGTTGGCCGGCCCGCATTCGCCCGACTCAGTGCGGCTCCCGACGGCAGCAGGCACTCGGCCTGTTCACGGGCGGCGGCGGATCGTAAACGTTGCACGACGCCATCCGGGTTCTCGCCATGAGCCGCTCCTCTCCGCGCGCCTTGATCGTCGGCGGGTCGGTCGCCGGCCTGTTCGCGGCCAACCTGTTGCGCGCCGTTGGTTGGGAGGTCGCCGTGTTCGAGCGCACGCGCGGCGATCTCGGCGACCGCGGCACCGGCATCGGCACCCGCGCGGAACTGTTCGACGTCATGCGCCGCCTCGGCCTGCGGGACGACCCGGCCAGCCGCAAGGAGGTCGAAGGCCGCACCAGGCTTGCGCGCGACGGAAGCATCGCGCTCGAACTTCCGGTGCGCGCGGTGACCAGCGCCTGGTCGCACATCTGGCGACCGCTGCGGCGTGCGCTGCCGGACCCTTGCCTGCACGACGGCAAGACGTGCGTTCGTGTCGAACAGACGGCGACCGACGTGATTGCACATTTCGAGGACGGCACATGCGAGCGCGGCGATCTCCTCGTCGGCGCCGACGGCCTCCATTCCGCCGTGCGCGCCGCGCTCCTGCCCGCCCTGCGGCCGCAATACGCAGGCTACGTCGCTTGGCGCGGCATCGTTGAGGCGCGCGATCTTGCGCTCGACCTGCACGAGATGATGTTTCGCCGCATGGTCTTCGGCTGCCCGGACGGCGAGCTGATGCTGTCGATCCCGATGCCGGCAGCCTGCCTGGACGCGCAGCCATGCGGACGCCGCTGCCACTTCGTCTGGTTTCGGCCGGTCGCGGAGGCCGCGCTTGCCGACCTTTGCACCGACGCCTCCGGCCGCCGGCACGGCCTGTCGATTCCGCCACCGCTGATCCGCCCGCAGCTCATTGCGGCGCTCCGCAGCGATGCGCGCGCCCTGCTCGCGCCCCAGCTTGCGGCCCTGGTCGCAGCGACGCGCCAGGTGATCCTGCAGCCGATCTTCGATCTTGCTTCGCCCGCCATGGTATTCGAGCGGATCGTGCTGATCGGCGATGCGGCCTTCGTTGCGAGACCACATGTGGCGACCGGCGTGATGAAGGCCGCGCTCGATGCCGAGTGCCTTGCCGACGAGCTTGCCGCAAGCGGCGGCGAACTGCGCGTGGCGCTCGCGCGCTTCGATCGTGCGCGGACGAGCTACGGGCATTGGCTGGTCGCGCGCGGGCGCCACATCGGCGGTTATTTTTCCGCCACCGGCGGCGACCGCGAGGCGCGCATGCACACGCTCATGCGCGAATATGGCGCTGCGGGAATCGTGCGCGGCGAGCCGATCGCCGCGTACCGGCCGTCCTGATCACTTCTGCTTGAGGTCGAGCTGCTGCACCAGCTTGACCGTGTTGTCCCATTCCTGCGCCATGAGCTTGGCCATGTGCTCCGGCGTGCTGGTCTCGATCGGCGTGCCGTTCTCCTTCAGCCGCCGCACCAGGTCCGGATCGCGCGACGCCTTGATGAACTCCTCGTTCAGGCGCTTGACGATCGCCGGGGGCGTGGCGGCAGGGGCTGCGACCGCAAACCAGCTCGCGACCTTCTCCTTGTGGCCGAGTTCGACCAGTGTCGGCACATCGGGCATGCCCTCCCAGCGCTGGTCGGCGTCGATCGCGAGCGCGCGCAATTTCCCGGCCTGGAAATGCCCCTTGGCGGCGGTGTAGGAGGCGAGCGCAAAATCCACCCGACCGGTGATCAGGTCGGCCATCATCGGCCCGCCGCCGCGATAATGCGCATATTGCATCGGCGTGTTGGTGGAACGCGCCAGAATCGCCGCCATCATGTGCGACGGCGTGCCCACGCCGGGCGAGCCGAAGGTCAGGCCGCCCGGTTTCTTCTTGCCGAGCTCCCAAAGCTCGGCGAGGTTCTTGGCCGGCAGATCGGTCGGGACCGCCACCAGCGTGGCGATGTGGAACAGCAGCGTGACCGGGGCAAAGCCCTTGATCGGTTCATAGGGCGCGGTCGCCGCCATGGCCGGGACCGCCATGTGCTGCGAGCCCGAAAAGATCAGGACGGTGTAGCCGTCCGGCGGAGCGTTCTGCACCGCCGCCGCCCCGACCGCCCCGCCGGCACCCTGCCGGTTCTCCACCAGGACCCGCTGGCCGATATTCTTCGACAACGCCTCGGCATAGATGCGCGCGGTGACGTCGGTGATGCCGCCCGGCGCAAGCCCGACGACGATGGTGATCGGACGGGTGGGGAAACTCTGCGCCGTCGCCGTCTGGGCGCCGAACGCGATGGCCAGCGCCGAGGCGGCGCCGATGAGAACTTTCGCAAGCATGAACATCTTCCCCCGCTTCATCGGATCGCCAAAGTACCGCGTGCGCTTTCGCCTGCCTAGGGCTGCGGTGCGGCCCCTGCATTCTGGCGGGACCGCCGCTATAGTCCGCAGCGCCATGGGGGGAGTACATGGGCCGGCTGCCGATCACCATCGCCACCTGGGACTATGACCGCGTGCGTCCGCTGATGGATGGCCGCGTTCGGGTCGAGGGCTGCGCGGTGAACTACCTCGCCATGCCGGTGGAGGAGTGCTTCGAACGCGCCTTCTTTCACGGCGAATTCGAGGTGGCCGAGATCGGCTTCAGTCCCTACCTGATCGCGCTGTCGCGCGGCGAGCCCCCCTATATCGCGGTCCCGGCGTTTCTTTCGCGCATGTTCCGCCATTCGGCGATCTACGTGCGTACCGACCGCGACATCGGTGATGCGGCCGATCTGCGCGGCAAGCGTGTCGGCGTGCCCGAATACCAGATGTCGGCCGTGCTCTGGGTGCGCGGCTTTCTCAAGGACGAGCACGGCATCGAGGCCAAGGACATCCGTTGGGTCCAGGGCGGGCTCGAACAACCGGGTCGGCGCGACAAATTTCCCCTGAATCTCCCGCCGGGCTTTCCGCTCGAGGCTGCGCCCGAAGGGGCGACGTTGTCGCGCATGCTGGCAGAAGGGACGCTCGATGCGGTGATGTCGGCCCGGCGGCCTTCGTGTTTCGTGGCGGGTCATCCGCAGGTGCGCCGGCTCTATCCGGATTACCGCGCGGCCGAGCGCGCCTACTTCAGCCGGACCGGGATCTTTCCGATCATGCACGCGGTCGGCATCCGCCGCGACGTGCTGGAGCAGCATCCCTGGCTCGCCGCCAGCGTCTACAAGGCCTTTGTCCAGGCCAAGCGCCTGGCCGAAGCCGAGTTCGCCGAAACGACCGCGCTCAAGATCGGCCTGCCGTGGGTCAATGCCGAATACGAGGCCACGCGCGAACTGATGGGCGAGGACTTCTGGTCCTACGGGCTGAACGAGGCCAACCGCCGGACGCTGGCGCTGATGGCGCGCTATTCCTATGAGCAGGGCCTCGCGGTACGCTTGTTGTCGGTCGAGGAGATGTTTGCCAAGAGCACAATCGCCGAGACGCGGGTGTAAACGAGGACGACGAAGGGAATTGCGCGTCGTCGCGCGCGCTTTTGCCGGTCAGGGAGGAGCAACGGGGAGACGAACATGCCGGTCCAATTGATTTGCTGCTCGCACAGCCCGTTGATGACCACCGGCATCGAGGAATCGGAACAGGGCATGCAGGGCCGGTTCTTCCACGCGCTCGATTCTTGCGCGGCGGCATTGCGCCGGTTCGATCCCGACCTCGTCGTGGTGTTCGGCCCCGATCATTTCAACGGGTTCTTCTACGAGCTGATGCCGGCCTTCTGCATCGGCACCGCCGCCGAAAGCACGAAGGACTGGCACCTGGAGAGCGGCCCGTTGCGGGTGCCGCGCGAGCTTGCGCTCGCCTGTGTGCGACATCTGCAGGCGCACGACTTCGACGTCGCGCTGTCGCACGCCATGAAGGTCGATCACGGCATCACCATTCCGCTGTACAAGCTCACCGGTGCGCTCGCCCGCTATCCGGTGCTGCCGGTGTTCATCAATTGCGCCGCCGATCCGCGGCCCTCGTTCCGCCGTGTGCGCCATTTCGGCGCTGCGATCGGCGCGTTCCTGGTCGAACGCAACCTGCGCGCAACCGTGATCGGCTCCGGCGGCCTGTCGCACGATCCGCCCACCCCCCGCCTCGACCAGAGCCCGCCTGCGGTCGCGCAGCGACTGATCAGTCGGCACACGCCGACCCAGGAGGAACTCGACGCGCGCGAGGCGCGCGTGATCGCGGCCGCACGCGATCTCGTCGTCGGCAAGGGGCCGTGTCTGCCGCCCGACGAGCAATGGGACCGCGATTTCCTCGACCGCTTTGTCCGCGGGCGGATCGAGGACTTCGACACGATGAACGACGCCGAGATCGACCGCGTGGCGGGATTCGGCGCGCACGAGGTACGCACCTGGGTCGCCGCTCAGGCGGCCGCGCAGCGCCTGGGCAATCTTCGTCCGGCACTGCACTACTACCACCTCATTCCGGAGTGGATCACCGGCATGGGGATCGTTGCGGGCGAGGCGTAGCGGGCGTCGGCTCAACGCGCGCAGCGCTTCGCGGCGACGCCTGCGAGCGGCCGAGGTGAACGTTGTCGGACAACGGATGACGGGCGGCGGGCATGAAGCCCGCCGCAGATGGCCTACAGCAGCGGACCCGGGTTCTTGCGGTAGCGGTTTATGATCGCGTCCGCGCTCATGTAGGCGAGCGCCTGGATGGTGAGCGTCGGATTGAATCCGCTCATGGTCGGGAAGGTGGAACTGCCGATGATAAACAGATTCGGCACGTCCCAGCTTTGGCCGTACTTGTTGACCACCGAGGTCTTCGGATCGCTGCCCATGCGGGTGCCGCCTTCATGGTGGGCCATGGGTGCCCCCGGAGGCAGCGGCTGGCGCCAGACCCGCGCGCCTCCCATGGCGCGGCCGATCTCCTCCATTTTCTTGTACATGAACTCAAGCCGCGCCAACTCGTTCGGTCTCCGGAAGTCGTAGGTCATGCGCGGCGCCGGCAGGCCCCAGGCGTCCCTTACGTTCGGATCAAGATCGATGGTCTGGTGCGGATACGGCAGGTCCTCGGTTTGCGCCACCATCGACACCTGCCGCGTGTAGGAGTCGACAAGATAGTCGCGATAGGCCGCGCCCCAGTTCGGGGTGCCCGGAGGAGGCGCCGTCGTGGTGTGGCTGATCGGGCCGCCCTGCAGGTTGGAGGTGCCGACCGAAATCTGCGCGCCGCGGATGAAGCCGAGCCCGCTGTGGTCGAAATTGTCGGCGTTGAAGTCGTCGATCGTATGCTTCTGCGCGCTCGGGCCCATGTAGTTGTTGACGTGCCGGTCGGTGAACAGCACGTGCACGTTCGGCATCGGATGCGCCATCAGATGCTTGCCCACTTCTCCGCTCGAATTGGCAAGCCCGTCCGGGAAGCGGCTGGTCTTCGACAACAGCAGCAATCGCGTGTTGTCGTAGATGAAGGTGCTGAGGATCACGAGATCGGCCTCCACCGTGTTGTCCGAGCGGTCGGGCCCGTAGAAGGCGACGCCGGTCACACGGCCGCTGTTGTCGCTGTCGATGCGGTGGCACATGGCCCCGGTGATCAATTCGAAATTCCCGGTGGCATCGGCTTCCGGCAGCTTGGTCACGAGGATGCTCGACTTCGCCCCGACGTGACAGCCGAAGGCCTGGCAGAAGCCGCAATAGGTGCAGCCCGGCCGGTCCTGGTACGGCTGCGAGACGATCGCCCGCGGCGTCGAGAACGGGTGATAGCCGAGCCTGCGCGTGGCCGCATCGAACAGGATCGCGCCCTGATCCATCAAGAGCGGCGGCAGCGGATAATCGCGACGGCGCGGCGCCTCGAAGACGTTGCCGCCCTCGATCTTGCGCCCCTGCAGATTGCCGGCCTTGCCGGATACGCCAAGGTCGTACTCGGCGCGATCGTAATAGCGCTCAAGCTCGGCGTAGGTCAGCGGCCAGTCGACAAGCGAGGAGTCGGCCGGAATCGCCGACGCGCCGTAGCGCTCGATCGTATGTGAGCGGGCACGGAAGTCGTCCTCGTGAAAGCGCCATGAGACGGTGCCGTAATGGACGGTGCCGCCTCCCGCCTGGTTGCCATAGTTCTGCACCGGGATGGGATTGGCCCGCGCATTGGCGTTCGGCCGCCAAGTGATGGGCGTGCGCTTGATGTTGGGACGCAGGTCCTGCCGCTGGAAGAAGCGCAATTCGTCGTGCGGGTTGAAATCCAGGGTGCTGAGCCGCGGTCCCCGTTCCAGGCCGATGACCTTCATGCCAGCCTTGGCGAGCTCGGCCGCAAGCACGCCGCCCGCAGCACCGACGCCAACGATGACCACATCCGACTTGTAGGTTGCCATGGTCCGTCCCTCCCCTCAGGCCCTGTCCTGCGCCTGCAGGCCGATCATCGGACGGCGGGTGAAGGGCTGCGGGCTCTCCATGTCCGCGCGGGTGTACTCCGGTTGCGCACCGGGGAAGCCGACGAGGCGCCAGCCGGCGAAGTTCCTGTTGCCGCCATAGACCGGGTCGGCAAACATGCCTTCCATCGTGTGCGTGCGCACGGCGTTGAAGAAGGCCACGCCGCTTGGCCAGGTGAAGCCGCTCGCCTTGCCCTGGGCGAGGGTTGCGATCACCTCATCCTGCCGTGCAGCATCGAGCTGTCGAAACGGCTGCTTGTACGCTTGTCGACAGTGACGATCGAGCGCAGCGAGCCCGCGACGATAGAAATCCTGCATGTCGGCGTAGGCGCCTGAGAGCGCAAGATCGATGTAATTCAAGACATCGGCATCGCGGGCGCCCGGCCTGCCCGGCGCCCCGGGCATCAACCTCTCGGCAAAGGCCGCGATGGTAGCCGCATCCTCTTCGTTGAAGAACGCGCGGTATTTCGCTTCGGTCGAAGGGCTGTGCGCGGGCATCGGTCCCGTGCCCATCCTTTGCGGCATCTCGCCCTGGGCCTGTGCGTCGGGCAGAAGCCGTGCGCTCGCGACGGCGCTTGCTCCGACTGCCGCACCCACCAGAAAAGCGCGGCGTCCTTCATTGTGCTTGGACATGCTTACTCCTCCCTCAGCAGGGCACGTGTCGTGCCTCGTTGTGTCGCCGGCAGGCGTTATTGCGCGCCGGCGAGTTCAGAAATCCGGTTGCCGCCCGTGGCGGGTATCGACAATGCAGGAATTGGACGAGATCGCTGCGACCGACACGCAACGGCCTGTGCGGACGCAACGGTCCGCAGACGCGCGGTTGAGGTCGTTCGCCTCATGGCTTGTGCCCGCTATCGCTCAGGGTCGCACCCAAAGGCGCGGCTCGGGCAGGCCAACAACGGCTTTATCTTCCTCCTCTGCGGAGCAGGCTGCAAGGGGGCCGTGCGGCAGCACAGCGCGCCAACGCCACGCGAAAATCCGCTGTCCAGGGAGCCTGGCGATCAATCGACCGCACAAAAAACGGCGGCCGGGAGGCCGCCGTTTGCGTTGAGGTTTGGCGTTGCGCTCAGTGCGCGGTCAGGCCGGACCCCTCCTCCTCGACCACGGCATCAACCGAGCTCTGCACCGGCTTTGCGCTTTCGTCCCACTGGATCGGTTCGGGCATGCGCGTGAGCGCCTTGGCCAGAACTTCGTCCATGCGCGAGACCGGAATGATCTCGAGCCCGCCTTTGACGCTGTCGGGGATTTCCACCAGGTCCTTGGCGTTCTCCTCGGGGATCAGCACCGTCTTGATGCCGCCGCGCAAGGCCGCGAGCAGCTTCTCCTTCAGCCCGCCGATCGGCAGCACGCGGCCGCGCAGCGTGATCTCGCCCGTCATCGCCACGTCCTTGCGCACCGGGATTCCGGTCATCACCGAAATGATGGCGGTCACCATGGCGACGCCGGCGGAGGGGCCGTCCTTCGGGGTCGCCCCTTCCGGCACATGCACGTGGATGTCGCGCTTGTCGAACATCGGCGGCTCGATGCCGAAGGCGACCGCACGCGAGCGCACGTAGGAGGCGGCAGCCGAGATCGACTCCTTCATCACGTCGCGCAGGTTGCCGGTCACCGTCATCTTGCCCTTGCCGGGCATCATCACGCCTTCGATCGTGAGCAGTTCGCCGCCCACGTCGGTCCACGCAAGCCCGGTGACCACGCCGACCAGGTCCTCGGCCTCCACCTCGCCGTAGCGGTACTTCGGCACGCCGAGATAGTCGCCAAGCTTCTTTGCGTCGACCGCGATCGAGGAGGTCTTGCCGATCGTGAGCTCTTTCACCGCCTTGCGGATCAGCGTCGAGAGCTCACGTTCGAGGTTGCGCACGCCGGCCTCGCGCGTATAGCGACGGATGATGGTCAGCAGCGCCTCATCGTCGATCGACCATTCCTCCGGCTCGAGGCCGTGCTTCTCGATCGCATGCGGGATCAGATGCCTGCGTGCGATCTCGACCTTCTCGTCCTCGGTGTAGCCGGCGATGCGGATGATCTCCATGCGGTCCATCAGCGCCGGCGGGATGTTGAGCGTATTCGCCGTGGTGATGAACATCACGTTGGAGAGATCGTAGTCGACCTCGAGATAGTGGTCGTTGAACGTGTGGTTCTGCTCGGGGTCGAGCACCTCAAGCAGCGCCGAAGATGGATCGCCGCGGAAGTCGGCTCCCATCTTGTCCACCTCGTCCAGCAGGAACAGCGGATTCGACGACTTGGCCTTGCGCATCGACTGGATGATCTTGCCGGGCATCGAGCCGATGTAGGTGCGCCGGTGGCCGCGGATTTCGGCCTCGTCGCGCACGCCGCCGAGCGACACACGCACGAAGTCGCGGCCGGTCGCGCGGGCGATCGACTTGCCGAGCGAGGTCTTGCCAACGCCGGGCGGCCCGACCAGGCACAGGATCGGGCCGGTCAGCTTGTTGGCGCGCTGCTGCACGGCGAGATACTCGATGATGCGCTCCTTGACCTTTTCCAGGCCATAGTGGTCGTTGTCGAGAATCTGCTGGGCGTGCACCAGGTCCTTCTTGACCTTGGTCTTCTTGTTCCAGGGGATCGACAACAGCCAGTCGAGATAGTTGCGCACCACCGTCGCCTCGGCCGACATCGGCGACATCTGCCGCAGCTTCTTGAGCTCGTGCGTCGCCTTCTCCCGCGCCTCTTTCGAGAGCTTGGTCTTCTTGATCTTCTCCTCGATTTCGGCGAGTTCGTCGCGACCCTCCTCGTCGCCCAGCTCCTTCTGGATCGCCTTCATCTGCTCGTTGAGGTAGTACTCGCGCTGGGTCTTCTCCATCTGCCGCTTCACGCGCGTGCGGATGCGCTTCTCGACCTGAAGCACCGAGATCTCGCTCTCCATCAGCCCGAGCACCTTCTCCAGCCGCTCGGCGACCGTGGTCGTCTCAAGGATCGACTGCTTGTCGGGAATCTTGACCGCAAGATGCGAGGCAACGGTATCGGCGAGCTTGGCGTAGTCCTCGATCTGCTGCACCACACCCACGACTTCGGGCGACACCTTCTTGTTGAGCTTCACATAGCTCTCGAACTCGGTGACGACCGAGCGCGCCAGCGCCTCCGCCTCGACGCGGTCGCCCATCTCATCGGGCAGGACCACCGTCTCGGCCTCGTAATAGTCGGTGCGGTCGGAGTATTTCGTGACGCGACCACGGTGGACGCCCTCGACCAGCACCTTGACGGTGCCGTCGGGAAGCTTCAGCAACTGCAGCACGCTCGCCAGCGTTCCCACCTCGTAGATCGCACTCGTCGCGGGATCGTCGTCGGAGGCGTTCTTCTGCGTCGCCAGCAGGATGAACGTATCCGAGCGCATCACCTCTTCCAGCGCCTTGATCGACTTCTCGCGGCCGACGAACAGCGGCACGATCATGTGCGGGAAGACCACGATGTCGCGCAGCGGCAGGACCGGATAGGCGCGGGTCTCGCCGGGGTTGAGCGGTGGGCGTGGCTTTGGAAGTGTCATTGTCTTAGACCCTTGTTGTTGTGCCCCTCCGTCTTGGCCCGCGTACGCGCTGCCGCGATGGAGTGCCGGTGACCGGACAGGAGCGGCTCGATTGCCCCGTGGATGTCAGTCGCAAGCTGGGGCGGGAACCCTGTCCGGGAGAAAGGCCAAGCGAATCTACCCAGAAGTGTTTCACTTGCCGCTATTAGGTGGATACAGCGGGGTGACGTGTCAAGTTAAGCTGTAGATTCAATTGCGTGGGAAGCACGCCACAGGACGCGGGCCGCGCCGGCGGCGCGGCCGACCCCGGCGACACCCGTCGCCTCGCCTGCGCGTCAGGCGCTCGCGCCGGCATCCCCGGCGCGGTCGGCACGGTCGGCATAGATGTACAGCGGCCGCGCCGTCCCCTCGACCACTTCCTTGGAAATCACGACCTCCTCGACGCCTTCCAGGCTCGGCAATTCGAACATGGTGTCGAGCAGGATGCCCTCCATGATCGAGCGGAGGCCGCGCGCGCCGGTCTTGCGGTCGATGGCTTTGCGGGCGATGGCGCTGAGCGCTTCGTCGGCCAGGGTGAGGTCGACCGACTCCATCTCGAACAGCCGCTGGTATTGCTTCACCAGCGCGTTCTTGGGCTCGGTCAGGATGCGCTTGAGCGACGGCTCGTCCAGATCGTCGAGCGTGGCGACCACCGGCAGGCGGCCGACGAACTCCGGGATCAGCCCGTACTTCAGCAGGTCCTCCGGCTCCACCTCGCGGAAGATTTCCCCGGTGCGGCGATCCTCGGGGGCCATCACCTTGGCGCCGAAACCGATCGAGGTCGAGCGGCCGCGCGCCGAGATGATCTTGTCGAGGCCGGAGAAGGCGCCGCCGCAGACGAACAGGATGTTGGTCGTGTCGACCTGCAGGAATTCCTGCTGCGGATGCTTGCGGCCGCCCTGCGGCGGGACGGAAGCGATCGTGCCCTCCATGATCTTGAGCAGCGCCTGCTGCACGCCCTCGCCCGACACGTCGCGTGTGATCGAGGGATTGTCGGACTTGCGCGAGATCTTGTCGATTTCGTCGATGTAGACGATGCCGCGCTGCGCCCGCTCGACGTTGTAGTCGGCCGCCTGCAACAGCTTCAGGATGATGTTCTCGACGTCCTCGCCGACATAGCCGGCTTCCGTCAGCGTGGTGGCGTCCGCCATCGTGAACGGCACGTCGAGAATGCGCGCGAGCGTCTGCGCCAGAAGCGTCTTGCCGGAGCCGGTCGGCCCGATCAGCAGGATGTTGGACTTGGCCAGTTCGACGTCGTTGTGCTTGGTCTGATGGTTCAGCCGCTTGTAGTGATTGTGGACGGCAACCGCCAGCACCTTCTTGGCGTGATCCTGCCCGATCACATAATCGTCGAGAACCTTGCGAATCTCCTTCGGCGTCGGGATGCCGTCGCGCGACTTCACCAGCGAGGATTTGTTCTCCTCGCGGATGATGTCCATGCACAGTTCGACACACTCGTCGCAGATGAAGACGGTCGGGCCGGCAATGAGCTTACGGACCTCGTGCTGACTCTTGCCGCAAAACGAGCAGTAGAGCGTGTTCTTTGAATCGCTGCCGCCGACCTTGCTCATTCCATTCTCCGTGCCCCGGGGGGCGTCCCGCGGGGCCGTACCCGTCCGATACCAGTTTCCGCGCTAAGAAACCGTAGCGCCGCAGTCACAGGTTCAACTCCCCTGTGCCGGATACTAGCCAAGCATCCTAGCGCAGGAACAATCAAGATTTCATTAACGATAACGCACTCTCCTGAAAAGGTTTTTTCGTGGCACGGGTGGGTCGGCCTAGGGCCGGGCGTTCGGGTCCTCGGGGCGCTTCTCGATCACCCGGTCGATCAGGCCGAAATCCTTGGCCCCCTCCGGGGTCAGGAAAAAATCCCGCTCCAGGGCGTCCTCGATCTTTTTGATCGGCTGGCCGGTGTGCCGGACGTAGATTTCGTTGAGCCGCCGCTTCAGGTTCAGGATTTCCTGCGCGTGCAGCATGATGTCGGTGGCCTGGCCCTGGAACCCGCCGGAGGGCTGGTGGACCATGATGCGGGCGTTGGGAAGTGCGAAGCGCGAATCCTTGGCGCCGGCGGCAAGCAGCAGCGACCCCATCGACGCCGCCTGGCCGCAGCACAGCGTGGAGACTGGCGGACGGATGAACTGCATGGTGTCGTAGATTGCCAATCCCGCCGTCACCAACCCGCCGGGCGAGTTGATGTACATGGAGATTTCCTTCTTCGGATTCTCCGCCTCCAGGAACAGCATCTGCGCGATCACCAGCGTCGCCATCGTGTCTTCGATCGGCCCGGTGATGAAGATGATGCGCTCCTTGAGCAGCCGCGAGAAGATGTCATAGGCCCGCTCGCCGCGGTTGGTCTGCTCGACCACCATGGGGACGAGGTTCTGCATGTAGAATTCGGCGGGATCTCTCATCTGACGTTTCGACCTTCTCCTGCGGTCCGGCACAACCCGAATCGCCGGTTCCCCGGGGACTATATAGGGGACGACGCGGGAAATTCGACGGGCGGCAGCGCCGAGCCTCTCCTGCCGGGGGGGGGGCTTGCAGCCGGACGGCTCCGGTACGACCGGCCCGGGTCCGCCCCCTCGCGGCGCATCCCGACGCGGTGCGGCTTGGCCCCACCCCGGGCGGCGCGCATGGTCGCCTGCGGCGGCCCTCAGGCCTTCGCCGACACCTCGTCGTCGTCCCCGTAAAGTTCCTCGCGCGACACCGGCCGCTCGCTGATCTTGGCGAGTTCGAGGATGTAGTCGATCACCTTGTCCTCGAAGATCGGCGCGCGCAGGCTCGCCAGCGCCTCCGGATTCTTGCGGTAGAAGTCCCAGACCTGCTGCTCGCGGCCCGGCATCTGGCGGGCGCGCTCCATCACGGCGCGGCTGAGCTCTTCGTCGGTGACGCGGATGTTGTTGCGCTCCCCGATCTCGGCGATGACGAGGCCGAGCCGGACCCGTCGCTCGGCAATGGCGCGATATTCCTCCTTCGCCTTCTCCTCGGTCGTGCCTTCGTCGGCAAAGGTGCGATTCTGCGCCTGCAGGTCGTCGACGACCGTCTTCCAGATATTGTCGAATTCCTGCTCGACGAGCGTCGGCGGCGGCGTGAACCTGTGGCGGGCGTCGAGCTCGTCCAGCAGCTTGCGCTTGAGTTTCTGCCGCGAGACCGCGGCGTGCTCGCGCGTCAGGCGCTCGCGCACCAGTTCCTTGAGTTTGGCGAGCGACTCAAGACCGAGCGATTTGGCGAAGTCGTCGTCGATCGACACCTCTTTCGGCGCCTCCAGCGCCTTCACGGTGACGTCGAACTCGGCCTCCTTGCCGGCCAGATGCTGGGCCGGGTAGGTCTGCGGGAAGGTCACCTTGACCGTGCGCTGCTCGCCCGCAGCGACCCCGAGCAACTGCTCTTCGAAACCCGGAATGAAGGTGCCTGAGCCGATGTGCACCGACACATCGCCGCCGGTGCCGCCCTCGAACGGGGTGCCGTCGATCTTGCCGGTGAAATCGATGGTCACCCGGTCGCCGCTCTCGGCTCTGGCCCCCTCGCCTTTGGCGACGAAGGGGCGGCTCTGCTCGGCGATGCGCTTGAGCGCCTCGTCGACCTCCTCGTCGGTGACCTCGGCGGTGAGCCGCTCGAGCTGGATGCCCTTGAAGTCGGCAAGCTCGATCGGCGGCATCACCTCCAAGGCCACCGTATAGGACAGATCGGACTTGCCCTCGATGATGCGCTCGACCGCTCCCTCCTCCTGCGGCATGGTGATCTGCGGGTCGCGCGCGAGCTTGAAGCCGCGCTCGCTGATGATCTGGGCGTTGGCCTCGCGCATGGCCGCCTCGATGGTTTCCGCCATCACCGCGCGGCCGTAGAGGCGCCGCAGGTGGGAGACCGGCACTTTGCCCGGGCGGAAGCCGTTGATGCGCACCTGGCCTTTGAGCTCCTCGAGGCGCAGGTCCACCTTGCTTGCCAGATCGGCCGCCGGCACCACGACCTTGAATTCGTGCTTGAGCCCGTCGCTGAGTGTTTCGGTTACTTGCATCGCCACGTTCTTCTTGCTGTGCCGCTTCTTGCGAACGGCGCCAAAGACGACCCGCTGTCCGCAGCAGGGTTGGGCCGGCGGCGCATCCGGGTGGTGCGGGCGGAGGGAGTCGAACCCCCACGACTTGCGTCACGGGATTCTAAGTCCCGCGCGTCTACCAGTTCCGCCACGCCCGCCCGCAAGGGGCTAACGCGCAGCACCGCTATCGGCCGAGCGGGGCGGCTTATATCAGGGCCGGCCGCCGGGCACCACAAAAATAGGCAGCCGACCACAGCGCCGCAATCGCGCCCGCACGCATCCGTTTCAGGCACGCCATTGCCGCTCGCGCCGGAACGGGCGCGCCTGGTGTGCCGGACGCCGGCGCGCTTCAGGGCCAGGCACCAAGGTCGACGAACAGGCGCCGATAGACGGCACGCAGCGCCTCGGGCAGATCCTCGGCGATGAGGCCCGGGCCGGCCTCGTTGCCGGCTTCGCCGTGCAGCCAGACGGCGGCGCTGGCCGCTTCGAACGGCGGCATGCCCTGCGCCATGAGGCCCGCCAGCATTCCCGCCAGCACGTCGCCCGAGCCCGCGGTCGCAAGCCAGGGCGGGGCGTTTTCGGCAATGGACACGCGCCCCTGCGGCGAGGCCACGACCGTGTCCGGCCCCTTGAGCAGCACGACCGCCCCGCTGGCCGCGGCGGCGGCGCGGCTGCGATCGCATTTCGACCCCGCCTCGGGCCGTCGCGCGCCGTCGGGGAACAGGCGCGCGAACTCGCCTTCATGCGGTGTCAGCACCGTGGAGGCTGTTCCCCTCACCTTGAGGGCCGAAAACAGCGCCTCGGGCGCTTCCGCAAAGCTTGTCAGCGCGTCGGCATCGAGCACCACCGCGCGTTCGCCGGCGAGCGCGGACTGGACCAATTCGCGCGTGGACGCGCCCACGCCCGCGCCGGGCCCCAGCACCACCGCGTTGAGGCGCTTGTCCTGCAGCATGCGCGCGAGCCCGGCCACGCCCTCGATCGCGCGCACCATCACCGCAAGATTGGTCGCGGCATTGACGGCGAGCGCATCGGCAGGGCTTGCGATCGTGACGAGCCCCGCCCCCGCGCGCAGCGCGCCACGCGCCGCCAGCCGTGCCGCCCCGGTGTGGGAGGCATCGCCGGAGACGACCACGGCATGGCCGCGCGCATACTTGTGCGCATCCGTTCTCGGAACCGGGAAGTCGGAGGCCCACAACGCCGGGCAATTGACGAAATGGCTTGGCTGCACCTGTCTCAGCACCGTTTCGGGGATGCCGATGTCGGCGACCTCGACCGGGCCGCAATACAGGCGCCCGGGCAACAGCACATGGCCGACCTTGCGGCGAAAGAAGGTGACCGTTTCGCTCGCCCGCACCGCCGCGCCCATCACCGCCCCGCTCGTGCCGTTGATGCCGCTCGGCAAGTCGACCGCCACGATCGGGCGAGCCGACCGGTTCATGGCTTCGATCATGTCGCGGGCCGGTCCGCTCACCGGCCGATCGAGGCCTGCGCCGAACAGCGCGTCGACGATGATGTCCGCATCGGCCAGGTTATCGGCCACCGCCGGCTCCACCGCTCCCTGCCAACGGCCGGCGGCTCCCGCCGCGTCTCCCTTGAGCGCCTCCCGGTTGCCCGCGAGCAGGAGCCGCACCGCATAACCGCGCTCGGCGAGCACCCGCGCAGCGACGAAACCGTCGCCCCCGTTGTTGCCGGGTCCCGCGACCACGCAAATGCGCGGCGCCCCCTGGATCGCGCGCCGGCAAACGGCATCGGCCACCGCACGACCGGCCCGCTCCATCAAGGCGGAGCCCGCGATCCCCGCGGCCATGGCCAGGCGGTCGGCCATCGCCATTTCTGCCGTCGTCAGTAATTCGATCATGCCGCGCCAACCTATCGGCGCACGCCTGTTCCGACAAACGTATGGCTCATTGACTATGGATTGGGCAGATTGCCTAAATTTTGCGCAGGTCAAGTGCCGCAGGCACTACCCGCTGCCCCAAACTTCAGCTAACCAACAGCAATTGCGGGCAAATCGGAGCTTGCAGCCGCTTGGCACGGAGCCTGCTATCGAACGATGCGGCGCTTCCGGTACGCTTCCGGACGGCCCGGGAGTAGAGACGCGATGAAGAAGATCGAGGCCATCATCAAGCCCTTCAAGCTCGACGAGGTCAAAGAGGCGCTGCAGGAGGTGGGCCTGCAGGGTATCACCGTGATCGAGGCCAAGGGTTTCGGCCGGCAGAAGGGACACACGGAACTTTATCGTGGCGCCGAGTATGTGGTCGACTTCCTGCCCAAGGTGAAGATTGAAATCGTTCTCGGAGACGAGATGGTCGAGAAGGCCATCGAGGCGATCCGCCGTGCGGCCCAGACCGGGCGCATCGGAGACGGGAAGATTTTTGTCTCCAACATCGAAGAAGCGATCCGGATTCGAACGGGCGAGTCCGGGTTGGACGCCATCTGATGCGCCGGTCCATCCGCTTAGGTCCATGTCCCGTCACCCAGAGGAAGCCAATCCATGACGACTGCTAAGAATGTCATGAAGATGATCAAGGACAACGACGTGAAATATGCGGACTTCCGCTTCACGGACCCGCGCGGCAAGTGGCAGCACGTCACCTTCGACATCTCCGTGATCGAGGAGGACACCTTCGCCGAGGGCATGATGTTCGACGGCTCCTCGATCGCGGGATGGAAGGCCATCCACGAGTCCGACATGTGCCTGATGCCCGATCCGGCCAGCGCGACGATCGATCCGTTCTTCGCCGAGACCACGCTGGTGCTGATCTGCGACGTGCTCGAACCGACGACCGGCGAGCCGTACAACCGCGATCCGCGCGGCATCGCCAAGAAGGCCGAAGGCATGGTCAAGTCGATGGGCGTCGGCGACACCATCTTCTTCGGCCCGGAGGCCGAATTCTTCATCTTCGACGACGTCAAGTATGCCGCGCAGCCCTACAACACCGGTTTCAAGCTCGACTCGGTCGAATTTCCCACCAACTCCGACCGCGAGTACGAAGGCGGCAATCTCGGCCACCACATCGGTTTCAAGAAAGGCTACTTCCCGGTGCCGCCGCAGGACAGCGTGCAAGACATGCGCTCGGAAATGCTCGCCGCCATGGCGCGCATGGGCTGCGTGGTCGAGAAGCACCACCACGAGGTCGCTTCGGCGCAGCACGAGCTTGGACTGAAGTTCGCGCCGCTCACCGTGATGGCCGACCGCATGCAGATCTACAAGTACTGCATCCAGCAGGTCGCCCAGATCTACGGAAAGACGGCGACCTTCATGCCGAAGCCGGTCTACGGCGACAACGGCTCGGGCATGCACTGCCATCAGTCGATCTGGAAGGGTGGCAAGCCGGTGTTCGCCGGCAACAAGTACGCTGATCTTTCCGAGACCTGCCTGTCCTACATCGCCGGCATCATCAAGCACGCCAAGGCGATCAACGCCTTCACCAACCCGACCACCAACTCCTACAAGCGGCTGGTTCCCGGCTTCGAGGCGCCGGTGCTGCTCGCCTATTCGGCGCGCAACCGCTCGGCCTCCTGCCGCATCCCCTACACCACCAATCCCAAGGCCAAGCGCGTCGAGGTCCGCTTCCCGGATCCGCTGTGCAACCCCTATCTCGGCTTTGCCGCCATGTGCATGGCCGGCCTCGACGGCATCAAGAACAAGCTCAACCCGGGTGAGGCGATCGACAAGGATCTCTACGATCTGCCGCCGCGCGAGCTGAAGAAGATTCCGACCGTCTGCGGTTCTCTGCGGCAGGCGCTGGAGGAGCTGGACAAGGATCGCGAATTCCTCAAGGCGGGCGGCGTGTTCGACGATGACTTCATCGATAGCTATATCGAGCTGAAGATGACCGAAGTGATCCGCTTCGAGCACACCCCGCACCCGGTCGAATTCGAGATGTACTACTCGGCCTAGCCCTGCCCGTCGCCCCGTCGATCGTGCGCGGGCCGTGACGCTTGGAGGGCGCCCCGTCGGGCGCCCTCTGCCCATGCGCAGGCGCGGTCAGGCGGCGCGCCGCGGCAGCTTGGCGAAGTCGGCAACGATGCGGCGACCCGACCGTTCGAGCGCATCGAGCTTGGCGTCCAGCTCGCCGGCGATTAGCCGACCGCCTTGTTTCACCAATCGCCCGGCAATCATCACGGTGTCGACATTGGCGACACCCGCCTGCATCACCGCGCACCCGACCAGATCGTGCATCGGCCGCAGGTTGAGGTCGTCGGCGCGAAGAAGCACGAGATCGGCCTCTTTGCCGGGCGTGATTGAACCGATCTTGTGATCGAGACCGGCAATCTTGGCTGCGCCGATCGTCACCCAGGACAGCGCGTCGCGACAGGTGATCGACGCCGCCTGCGGTCGGCTGCCCGTCCTGGCGAGCGCCTCCATGATGCCGCGGTTGCGCTCATGTTGCAGCGTCAGGCGCATGCAGGTGAACAGATCGCTTCCGACCGCGGGCTCGACGTCGGTTCCGATCGCGATCGGCGCGCCAAGTTCGTGCAGGAGGCCGGTGAGCGGGTCGCCGTAGCCCATTTGCAGCTCGATCTCGGCGGTTACGGTGAAGCTGCCGCCCCGCTCGACGAGGCGCCGCACCGTAGCGGGCGCGATGTCGTTGCCGTGCACGATGGTCAAGTGGCTGTCGACGAGGTCGTCATCGAGAAGACGTTCGAAACCGTTCGGCACCTTGGGCGTTCCGCCGCCGACATGCATGCTGGCGATCAGGTCGAATTCCCGCGCGAGCCGCAGGTCTTCGCACGTCACATCGTAGGTGGAGTAGTATGGGCCGAGGATGGCGAGGCCGAACGTGATCAGGCCGTCCCGGCTCGAAAACCGTCCCTTGCAGAATCGCTCGACTTCGACCCGGGGCATCGGCACCTCGCTGAAGTGCCGCTGACCGGGCTTCGGATCGGGCTTGGGCGAGCCGTGCAGGAACAGCGCACGGATGCCCGCCTGTTCCAAGCCGTCGATTGCGGCGTCGCTGTGTTCCGGTGTCGGGTTGTTGTGGCACCAGTCCACCAGCGTCGTCGCTCCGTTGTTGATCTGATTGAGCGCGCCGACGAGGTTTGCGATGTGAATGTCCTCGGGCCGGAACAGGGTGGCGAGGCCGCGATGCATCGCCTGCATGTATTCGGCCACCGTCCAATCGCCGGCGAGGCCGCGCAGACCCGTCTGCCAGGTGTGCAGATGGCCGTTGATGAGGCCGGGCAGCAGCAGCATGCGCGAAGCGTCAATGAGTTGGGCATCGTCGGCATCGATGCTCGGCGCCACCGAGACGATGCGGTGGCCCTCGATCAGCACGTCGCCCGGCGCGAGATCGCCGATGGCGGGGTCCATGGTGACGACGGCTGCGCCTTTGATCAGGGTCCGCTGCATGATCACGTCCTTCCGTAGGTCCGCGCGTGTGGGGGCGCGGAGCCGTTCAATCGTATTTCGACATGCGCAGCGGCTCGACCTGGCCGCCGTCCATGTCGATGGCGCTGCCGTGCAGCCAGCGCCCGCGCCGGGAGACGATGAAACAGACGAGCGCCGCGATGTCTTCCGGGCGGCCGAACCGCGTGATGTCGAGTTCGCGACGATGGTGCTCGATCGCGGCCGCCTCGTCGAGCCCGGTGCGTTCCATGATGATGCCGAGGCGATGCCGGAAGCGGTCGGTGTCGACGGAGCCGGGATTGACGGTGTTGACCTGCACGCCGTCGCGCTTGCCGCGATCGGCGAGCGCCTTCATGAAGGCAAGCTGCGCGCCGATGACAGAGGCGCCGATCATGTAGTCGGCCACCGGCGCACGCGCGCCGATGCCGGCGATCGCCACGATCGAGCCGCGCGAGGCCTGCAGCAGCGGCCATGCCGCGCGGCACAGTCGCACCTGGGCGAAGAACTTGAGCTCAAAGCCCGCGCTCCAATCCGCATCGCCCTGCGCAAGGAAGTCGCCGCGGCGCACGGCGCCGGCATTGTTGACCAGGATGTCGAGGCGACCGAATTGCCGCTCCACCCGCGCGACCAGCATCGCGGCTTGCGCTCGTTCCGTGAGATCTGCGGCCTCGATGGCCGCCCTGCGACCAAGCGCGCGGATGTCGTCCGCCACCCGCTCCAGCGCTGCGCGGTCGCGCGCGGTCAGCAGCAGATCGCAGCCCTGGCGGGCGAGCTCGAGCGCGATGCCGCGGCCGATGCCGCGGCTCGCGCCAGTGACGAGGGCGACCCTGCCGTCGAAATCAAGGCCCAAGATGTTCGCTCCCTCCGCCCCAGCCTCTCAGCCCGGCGGCGGCCGGGCACGGCAGGATCACCATCGGTTGCGGATGGGCGGGAGCCAGTCAAGGCCAAAGGATCGTTGCAGCGGCCATGACGACCGGGGCGGCCGATCAGACCGGGAGCACAAGCCACAGACCCAGCAGCACGGCCGCCGCAAGGGCGACAAGCCCGATGCGTTCGCGGCGCGGCAACGCAAATGCGCCGGCGGCGCGGCGGGCGCGGATCAAGTCGGCTTCGAACTCGTCGGCGCAGGAGTAGACGCAAACGAATGCAAGGCGCGCACGGGACGCCCTCGCTTCAAGCAGCACGGTGTCGGCCTTCGGGTCGTGCGACGGGCGACGGAACATCATCATGGCGCGCTTCTACGGCCGCCCGAGTAAACGTCCGGTTGGGGAACAAGGATAACGCTTGATTTCGAACCGCTATTGCAACGCGGGATTGGTCGCGGCGAGCGCCGGCCGAGAGGCGGTCCCATCCGGCAGGGCCGCTGGCGGCGGGCTTGCCGGCATCGCGGCCGTCCCGCCGGTTGCCGCTTCCACACGATTGCGTCCGTTGGACTTGGCGCGATAGAGCGCGATGTCGGCGCGCGAGAGCAGCGCATCGATCGCCGCCGGCGGCACCACCGTTGCAACCCC
>Ga0073934_10002163_pt1 | contig 42444 bp, 27 predicted proteins | sample LarsenN4metaG_FD_76834 | JGI IMG/M metagenome (GOLD analysis project Ga0073934, IMG submission 76834) | Hot spring sediment bacterial and archeal communities from British Columbia, Canada, to study Microbial Dark Matter (Phase II) - Larsen... ...
GACGATCGCCTGCGGCTTGGCGTCCTCGATCATCCGCCGGTAGTCGTCGAAGGTCCGCGCCAAGGGCCCCGCGTATTGCCAGCCCCGTTCGAGATGCGGGCCGTAATCGTCACAGACGGCGACGACGCGGCCGGAGGGGATGGTGGTCAACGCGCGGATCAGGTCGCAACCCCGCGCCCCGGTGCCGATCACCCCCACCGTGACCGGCGGTTCTTCGGATTGTGCCGTCGCCGGCTGCACGGCGCCCAAGAGCGCCGCACCGGCGGTGGCCTGCAGAAATCCCCGGCGGGTGGCGTCGAAGTCGGTCATGGATGGTCGATGGAACCTCGTTTCGGCGGACACCACGAGTGTACCATCATTCCGCCGCTGCGGTCGGCCGTTCCCACCGCGCGAAGCACGTCAGCAGCAGCGGCAGCAGGATCAGATTGCCGATGAGACCGCCGACCATCGCCGCGCTGACCAGCACACCGAAATAGATCAGCGGGATGAAGTGCGACAGCGTGAGCACGCTGAACCCCACCACCAGCGCCAGATTCGCCAACACCAGCGCCAACCCGACTTCCTGATGCGTCGCGTGCAGCGCGGCGGCCACGTCCATGCCGGCCGCTCTGGCCCGGCGGTAACCGGCCAGGTAGTGAATGCTGGAGTCGATCGTCAGCCCCATCGACACGCTGGCGATCATCGCCGTGGCGATGTTCACCTTCAGCCCCAGCCAGCCCATCGTGCCGATCACCAGCACGATCGGAAACACGTTCGGCAGGAGCAGCGAAATCCCGATCGGCACGCTCCGCTGGGCGATGGACATCAGCACCACCATCATCGCCGCGGCCAACAGCGAACTGGTGAGCTGGTCGCTCATCAGGCTTTCGATCAGGAACGTGAGCAGCACGAACAGTCCGGTCGCCTCCGCTTCCGGAAAGTGCCTGCGGGCGATGGCTTCCACGTCGGCGATCAGCTTCAGCTTGTCCTCCGACGGCTGCCGCTCCAGCGACCGCAGCACGATCCGCATCCGGCCGGCGTCCGGGTTGTACAGCCCCGCCGCGAACTCCGGCTGCATCGCATTCAGAAAGTTGAACCGGGTGTCCAGCGACAGCCGCGTGAAGATCAGGTTTGACGGAATGAGGTCCAGGCCGTCGGTCAGGACCACCACCTTGGTCAAGCGGTCGGGCGTCGTGCGTTCGGCGAGCGCCGACAAGTCGTTCCCCAGGGCGCGGACCTCGTCGAGAAACTCCTCCGTCAATTGCGCCGGAGCGGGGAAGTTCACCTCCCACGTGCCGGCGCCGCCGAGGTTCGTCTCGAAGAAGTTCAGCGCCTGCACGATCGGGCTGTGGGCGCGGAAGTTCTTGCTGAAGTCGGTCTCGACGTGCAGCCGGAACAACCCGAACGTGCAGAACAGGCTGATGGCGGCCATGGTCAGACTGACCATCCGCGGGCGATGCAGCACGGCGTCGGCGATCCGCCCCAACTCGCGCGACACCCACGCCTCGCCGGGCGCCGCCGGCAACGGCCGCGTGTCCCGCCCCAGCAGCACGCCGCCGGGCAGAATCAAGCCGGCAGTCGCGAGCACCAGCAGCGTGGCCAGGGTCATCATGATGCCGAAGCTCGCCACCGGCGAAATGTGGCTCGACAGCAGCGCTGCGAATCCGGCGGCCGTCGTGACGACCGTCCAGAACACCGGCACGACCAAGCCGTCCAGCGCTTCGACGAGCGCCGGCTCGCGGTCCATTCGTCGCCGGGCGTCCCGGAACCGCACGGTGAGATGCATGACCGTGGCGATGCCGATGATCGTCACCAGCGAGTTCAGCATCGAGCTGACCATGCTGAGCTGCATCCGGCTGAGCACCAGCAGCGCCTTGGTCCAGACCAGCGTGGCTTCCACGACGGCCAGCGGCAGCAGCATCCACCGGACGCTGCGGAACAGCACGAAGATCACCGCCATCAGCAGGAGCAGCGAGGCCTGCCCCAGCGTGGCGCCGTCCTGCTCCACGTAGCGGAACATGTCGTGCACCTGGATCGGCTCGCCGACCACCATCGCCGGGGGATCGTGGGCCGCCGCCAATTTGCGGATCTGCCGGTAGGTCTCGGCACGGGGCGTCTCGACGCTGCCGACCGGCCGCAGCCGCGAGACGATGGCCGTCGTCTCGCCGTCTTCCCCGACCAGCAGGCCCTCCATGAACTGGCGGATGCGGCTCTGGCCGTACTTGAACCGGAATGCCTTCGCCAGCGACTGCAGGCTGTCCGGGTCGATGCCCGGCACCGCCGCGATCTGCTCGGACAGCCGTTCCTGCCGGTCGCGGGCCGCGTCGGTCAGGTGGCCGTCCTCGTCGAACAGTTCGGTGTCGCGGTAGGCGACGATCAGGAACTCGTCCCCGCCGAACGTGGCTTTGCTCCGCTGGAACGCCAGCAGCCGCGGATTGAGCGGCGCGAACATCGATTCGATCGTCTGATCGAACGCCAGCCGCCGGGACAACGGCCAGGCGACGACGGTCAGCAGCACCGCGACGGCGAGCAACCGGCCGCGGAAGCGGACCAACCAGCCGCAGAATCGTGACACCCGGTCGAACACAGCATCCCGCAGTGGCAGAGGCGGCCTGGAATGGTACAACAGGCTGATCGTCAGAGCCGGGGCGTGTCGCCCCGGTCTTTGCTTCTCCGCAAAGAGAAGCCGGGGCGACACGCCCCGGCTCTGACCGCGATCACAGCGTAGCCTGCGAACCTCCCGCGTGCCAATCGACGCCGCCGAACCGCTGTCGCCGACCGTGATGCCGCTACGGCGGAGAGATGTGATCGCAGCCGTCGGCATCCTGCTGCTGACAATCGCAACTCGTCAGGCCGCGGTCACGGTCTGGTGGTCCGATGCCTCGACTGATCCGGACGCTTATGTGGGGATCGCCGAATCCCTCGTCGGGAACTGCTACTGCACTCCCGGAACGACTTCGCCGACCGCCTACCGGCCGCCGTTGTATCCCTATCTGCTCGCCAGTTGGCTGCTCGACAATCCCGAGCAGCGCCCCAGTGCCTGGGCCGTGCGAGGGCTGAACCTGTTGTTCTCGGTGTTGCTGGCGGGCGCCCTTCTGTGCGCCGCGTTACTGCGCGGTCCCAAGCGCGTGCTGCTGGTGACCGGCGCAATCCTGGCCCTCGATCCGCTACTGATCCGCGCGACGCCGGTGCCGATGACGGAATTGTGTTTCACGACACTCACAACGGCTGCGCTGCTGCTGCTCGGCGGGCAGCGAGACGCTTGTCTCCCACCTCGCTTGCTCACGTTTGCAGGCTGTCTGCTCGGTCTCGCCGCGCTCTGCCGGCCGACGATCTGGCCGTTCATCGGGCTGTATTCGCTGGGACTGCTCGTCGCGCACCGGCGGCAACTCCGTGCGGCAGCGGTGTCCCTCGCGGTGATGTGGCTGGTGATCGCCGTCGTCGTGTCGCCGTGGGTGATTCGCAATCAGTTGGTCCTGGGGCATCCGATCCTCACCACGACGCACGGCGGCTACACGCTGCTGCTGGGGAACAACCCGGTGTTTTACGACGAAGTCGCCCGGCAGCCGTGGGGGACGGTGTGGGACGGGGCCAGCCTCGACCGCTGGCAGCGGAAGATGCTCGCCGAGATGAATGCTGACCTCGGTCCCAACGCCGGCGAGGTCGCCCAGGACCGCTGGCAGGCGAAGCGGGCGTGGCGGCACATCGCCGACGATCCCGCCGGCTTCGGCTGGGCGGTGTGGTATCGCGTGCGGAGTCTGTGGAGCCTGTCGCCGCGCGGCCCGGCGGGGGAAGCGCTGCCGGGGGTCGTCCGCGGGCTGATCGCGTTGTGGTACGCCGCGCTGTTTGCCGGAGCGATTGCCGGCGCGGTGACCTGGAAGCGTTCCCGGCAGCCCGGCCTGTGGGTGCTGCTGCTGTTCATCGCCGCGCTGCAGTTGCTGCACCTCGTCTACTGGACCGACACCCGCATGCGGGCCCCGCTGCACCCGGTGCTGGCCGTGCTGGCCGCGGTGGCGATCGACAGTGTCGAACGGCGACGCAGCCAAAAGTGAGCATGTGCGGCGTGAATTCGGAATCGCGAAACCGCAAGCGAGCAACGCTTGCGGTTTCGCGCTACATTGCGGCTACCACCGACAACATCTCCGCGAGGTCCGCCACTTCCGACAGCCGCCCCGCGACGTCCGGCGCGGCGAACACGCGGACGCGCTTCACGTAGTCGTCGAACTGCGTCTTGGCCAATGCGGCGACCACGGGCGAGACTTCCCCCAGCGGACGATATCGCTGCTGCTTGGGGAAGTAGATGTCCACGCGGAATTCCACCTCCTTGTGCACCGGCGGGGCGTCGATCAGCAGATCGGTCGGGCCGAGCGACCATCCCTCGCGGGCGTTCAACCGGTCGGCGAGCGACCGGCCGATCGCCAGCAGGTCGACGTACTTCCGCCCGGCGAGCTGGCGATACAGTTCGGGCGACTGCTCCAGGCTGAACTCCAGCACCCGCTTGTGCAGCCGCCGCTTGGGACCGAACAGCCCGTCGAGCAACCCCGCCACCGGCGTGCCCGTCGCGGTCTGTTGCAGCGCGGCGATGAACTCCGGCTCGCGGAGTGCGAACAGATTCCGCAGGTCCAGCCGTTCGTGGACTTCGTAGAAGCTGCGGGCCAGCAGGCACGTCGCCGACCGCACGGCGTGATGCCAGTACACCTCGCTGAACATCACGTACCGCGCGAACACCATCAACTCGGCGGCGGTCTTCCCCTTGGACGAAATCGCCAGCCCGTCGCCGGCCTCATTGAGCACCAGCGATTGAATCAGCCGCTCGCGGTCGAAATTCCGGCCGTAGGGGACGCCGGCGTGCAGGCTGTCCCGCTCCAGATAATCCAGCTTGTCGATGTCGATCGGTCCCGACAGGATCGACCGCATCAGCCGGTCGGTCGGGGAATCGGTTCGCGTGCAGAGCAGATCCAGCACCTCTTCCGGCGACACCCGCCAGTCGCGCAGCAGGACTTCGCCCAACTCCCGATCGGCCCGCAGAAATTCCGCCGCGAAATGCTCGTGAGGCGGGACGGAGGCGAGGTGCAAATCTTCCAGCGGATGACAGAACGGCCAGTGGCCGATGTCGTGCAGCAATGCGGCGGCCAGCAGCACCTCGGCCCGGTGTTCGTCCACCGCCGCGGCGAATCGGGCGTCCTTGCCGAGCTGCCACAGATACCGGCACGCGTTGTGAAAGACACCCAGCGCGTGCTCGAACCGCGTGTGCGTCGCGCCGGGATACACCTTCGCCGCCAGACCCAACTGCGAGATGTGCGCGAGCCTTTGGAACTCGGCGGTATCAACGACGGCCCGCACCCGCGGCGTGAACGGCACGTTCAACCGGTCCGGAATCCGCACCAGCGGGCCACCGGCCTGCAGTTCGGACAGTTCCGGAATCTCGCCATACGGATGCCGCACGCCGCGTGAACCTTTCGTGTCAGTTCCCGCGGAACAACAGCGGCATCAACTCGCAGCCGCGGTCCAGCGTGATCGTCGTGAGGGCCGCGGCGACTTCGTCGTAGGTGTCGATCCCGTCCGCGGCGATCCCGGTGCCGCTCATCGCGAACGGCACGTAGCCGTGGCTGTGGGTTTTTGTCCGCAGGAACGTGGGGTGATCGGGGCAGACCAGCAGCCGGTAGTCCCCCTGCGAGCGCAGATACTCGTGCAGCGGGCCGACGATGTGCCGGTCGATCTGCTCCAGCGCCTTCACCTTCTCGTCGGCATGCCCCTCGTGTGACGCTTCGTCGGTGGCCTCCACGTGCACGACGATGAAGTCGGTTCCGGACTTCAGCGTGTCGATGGCGTAGCGTCCCTTGGCGGCGTAGTCGGTGTCGAGATACCCCGTCGCACCGGGCACCTCGACAACGTCGAACCCGATCAGCCGCCCCATCCCGCGAAGCAGGTCCACCGCCGTGATCACCGCCCCGCGGCAACCGAACCGCTGCTGGAACGACTCGAACGCCGGCCGCTTGCCAAGGCCCCACAGCCAGCACTGCGTCGCCGCCTGCTCGCCGCGGGCGGTGTTCGGAGCGCAGGCGGCAAACACCGGCCGGCTGCGGTCCATCAGCGATCGCAGCACGTCGGCCCCCGGTCCGGTCGGCAGATGGCCGGCGATCGGCTGGTCGGTGATGTCGTGCGGCGGCGTGGATTTGGTCTCGGTGCTGAACGGCGCGGGTTGCCCGTCCCGCGCGCGATAAATCAGGAGGTTGCGGTAGCTCACCCCGGCGTAGAACTTCCAGTGCGGATCGCCGCACGCCTCGCGCTGCAGGGCTTCAATGAGCGCCCGGCCGACATCGTTGGGAATCTGCCCCGCGGTGAAGCTCCGCATGACTTCATCGCGGACGGTGACCAGATTGCAGCGGATGGCCCAGTCGTCGGGACCAAGCTCGATCCCCTGCGCGGCGGCTTCGATCGGCGCCCGGCCGGTGTGGAACTGCAGCGGGTCGTAGCCGAACAGGCTCATCGTCCCCACGTCGCTGCCCGAGGGCATCGACGCCGGCACGTGATCGGCCCGACCGACGACCCCCCGGCGGGCGACCTCGTCCATGTGGGGCACAGCCGCCGCCTGCAGCGGCGTCCGGCCGCCGAGCGACGGCTGCGGTTCATCGGCACAGCCGTCGGGAATCACCAGGGCAAACTTCATCGACACCTCGATCCGGAGACTGGGTTTCGCAACGCATTATGCCATGCGACCCTGCCGTCTGACGAGGTCGTCCATCCGCACGGGGTCGACGGGGTTGACGGCCCATGGCGGGCGGGGATAACGTCAACAAGGACTGATGGTTGCCGTTCCACGGAGCGTTTCGCCGTGCCGGTCGTGATGTGGCTTGCCGTGCTCGTGGCTGCGCAACCGGAGGACGCTTTGTTCTCGGAGCGCGTCGCCCCGGTGCTGGAACGGCGGTGCGTCAGTTGCCACAACGACGCCGAGGCCAAAGGGGGCCTGTCGCTGCAGTCGGCCGACGGTCTCCGCAAAGGGGGCGACAGCGGCCCGGCGTTGCAGGCCGGTCGTCCCGAGGCCAGCCTGCTGCTGGATTACCTCACCGGCGACAAACCGGAGATGCCCAAGACGGGACCGCCGTTGTCAATGGCGGAGATCGCCGCGCTGCGGGAATGGATCGCCGCCGGTGCGGTTTGGCCTGCCGGCCGCGTACTCGAAGAGCGTCCGCAGGCCGATCTCGACTGGTGGTCGCTCCAGCCGCTGCATCGTCCGGAGGTGCCGGCGGTCTCGGGCAACTGGGCGCGCACGCCGGTTGATCGCTTCCTGCTGGCGACGATGGCGGCCCGCGGTCTGTCGCCGTCGCCGGAGGCCGATCGCCGTACGCTGATCCGCCGGTTGTCCTACGATCTGCTCGGCCTGCCGCCGACGCCCGACGACGTCGCCGCGTTCCTCGCCGATGACCGGCCCGATGCCTACGAGCGGCTGGTGGACCGGCTGCTGGCTTCGCCGCATTATGGCGAACGCTGGGCGCGCCATTGGCTGGACGTCGTCCACTTCGGCGAGACGCACGGTTACGACAAGGACAAGCCCCGGCCCCATGCCTGGCCGTATCGCGACTACGTCATTCGATCGTTGAACGCCGACAAGCCCTACGGCCGGTTCGTTGCCGAGCAGCTTGCGGGGGACGTCGTCGCGCCGGACACGGTGGACGGCATCACCGCTTTGGGGTTCATCGCCGCCGGCCCGTGGGATTTCATCAGCCACGTTGAAGTGCCGGAGTCGAAGACCGACGGCAGGATTGCGCGAAGCCTGGACCGGGACGACATGGTCGTCAACGCGCTCAACACGTTCTGCAGTCTGACGGTGCAGTGCGCCCGCTGTCACGCGCACAAGTTCGACCCGGTCAGCCAGACCGACTACTACCGGTTGCAGGCGGTGTTCGCTGCGCTGGACCGGACCGACCGGCCGTTCGACGCCGATCCCGCCGTGCACCGCCGGCGGGCCGATTTGCTGGCCCGGCAGCGCACCCTCGAAGCCGAGCGCGACGCCGTGGCGGAACAGATTCGGGAGCTCGGGGGACCCGACCTGGCGCGCATCACGCAGGAACTGGCGGATCTCGACCGCCGCGGCAAGGAGGGCCTGCAAAAGCCCCCCGAACACGGTTATCACTCGGCCATCGAACGGACCGACGACGTCGCCAAGTGGGTGCAAATCGACCTGGGAGAGCCGCGGCCGATCGACCGAATCGTCCTGCGGCCGTGCCACGACGACTTCAACGGCATCGGCGCCGGCTTCGGCTTTCCGCGGCGCTGGAAGGTCGAGCTGTCCGATGATCCGAACTTCGCCGCCGGTGTCGTTACCGTGGCGGACCGTACGGCCGAGGACGTCCCGAATCCCGGATTGTCGCCGCAGACCAGCGACGTCGCCGGGCGGACCGCGCGGCATGTGCGGATCACGGCGACAAAGCTCGCACCGCGGAAGGACGATTACATCTTCGCCCTCGCCGAGGTGCAGGTGTGGAACGCGGACGGCAAGAATGTCGCCGCGGGATGCGACGTGACCTCCCTCGATTCGATCGAGGCCCCCATCCGCTGGCGACGGGCGAATCTGACCGACGGCCTCTACCCCGAAGCGGCGGCCGATCTGGCTCCGCAACGGGACCGGCTGACACGCGAGCGGGAGCAACTCCTCGCCCGGCGCGTCCCCGCCGAAGTCCGCCAACGGCAGCAGACGGCGCTGACCGAACTCGCCGCCGTCGAGAAATCGCTCCAGGTGTTGCCTCCGCCGCAATTGGTCTATGCGGGGACGATTCATCACGGCCAGGGAAACTTCCGCGGCACCGGCCCCGACGGCGGCCGGCCGCGCACGATTCACGTGCTCCACCGCGGCGATGTCCGGCGGTTGGGCCCCGAGGTCGGTCCCGGCGCACCGCCGCTGGTGCCCGGTTATCCCGCGGCGTGGGACATCAGCCCCGATCAACCAGAGTCGCAGCGGCGACTGGCTCTCGCGGAATGGATCACACACACCGACAACCCGCTGACTTGGCGGTCAATTGTGAACCGGGTCTGGCAGTATCACTTCGGCCGCGGGCTGGTCGATAGCCCGAACGACTTCGGCCGAATGGGGCAGTCGCCGTCGCATCCGGAACTGCTCGACTGGCTGGCCGTCGAGCTCCGCGATGGCGGGCAGTCGCTCAAGGCGCTGCACCGGCTGATCGTCACCAGCGCGGCGTACCGGCAGGTGTCGGCCGATCGCCCCGAAGCCGCGCTCATCGACCGGGACAACGCTCTGTTGTGGCGCATGAACCGACGCAAGCTGGACGCCGAGGCGGTCCGCGATTCCCTGCTGTTCGTCGCCGGGGAACTCAACCCGCTGCTGGGCGGGCCGAGTTTTCAGGATTTCGTCGTCGAGCGGCCGGAGCATTCGCCGCACTACGAATACCAGTTGCACGACCCGCGCGATCCGCGGTCGCACCGGCGGAGCGTGTACCGGTTCCTGGTCCGCTCGCAGCCGCAGCCGTTCATGACCACGCTGGATTGTGCTGACCCGTCGATGTCCGTGGACAAGCGGAACGAAACGATCAACCCGCTGCAGGCGCTGGCCCTGCTCAACAACGGTCTGACGCTGGTGATGGCGGATCGGTTCGCGGAACGGGTGGAAGCGCCCGACCGGGCCGACACGGCCCGGCTCTCACGGAGCCTCTCCCGCGCGTTCGAGCTGGCGCTGTCGCGTCTACCGACGGACGATGAGTTGCAGACATTGACGGATTACGCCCGGCAGCACGGCCTCGCCAACGCCTGCCGGGTGATTCTGAATCTGAACGAGTTCGCGTTTGTGGATTGAGCCGCGATGTTCACACACTGCACGCGCCGCGATTTTCTTTGGCAATTCGGCGGCGGCCTCGGCGGGATTGCGCTGGCGGCGATGCTCCAGCAGGAAGACGCCCGCGCGTCGGGCGGCGTGCTGACCGGGGCGTTGCATCATCCGCCGAAGGCCAAGCGGGTCGTGCAACTGTTCATGGCGGGGGCGGCCAGCCATGTCGATCTGTTCGATCACAAACCCGAACTCGCGAAGCGCGACGGGCAGCCGTGGGATCCGGGCGAACCGGTCGAACTGTTTCAGAACGGCCACGGCAACACGTTCGCCTCGCCGTGGAAGTTCGCGCCGTACGGCGACTGCGGCAAGGAGTTGAGCGAGATCGCCGCGCCGCTGGGCCGCGTGGTGGATGACCTCGCCTTTGTGCACAACGTCGTCGGCAAGACCGGCGTGCACAGCTCGGCGACGCTGCTGCAGACGACTGGCTTCCAGTTGCCCGGCTTCCCCGGCATGGGGGCGTGGATCAGCTACGGCCTCGGTTCCATGAACGAGAACCTGCCGACGTTCGTTGTGCTCCCCGATCACCGCGGGTTTCCGTCGAACGGGGCGAAAAACTGGGACGCCGGGTTTCTGCCGGCCGAGCATCAGGGAACGATCATCCGCCCCGGCTCGCCGACGCCGATTGAAGACCTGTATCCACGGTCCAACGGCTTCGTCACCGCCGCCAGTGACGCCGCCGGGCGGGACGTGCTGCGGCGGCTCAACGAACGTCACGCGGTAACCCGCCCCGGCGATTCCCGGCTGGAGGCCCGCATCCGCAGTTACGAACTCGCCGCGCGGATGCAGGTTGCCGCGCCGGAGGCGCTCGACATCAGCGACGAACCAGATCACGTCCTCAAGCTGTACGGCCTCGATCGGGCCGAGCACACGTGGCCGGCGGAGATCAATGAGCCGGAGGAGATCGCCCATTTCGGCCGCAAGTGCCTGGTCGCGCGGCGGCTCTTGGAGCGGGGCGTGCGGTTCGTGCAGATTATCTCCGGCAATGACAACAGCTTTCCCCGCCGCAACTGGGACTCACACGAGGACGTGTTCCGCGACCACGGCCCGCTGGCGTTGGGCATGGCGACGGGTGCGGCGGGACTCATTCAGGATCTGAAACAGCGCGGTCTGCTGGACGACACGATCATTCTCTGGACCACCGAGTTCGGCCGGATGCCCTGCGCCCAGGGGGGCAAGGGGCGGGACCATAATCCGTTCTGCTTCACCAACTGGCTCGCCGGCGGCGGCATTCGCGGCGGCGTGACCTATGGCCCCAGCGACGAATGGGGCTACAAGCCGCTCGACCGCAGCCAGCCCACGCAGGTGTACGACATCCACGCCACCGTGCTGCACCTGCTGGGGATCGACCACACGCGGCTGACGTTTCGCCACAACGGCATCGACCGCCGCCTCACCGACGTGCACGGGCACGTGATTCAGGACCTGCTGGCGTAGGCAAAGTCCCTCGCCGGCGGCTTTGGGCGCGAGGGGGAAGGTCACCGGCCGCTGGGGAGCAGGCCCATCGTCTCCGGGTAGCCGCACAAGAGGTTGAAGTTCTGCACGGCGACGCCGCTCGCTCCTTTGATCAGGTTGTCGAGGCAGGCGAGCAGCACCACGCGGTACTTCACCACGCGAACGGTCAGGTCGAAGAAGTTCGTGTAAGCCGTGTCCTTGCTGCCGGGAATGCGGTCCACCACCCGGACGAACGGCTTGCCGCGGTAGAACTCCCGGCAGGCGGCGAGCAGTTCCGTCTGCGAAGCCGGTTTGGCGGGGACGGCGTAGATCGTGGCCTCGATGCCGCGGTCCATGGGCACGAGGTGCGGCGTGAAGATCACGTCCACGGATTTGCCGGACGCCGTGGTCAGCACCTGTTCGATCTCGGGCTGATGCCGGTGTGTGCCCACGGAATACGCCATCAGGCTTTCGTTGCACTCGGCGAAGAGGATGTTCTGCTTGGGGGTGCGGCCGGCGCCGGAGACGCCGCTTTTGGCGTCGATGATGATGCCGGTCGGCTCGACAAATCCCCCGCACACCAGCGGGGCGAGCGCCAGGATCGACGTGCTGGTGTAGCAGCCGGGGTTGGCGATGAGGGACTGGCCGGGAATTCGCTCGGCGAACAGTTCCGGCAGGCCGTACACCGTGGACTGGAGCCGGCCGGCATCGGTGTGCGCGTGGCCGTACCATTTCTCATACACGGCGGGGTCGGTCAGCCGGTAGTCGGCCGACAGGTCGATCACCTTGAGACCGGCGGCCAGCAACTGCGGCACGGTCTCCATGCTGGCGACGTGCGGTAGGCAGCCGAAGACCACGTCGGCCCGCTCGGCAAGCTGCTCCGCCGACAGGTTTTCCAGCCGCAGGTCCAGCCGCCCGGCGAGGGACGGATGCACGTCGCCGACGTGGCCGGTCTCGGTGCGGCTGGTCAGCGCGGTGATTGTCACCTTGGGGTGGTTCAACAGAATTCGACAGAGTTCCAGGGCGGTGTAGCCGGTTCCGCCGAGAATCGCGACGCGGGTCATGGAGGGAGGTCCGTGGTCAGTTGTCCGTGGTGGAAGGGGACGGTGAACGTCGCCATCGTATGCGTTCGATGGCGGGTGGGAAACGGACCGATGGGGCTGGGGGATTTCAGCAGCCCCTTGCGAAACCCGGGCCGCCTTGCGAGGGTATAGACACCGTGCCTCGCCCCGAGTTCGTCAGAATGAGCTGCACCATGTGGAATCTGTCCGTTTCGGTCGGCCGCTGGCCTGCCCTGCTGGCCGTCAGTGCGTGTCTCTTCGGGCTGTCCGCCACGGCTGGGGCCCAGAGCGACACGGAACCGCAGGGGGCGGAATATCCGCTGCAGGTCATTCAGGTGGCAGGCATTGAGCGGCTGCAGCAAAAGGCCGACGCCATATTTCTCGCCGCCGAGCGGCCGGAACTGTCGGACGTTGTTTCGTCGTGGATGGAGACCACGCTGCAGGAGCTGAAGGGGTGGGACCGCACCCGGCCGTTCGGGATGATGTTCTACCTCAAGCCGGGGCTGGTGCCGGGGATCGCCACGATCAGTTTTCTGCCGGCGTCGAACGTGCCCGAATTGCTGCAGACGCTGGCCGGCGCGGAAGGGCAGATCCGCGAGGTCAGCGGCGAACCGGGCCGCTACGAACTGTTGGGCGTGGCCTGGGGACCGGACGACATCGCCGTGCGGCAGATCGGCGATTACCTGTTCATCACCGAGAACAGCGACGCCGTCGAGCTCGACCGGAACTTCCCCACGCCGGAACGGCTGGTGGGGCGGTTGTCGGCCCGGTACGACGCTTCCTACTCGCTGCTGCTGAAGAATATTCCCCCGGCGACGAAGACGCTGTTCATGGAGTTCTTCAAGAACTCGGCGCTGGCGGGGTTGCAGCAGCGGGATGACGAGCCGGACGCGGCGTACCGCATCCGCCGGGCGAACGGTGAAAGCGTGATCGACTTCCTCGACGAGATCGTCAACCAGGGGGAAGACGTCACCTTCGGGGGATTTGCCGACCCCGAGCGGCAGACGGCGATGCTGGAGCTGGAGGTCAACGGGACGCGCGACAGCGGGCTGGCGAAGTTCTTTCAGGACATGGCCGGTCGCCGCAGCTACTTTGCCCCGGTGGTGGACGAGGCCGCCACGCTCACGCTCAGCGCCTCCTGGCAGCTCGACAAGAAGCAGCGGAAGGTGTTCACGGAACTCTTCACGCTGGCGCCGGAAATGATCGACGCCGAGAACCGCAAATCGGGGGGTTCCGGAGGAGCGCTGACGGCGTTTCAACCGCTGTTTCGCGCGCTGTTGACGACGGCCGAGGACGGGCATCTCGACATGTTCGCCCAGCTCTCCGGCACCGAGCCGCTGGATTACCGCCTGATGGGAGGCTTTCGCGTGCTCGGCGGCAGCAGCTTTCCGGAAGCTGTGACGACGGCGTTGCAGTTCCTCAAGGATTTCAAGCCCGCGGGGGATGGCATGGGGGCCGGGGCCAAGATCCTGGCCGACGCCAAACTGGGTGGCGAGATGCTGCAGGGACACCCCGTGCACGTGTTTCCGCTCCCCGGTCCTCCCGATCGGTTCGGGAAGTCGATGTTTGGCGACGCCCCGAACCTGTACATCTACGCCTCGCCGCAGGCGCTGTGGCTGGCGTACGGCGGGGAGTCGGCCCGCGAGCAACTGGCCGAATACGTCGACCGGATCAACGCGCCGCCCTCCGCGGATGCGCCGCCGGCCACGCGCGCCCCGCTCCTGATCGTCACGCATGGGCAGCAGTGGGTCAATGCCCGGCTGGCGGCTGGCGACGACCCGGAGAAAGAGCGGGGCTTCGGCAACTTCCATGACGCCTTCACCCCCGACAACGACGAGCTCCGCGTGACCGGCCAGCCCACCGACAACGGAGCCCGGATCCGCGTGGAGATGCAGAGCGGCTTCATCAGTTGGTTTGGACGAGTTGTCGGCGGACAAATTGACCGCGCCGTCGAACGGCAGGCCCGCCGCGCGGAACAGGGAGATCGACCGCAAGATGCACCTCGGGATCGAAATCGGCGGAACTAAACTGCAGTTTGGCGTGGGACCGGCCGACGGACAGACCTTCATCGACTTCGTCCGTTGCGACGTCGACATCCCCCAGGGAGCCGCCGGCATCCAGCGCCAGATCCGCGAGGTCGGCCGGCAACTTGTCGCCCGGCATGCCATCGAGCGCGTCGGCTACGGCTTCGGCGGTCCGGTGTTCAGCGCGCGGGGCATCGTGCAGACGAGCCACCAGGTCTCCGGCTGGGACAACTTTCCGCTCGTGGAATGGACCGAGCGCGAACTCGGCGTGCCGACCCGGCTGGGCAACGACTGCGACGTCGCCGCGCTCGCCGAGGCGTCTTACGGCGCGGGCCGCAGCGCCCGAACCGTGTTCTATGTGACGGTGGGGACCGGCGTCGGCGGAGGGCTGGTCATTGACCGCAGCATTCACGGCGCCGACCGCCCCGCCGCCGCCGAGATCGGTCATCTGCGCCCCGGATTGGAAGCCAGAACGCGGCATCACACCGTGGAATCGCTGGCGGCCGGTCCAGCCATCGCACACCGCGTGCACCGCCGACTGGCGGAAGTCGTCGAGGGGCAGATTGCCGATCCCGACGCAGCGGAGCTGCTGGCCCTCGTGGAAGGACAGACGGCCCGGTTGACGACGCGCGACATCGCCGAGACGGCCGTGCGGGGCAACCGGTTGGCCTGTCAGTCGTATCGCGAGGCGACGGACGTGCTGGGTTGGGCGATTGCCCAGGTGATCACGCTGGTGGCGCCGGACGTGATTGTCGTCGGGGGCGGGGTGTCTCTCGTCGGTGAAGAGGTCTTCTTCGCGCCGCTGCGAGAGGCCGTGGCCACGTACGTCTTCCCGCCGCTGGCGACGTCGTTCCGATTGTTGCCGGCAGCGCTCGGGGAAAGCGTCGTCGTGCACGGAGCGCTCGCGCTGGCCGCGGGATGAGCCCTGGAAAGTGCCCCGACCGTCACGACGGGGGTTCTTCGGCGAACCGCGGCATCAGAGAGCGTCCGGTTTCCGGCGGGCGCGGTTCTGGGGCCGCGATCACGCCGCGCGCGGTTCTTGCGACGATTGACGGTGCGGCATGCGACCACGGCCGACGATCAGCGTGTCGCAGCAGGTTTCAATCTGTTCGAGGCCGGCGTCCCGGAGCCACTGGGCGACCGATTCCACGTCCCCCGGCTGATGGTGCTGCGTCATCAGCCGGTCGCACATCGCCAGGCAGGCCCGTTCGTGGACCTGCTCCGGCCGGCACGACAAGGTCTCCACCGGGGCGATCGGCAGCAGCCGCTGCAGATGCGCACCGACCAGGGGAATCCGACCCAGCAGCCGCTGTATCGGCAACAGGCAGGCCGTCAGCCAGCGCGAAAACCGCATCGCCTGGGCCATTGGCAGTCGCGTGGTCAACAGCCGAAACCAAGCGGTGGGACCAAACCGGCGGAAAAACCGCCGCGGAGCAATGTCCACCGCCAGTTGTCCGCCCGGTTTGAGCTGCCGCGGCAACGCCTGAAACCCCGCCGCAGCATCGGGCAACCGGTGCAGCACGCCGAAGCAGCAGACGTAGTCGAACAGGCCCGGCCGGAACGGCAGCTGATAAATGTCCCCCTGCACGTAATGCAGCCGGGGATCGTCCCCGAGGTTCCGCCGGCAGGCGTCGATCGCCGAGGAGTAATCCACGGCGACCACCTGCGCGCCGCATTGGACGGCAATCTCGGTGAACCGACCGGCGCCGCAGCCGATTTCGAGCAGCCATTTGTCCTGCAGGTCGGCCGGTTGCCAGGCGGTCTCGCGGAAGAATCGGTCGCGGGACTGCGTGATGCCCAGCGCGCTGTCGAGCACGGCCTGCTGGAAGGAATCCCACAACAGGCCGAAGCTGTCGGCATAGTTCATCACCGGGACGAACCGGGGGATGCCGTTGACCACCGGGAAGCGCTCGACGCACGACCAGCAGTCGAGCCAGCCCGCGAGGACGAGGTTCGAGTCGCCGGTTTCGATGGTCACTCCCAGCCGTCCTCCGCAACGGGGACAGCGGAGCCGCTGATACAGGTCTTGCCTCATGGGCCCAGGCTTGCCGGTGTGCGGTCTGCCGCGTTGCCGACGACAACGCCCCCGCCGGGAGCGGCAAAATCTGCCGGTCTCCGGGGGGCGGAACTGTAGTCGCGAATCGGGAATTGGGCAAGACGCGAATTGACGGCGAAACCCGGCGCCGCCGGCGCCGGGAAAAGTTCGCGAAATCCCCTCTGGACAAACTTTCGCGGGCGGTATCATGTCGGCGGATTGGAGGACCGCAGGCGGATGCGCGCGTTGTGATCCGGGAGACGCCGCCGGCAACCACGGGGCAACAGCGGTTGAACAGCTTGTCCCGGGGGTCTGCGGCGCTACGATTCCCGTAGTCTAACGCGATCGTCTGCCGGCGTGCGGACGGAGTCTTTCTGCTGGAGGCGGCCATGATGGCGAACCTGCCCCCATTGTACGGACCGTCGATCAGGACGGCCCTTCCCGGACCGCGTTCCGCGGCGCTGATCGCCGACGATCTGCAGCTCCTCTCGCCGTCGTACACGCGACCGTATCCGCTCGCCGTCCGTCGGGGACAGGGGGCCTGGATCGAGGATCTCGACGGGAACGTGTTTCTCGATTTCACGGCGGGCATCGCCGTGTGCAGCACCGGACATTGTCATCCGCGCGTGGTGTCGGCGATTCAGGATCAGGCCGAAGCGCTGCTGCACATGTCCGGAACGGACTTCTACTACGAGCCCCAGCGCGATCTGGCGAAGAAGCTGGCACAGATCGCGCCGGGCGAATCGGCCAAGCGCGTGTTCTTCACCAACTCCGGCGCGGAGGCGGTCGAGGCGGCGTTCAAGCTGGCCCGCTACCACACCGGCCGGCCGCAGATGCTCGCCTTCTGGGGCGGCTTCCACGGCCGCACTTTCGGGGCGATGTCCCTCACCGGCAGCAAGGTCGTTCAGCGCCGCGGGTTCAGTCCGCTGGTCCCCGGCGTGACGCATATCGAGTATCCCAACCCCTACCGCAACGCCGTCGATCCCGTCGAACATCTGGAGAAGGTCGTGTTCCGGCGGACCGTCGCTGCCGAGGAAGTCGCCGCGATCATCGTCGAACCGATTCAAGGAGAAGGAGGCTACGTCGTTCCGCCGGACGATTTCCTCCCGCGGCTGAAGTGGCTGTGCGAGCGGCACGGCATCTTGCTGATCGCCGACGAAGTGCAATCCGGCATGGGCCGCACGGGAAAGATGTTCGCCTGCGAACACGTCGGCGTGGAGCCGGACATCGTCTGCGTTGCCAAGGGCATTGCGTCGGGATTGCCGCTGGGGGCCATCATCGCCCGCAGCGAGCTGATGACCTGGCCGCCGGGATCGCACGCCAGCACGTTCGGCGGCAATCCGGTCGCCTGTGTGGCCGCCTTGGAGACAATTGCCCTGCTTGAAGAGGGACTGATCGACCACGCCGCCCGGATGGGGGAACTGCTGCAACAGCGGCTTTCGGGATTGCAGGAGCGATTCGAGTCGGTCGGCGACGTGCGCGGCCGCGGACTGATGGTCGGGCTGGAACTGGTGCAGGATCGACGGACCAAGGAACCGGCGGCCCGGCTCCGGGAGCAGGTGATTCAGAACTGCTTCCATCGGGGCCTGCTGATGCTGGGCTGCGGTGAGAGCACGCTCCGGTTCTGTCCTCCGTTGATCGTCGATGCCGCGCAGATTGCGACTGCCGTGCAGATCCTCGAGGCGGCGTTCCTCGACGCTGGCTGCACCGTCATCAATGGGGCCCCGTCGGCCAGTTGAGGCCCAGCCGGTTCCAGCTGGCGGGCAATTCGGCGGTCACGGTCACCGGCTCCTGACGGACGGGATGCGCGAACGTCAGCGACCGGGCGTGCAATGCGATGGTTCCGGCCGCGAACTTCGCCGTCGAGCCATACTTCCGATCGCCGACGATCGCCCAGCCGGCGTGCGCCAGTTGCACGCGAATCTGGTGGCTGCGACCGGTCAGCGGGCGGATCTCCAGCAATGTGACGGCGCTGCGACGGCAAAGCACGCGGTAACCGAGGCGACTGTCGCGGCCGTCGTCGGCGGTGACGCTGGCGACGTTGCGGCGGCGGTCCTTCGCGACTTGGCCCACCAGTTCGCCGGCGTCAGGAATCCCGGATCCGGCCACTGCAGCCCAGTACACCTTCTCCACCGTTCGTTCACGGAACTGGGCCGAAAGCCGCGCAGCCGCCTTGCTCGTCCGGGCGAACAGCACCACCCCCGACACCGGCCGGTCCAGCCGATGCACCACTCCCAGAAACACGGCCCCTGGTTTGGCGAATTTCTGCTTGAGATACTCCTTGGCGACCTCGAGCAGCGTTTCGTCCCCCGTGGCATCCCCCATCGTCAGCCACCCCGCCGGTTTGGACACAGCGAGGCAGTGGTTGTCCTCATACAGAACGACGAGCGATGTGGCAGGCATGAGGGGATGATAACGGAAACGGCCCGGCAGAGGGGCAACCGGAAAGCAGGGGCGTGACAACCAGGACCCGAGTCCCCAGTCTTCTGTCCCCGGCTCCCAATTCTCCCGCCTCTCCGGCTGTCTTCCCGACTCTGGCGTGCGGTCCCACGCGGTCCTTACACTGAATCCGCCACGACCCCGACTTGCCCGCCGGTTACCGATGCACTACGTCCCCGAATCGACCTGCGAACTGCTCCGCGCGGACCCGGTCCGCGATGCCGCCGCGGCGGCGGACCGCGAGTTCCATTACCGGTCGGCTCCGCTGTACGCCTTGACCGCGGCCGTGGCCGGATTGCTGGTCCTCGATCTGCTGGCGTCCGGCAGCGTGATTCCCCTGTCGGGGGGCTGGGGCTACCGCTGGGCCTTGTGGGCCGCCGTGCTCGGCGGCGCGCGGATTCTCTATCACACTTTGGACGGACTGCTGGGGGGCAAAGTCGGGGCCGATTTGGCGCTGACGATCGCGTGCCTGGCGGCCATCGTCCTGGGTGAACATCAGACGGCAGGGCTGGTGGTGCTGATCTCGCTGATCGGGGAAAGCCTCGAGGGATACACCATCGACCGGGCCCGGCTCGCGGTGCGCAATACGTTCTGCCTGCAGCCGCCGGTGGCCCATCTCTCCGGCGAACCAGCGGAGCGCGACATTCCGATCGAGGACGTCGCCGTCGGCGACCGGTTGGTGGTCCGGCCCGGAGAGCGAATTCCCGTCGACGGCCGCGTGGTCTCCGGCCATTCCTCGGTGGACGAAAGCGCCTTTACGGGAGAACCGCTGCCGGTCGGCAAGGCGGTCGGGGACACGGTGCTGGCGGGAACGCTCAACCAGCGGGGATCCCTGCAGATCGTCGCCGAGCGGGTCGGGCCGCGAACGCAGCTCGCGCATATTGCCGATCTGGTGACGGCGGCGGCCTCGCGCAAGGCGAATTGCGAGCGGACCGCCGACCAGTTTGCCCGGCTGTTTCTCCCGACCGTCCTGGTCCTGGCGGCATTGACGCTCGCCGGCTGGCGGTTGACGACGGGAAGCTGGCGGTCGGGGGCCTTGCCCGCGCTCGCCGTGCTGGTCGTCGCATGTCCCTGCCCTTTGGTGTTGGCCACGCCGTGCGCGGTGATGGCGTCGCTGGCGTGGCTGGCGCGACGGGGGGTGCTGGTGAAGGGCTCTGCGGCGCTGGAACGGTTGGCCGCGGTGGACACGTTCGCCTTCGACAAGACCGGCACGCTGACGCAGGGCCGGCCCACGCTCGGCGACATTCAATCCCTGGACGAACTGTCGAACGACGATGTCCTGAAGCTGGCGTCGATCGCCGAGCGCCGCAGCGAACACATCCTCGCGCGGATGCTGGTGGACGTCGCCGAGGTCCGCTTTCCGAATCTCCCCGCCCCGTATGAGTTCGAAGCCGCGCCCGGAGCCGGTGTGACGGCCACGATTCGGTCCACCGCGCTGCGGGACATTGCCCGGGGCCGCTGGGCGGACGAAGCGTCGCCGCGCGACGTCCGGCTGGTGGTCGGTAATCGGGCGCAGCTGGAAGCCAGCGGCTGTGAGATCCCGGCGTCCCTGCTGACCGCAGCCGACCAATGGACGCAATCCGGGCAGACGGTGCTGTTCGTCGGCGTCGATGGACGGTGCGTCGGTGTGATCGGCGTCCGCGACGTCATGCGGCAGGAATCGGGGGCCGTGCTGGCCTCGCTGCGGCGGCTGGGAATCGAGCGGTTCGCGCTGCTCACCGGAGATCGCACGCCGCCGACGGAGTCGGTGGTCCGCGAACTCGGCGGGCTGGCCCATGTGGCCACGGAGCAGTCGCCGGCCGACAAGACCGCGTGGATCACGGCTCAGCAGACCTCCGGGCGTCGGGTGGCGATGGTGGGGGATGGCGTGAACGACGCCCCCGCGCTGGCCGCTGCGGACGTGGGAATTGTCGTCGGCCGACCGGGCGCGGATCTCGCCGCCGAAGCCGGGGACGTGTTGCTGCTCGGCGATCCGCTGCGGACGCTGCCGGGACTGCTGCAGCTCGCGCGGGCGATGGTGCGGAACATTGAAACCAGCATCGTCCTGTTTGCCGGGGGGATGAACGGGCTGGGGGTGCTGGCCTCGTCGACGGGGTGGATGGACCCGGTGGTTGCGGCCCTGTTCCACGAGTTCGCATCGCTGGCGGTGATGATCAATGCCATGCGGCTGCTGTGGTTCCGGGAACCGCAGCCGGATGAGGAACAACGCCCGCAGCGCTCCTGGGCGGAACATTGGGACGACGTGGCGGCGTGGCTGTCTCCCTCCGCCTGGGTCTATGCCTTGCTGCCCCAGTGGCAGCGGGGGCTGCAACTGCTGGGCTGCGGTCTCGCGGTTGTCTGGCTCTCGTCGCAACTGGTTCTGCTGGGCAGCGATGAGCAGGCCCTGGTGACGCGCTTCGGCCGGTATCGCGAAACATTGTCTCCCGGCTGGCACTGGCGCTGGCCGTGGCCGTTCGAGTCCGTTTATCGATTCCGCCCGGACGCGCTCCGCAGCGTCTCGCTGGGCTATCGAACCACCGCGTCTGCGATGAGCGATGTCGAGACCATCGAATGGACCGACGATCATGCGCAGCGCGGCGTCTCTCTCCAGCCGGCCGAGTCGCTGTTCCTGACGGCGGACGAGGTCCTTGTCGATGTGACCGCCGACGTGCAATACCGCCTCGCCGATGCCCGCGCCTTTGTGTTCCGCGGCGGCGGGAATGTGGACGACGTGCTCCGCACGCATTTGGAAAGCACGCTCAGGGATCTGGCTTCCACCGCGCCCCTGGACGATTGGCTGACGGAGCGTCGCCGGGAGCTCGAGCAGCAGGCGCAGCAGGAGTTGCAGCAGACGATTGCCCCCCTGGAGATCGGCGTGGCGGTGGTCGACGTCCAACTGCTGGAGGTCCATCCCCCGCGCGACGTGGTGGCGGCCTACCGGGCCGTCGCCGATGCGCTCGAAGAGCAGGAGCTGCTGCGAAACCGGGCCGAGGCAACGGCGACGCGGACGATCATCGCCGCGATCGGCGAACCCGCGTGGGACCAATGGCGAACGCTCGCCCCGACGCCGCAGGAATTGACGCCCGACGTCTGGCAGCAACTGTTGTCACCGCAGCGCGACGGGACGCCGCGGCTTGGGGGCCGGTCAGCAGAGATCCTGGCGACGGCCGCCGTCGCCGCGCGCGAGCACCGCGAACAGGCCCGCAGCCGGTCACAACGACTGGAGCAGTTGGGAACGCTGTTGCAATCTTCACCGGAGCTGACCTGGTCCGGTGTGTACTGGCGCAGCATTCCACCGCTGTTGGCCAATCGCCCGCTGACGATCGTGGATCCCCGCGCGGTGAAGGAACAGCGCTGGTGGTGGCCCGGCGCGACCCCCGCGCCGTTGCAGGTGGTTCCAACGGACATCCCGTGACCGAAGCCCAGGGGCAACTCCTGGGCGTCGGGCCGAGCGATGTTCCTATTCCTCCCGCGGCACGGCGATCATGTCCAGCGTGATCGACCGCGACGGCTGGCCGGTGCCGATGACCTGCGCCTTGGACGCCGCCGGGGGCCGCAGGGGGTCGTAATACTCCGGCCGCAACGTATTGAGCAGTCGGCTGGGCTCCGGGTCGGAGACGTAATACGTCGCCTTGGCGAGATGCTTGAGATCGCTGCCTCCCTGTTGCAGCACGCGAGTCAGCGTGGCGAACAGGTCGCGAACTTCCGCGGCGCTGTGGGGAGCGTCCGTGGCGCCATACAAGCCCGACACATAGAGACTTCGCGAAGCGTGGATCCGCACCACACGGGCATACACCGGCGAAGCCGTCATCCCCGGAGGCGTAAGATACTCCAGCGGCGGGACGTCGCCCTCGGGTCGCCGTGCGGCGACGACCAGCTCGATCTCAATCGGCGTCGACGACACCCATTCCACCAGCGACACCGGCGGACAGACCGCCTCCCCGAACGCCGCGGCCATCTCCTTCACGGCCGTCGCCGAGTCGCTCATCGGGGTCAAGAACGCCTTCATGTGCACGACGTCCGCCGGAGCGCTGCCGAGAAACTCCAGCGTGCGGAACAGGCTGGCCATCGTCTGCTTCGTGGCGTCGGCGAGCGTGCCGTCCCCTTTTTCCGCCTGCCCGGAAATGTACGACACGCTGCCCGACGGAAGCACCGCCGCCGGCGCCGGGCGGTCGCTGGCCGGAAGACGAGCCCGCTTCACGGTCGCCTGATCGGACGCGGCCGCCGGGGCGACGGCATCGACGGCCACGACCACGGCCTCGTCCGGCAGGGCCGTCTGCACATAGGACACCGCCGGCCGATGGTCCCCGGGGAATCGCCGCGACAACTCCTTCTCCACGAGCGGCATCACCGAAGGATGTCGCACATAGACGTTGATCTTGACCGCTTCGGACAACCTGGCGTCGGCGTCCAGCAGCACGTCGCCCAGCCGGGAGAACGCCTGTGTCACCTGCTCGGCCGGCGGTGTTGGAGCGAAGGCGGGACCGGCCGGAAACACCTGTCCGGTGTGCACGAGCGGCCCCCTGTCCACCAGCACCGCCGCCGACTGCCCGCGCGCCGGACTCGGCTCCAAACACCGCGGCGGCGCGGCGACAATCGCAACGGACAACATCACGGCCAGGTGCGTCATGCTCAAGTCCCGATGTGCGAAGCCCGCTCGCTGCACTCCGTGGGTTTCTCAGGCGGCAGTATAGATCACTCGGAAGGCCCGAACAACGAACGTTCGCCAGTCGCCTTGTCGGACCACCAGCAGCGCGGTACAAGCAACCGGGGCTGATTGGAACTCTCTGTCAGGAGGACGCATGAAACCGTTTCCGAAGCCCAGTCAAAAGATTCTCAGCCAATGGCGTCGCAGCCGGAGGCCCACCGACGGTGTGATCATCGACGACGACGCCCAGGAGGTGCACTGCTTCGCCTACGAAATCTCCTGCGAGCCCATGTCCGATCGCTGGTCTGATGCCCTTTCCCCGCAGGATCGAAAGCGGATCGAAGACGCCTCCCAGCGGCTGCACGACGGTGACCCGGCCACGATGGTCGCCGAATTCGAGGCGCTCGTTCGCGAGCTTCCGGATGTCCCCAAACTCTACAATCACCTGGGCGTGGCGTATCTCCATAGCGGCCGACTCGACGACTACGTCAGGACGGTGAAGGAGACCTACGATCGCTTCCCCGACTACCTGTTCGGGATGATCGGCATGGGAGAACTGGCCCTGCAGGAAGGCCGGTTGGATGACATTCCTGGCATCTTCCATCACACGCTGGTCCTGCATGAACTGCAGGACGGCCGGAAAGAGTACCACCTCTCCGAGATCACGGCGTTCTACGCGTTCTTCGGGCGGTATTTCTGCATGACGGGCGAGCCCGCAGTGGCGGCCGCCTATCTGGACATGCTCGAAGAACTCAATCCGGACCATCCGTTGGTTGAAAACCTGCGGAAAGAACTCCTGCTGGCCCTGTTCCAAGAAGCGAGCCAGTACGCTTCCCGATCATCCCGCTCCCGAAAGGGCGCGTCCAAGGCGAAGAAGAAACCTCCGGCAAAACGCCGAAAGCGATGACCTCGGGAGCTGCCTCCATGCCCGTCTACCTCCTCGCTACGCTCGACACCAAGGGGGATGAAGCCGAGTTCGTGCGGTCGCGGCTGCGCGAATTGGGCGTGGCGGTGGTGCTCGTCGACACCGGGTGCCTGGGATCCCCGACAATCGCCGCCGACATCCCGCGCGAGGCCGTGTTTCGGGCCGCGGGCGCCAATCTGGCCGAGCTGCAGGCCGCCAACGACCGCGGCCGGGCGGTGACGCTGGCGGCCAACGGGGCGGCAAACGTGGTCCGCGCGGCTTATGACCGCGGCGAAGTCACCGGCGTGCTGGGCCTCGGGGGCTCCGCGGGAACCACAATTGCCACGACAGCCATGCGGGCGCTGCCGCTCGGCGTCCCCAAGCTGGTCGTCAGCACGCTCGCCGCGGGGAACATGCGGCCGTACGTCGGCGGCAAGGACGTTCAGTCGCTGTATTCCGTCGTGGATATCGCCGGGCTGAACCGCATCAGCCGGACGGTCCTCGATCAGGCCGCCCGCGCGATGGCGGGCATGGTGACGCTGCCGGCTGCTCCGTCTGTGGCAACCGACCGACCGCTGGTTGCGGCGACGATGTTCGGCGTCACCACCCCCTGCGTCCAGCACGCCCGGCAGATTCTGGAAGCCGCCGGCTACGAAGTGCTGGTGTTTCACGCCACCGGCAGCGGCGGCGAGGCGATGGAGGGCCTGATCGCCGACGGACTCATCGCCGGCGTACTCGACATCACCACCACCGAACTCGCCGATGAGCTCGTCGGCGGCGTCCTGACCGCCGGTCCCACGCGGCTCACCGCGGCGGCCAAGCGCGGTGTGCCGCAGGTGATCTCCGTCGGCGCCCTCGACATGGTCAACTTCGGCCCGCCGGAGACCGTGCCCGCACAGTTTCAGGGCCGGTTGTTCTATCGGCACAATCCCACGATCACGCTAATGCGGACCACCGTCGCCGAGAACCGCCAACTCGGCGAAGAGATCGGCCGCAAAGCCGCCGCCGCGACCGGCCCGACGGCGATTCTGCTGCCCCGGCACGGAGTTTCGGCGATCGACCGGGCCGGCCAGCCGTTCGACGACCCGGCAGCGCGGGACGCGTTGTTCGCCGGCATTCGCGACACCTGCGGTCGTGTCCCGCTGATCGAGCTGGATCAGCACATCAACGATCCGGCGTTCGCCGCCGCGTGCGCCGAGCAGTTGCTGACCCTCATGGCAAAGGCCCGGCCCGCCCGGTAACCGGTCCCGCGTGGGATCCCGATTGCCCGTTTGGCGGTGACCATCCCCTGCGGGACTTTTGCGCGAACGATTGACGCCCCGGAGCGCTGCCCGGCTGGTCGGGGCGCTTTCCAGTCATGACCCCATCCCAAGCCGGGACGCGCCGACGGCCAGCCTCCCGGTGTGGGGCGCGCTCCCGTTACAATGCCGCCGCATTCCTCAGGTTCCACAGCAACCGGGCAGACATGACCACCCCCTCCGTGAGCCGTCGGCGACAAATCCTCGACCAGGCGAAAACCGTCGTCATTAAGGTCGGCACCAACGTCCTCTCCACCGACGACGATCGTCTGGACGAAGGCCGGATCCGGTCGCTGGCCGAGCAGATTCACGGCGTCTGGCAGACCGGCCGCAAAGTCGTGCTGGTCTCCAGCGGGGCGATCGGGGCCGGGATGTCGCTGCTGGGGCTGAAGGAGCGGCCGACGGATTTGTCGCATCTGCAGGCCGCGGCCGCCACCGGGCAGGCGCATCTGATTCATCTCTACGACAAGTGTTTCCGGCCGCACGGGTATCATGCGGCCCAACTGCTGCTGACGGCGAACGATTTCAAGAGCCGCAACCGCTATCTCAACGTCCGCAACACGCTGCTGACGCTCGCCGAGTTCCGGGCCATCCCCATCGTCAACGAGAACGACACCGTCAGCACCGACGAGATCAAGCTGGGAGACAACGACCGGCTGGCGGCGATGGTCGCCAACCTGTTGCCCGCCGATTTGCTGATCGTGCTGTCGGTCGTCGACGGCCTGCTCACGGGGGACCCCAGCGACCCCGGGAGCCAGCGGATTCCGGTCGTGGACAAATACGACGAGGAGCTGTTGAACCTCGTCGGGGCCAGCAAGAGCTCCCGCGGCACCGGCGGGATGAAGTCGAAGCTGGATGCCGTGCGGACCGCCACTGCCGTGGGGACGGATGTCATCATTGCCCACGGCCAGCAGCCGGACATTCTGACGCGGATTCTGCAGGCCGAAGACGTGGGGACGCTGTTCGTCGCCGAGCAGGAGGCGCTGTCGGCGTGGAAGCGGTGGATTGGCTACACGATGCCCCCGAAAGGCCGGCTGGTCCTGGATGACGGGGCCCGGCGGGCGATCGTCGAGCAGGGGCGGTCGCTGCTGGCGATCGGCATCTGCACGGTCGAGGGGCATTTCCAGAAGGGGGAGGTGGTGTCGCTGGTCGATCTCGCCGGGGTGGAGGTCGCCCGCGGACTGACGAACTACGACGCGGCGTCCGTGCGAACCGTCGCCGGCAAACGGACGGACGAGATCGCCCGGGCGCTGGGGAGCATCCCGTACGAGGAGGTGATTCACCGCGACAACCTGGTGGTGCGGGTGTAGGGATTGCTTGGGTGCTGCGGGGTGAATGAAGTTCCAAATCCGAAACTCGAAATCCGAAAGAACCCTCCAGTCCCAACTCGGTAACGGGCGCGATCGGCCCCGGTTTCGGCGTTCGGAGTTGGAGTTTCCTTTGGATTTCGGATTTCGAGTTTCGGATTTTGCCCCGCCTCCCGCCGCGTCGCGTTTTCTGAACTAGACTTTCAGCGCGGGCCTATCTTGCTGCCGGCTGGCAGTTGCCAGCCCGAGGATGGGGCGAAGGCCATGTGGGACACAATCTACGAGAGTTACAGCTACTACGTGCGGACGGCGGTGCGGTTCTGGAACACCATCGGCCCGTATGAGTACGGCGGCTTGCTGCTGCTCATCGGCCTTATCGGCTGGTTGCTGATGAAGGGCAACAAGCGCTGACCGCTTCTCACGCCGCGGGTTCCCGCGCGCGACGACTCTCCCGACACAATCCGATGCCTCGCTGCGGCGGGTTCCGATCACCCGGCGTGTGAAACTGCGCCGCGCGGGCAGACTCGTCAGCCGCGGTGCGACATTTTTTCTGTCGCGCCGCCGGGTTCGCTCAAGATTTGCGTGACAGGACGTGTGGAGATCGGCTAGGGTGTCGCATCATCCGGTCGATCCCCTCGTCCCCATGGCATGGAATGCCGTCATGCAGCTTACCGCGGTGTACATTGAAACCCCGGAAGGGGTGCTGGCCTTCGTCGAAGAACTCCCGAACTCCGCCACGCGCGGCGCCTCGCTCGCGGAAGCCCGCGAAAACCTCCGCGACACCGTCCGGCTGGTCTTCGACCAGAACCGCGACCTCGCGGAGGGAAACCTCGGCCTGGCCAATCTTCCCTACCGCAAGGAAGAGTTCGCCCTCGCCACGCTGTGATTCCGCCACGGCGCATGCTCCAATGGGCGCACTGTCCAGGCCCCGCTCCCGCCCAAAGCCGCGGGTGAGGGGAGAAACCAGCGCGCAGCGCCCCCCCCTGAGGATTCCATGCGTCACGACGGCCGGCAGCTCGATGAACTGCGCCCCCTGCGCGCCACCCGCAAGTTCACCGGGGCCGCGCCGGGAAGCGTGCTGATCCAGGCCGGCCGCACGACGGTGCTCTGCACGGCGAGCGTCGAGAACAGTCTGCCGCCCTGGAAAGCCGTCGCCGATCCCGCCCTCGCCACCGGCTGGCTGACCGCCGAGTATTGCATGCTCCCCGGCAGCACGTCCCCCCGGAAACGCCGCGAACGGGACAAGACCGACAGCCGCTCGACGGAGATCCAGCGGCTCATCGGCCGTTCCCTGCGGGCCGCCATCGACTTCGCCGCGCTCGGCGCACGCACCCTTGCCATCGACTGTGATGTGCTGGAGGCCGACGGAGGCACCCGCACGGCGAGCATCACCGGGGCGTTCCTCGCGCTGTGCGACGCCGTCGCCTCAATCCGCGACCAGTTGCCCGCCGACCGCCCGGTCATCGTCCGCAGCATTGCCGCGGTGAGCGTGGGCGTCGTCGCCGGAGAGCCGGTGCTCGATCTGGATTACGTCGAGGACAGCCAGGCCGAGGTGGACCTGAACGTGGTGATGACCGGCCAAGGCGAGTACGTCGAGGTCCAGGGGACCGCGGAAGGCCGGCCGTTCTCGCAGACGCTGCTGGATGCCCAGTTGCAACTGGCGACGCTGGGGATCGCCCGGCTGACGCAGTTTCAGCGCGACACGCTGGGCAACGATTGGCCGGGGCATCTGCCTTGAGGCGACCGGCATTGAGGAGCCCCGACCGTCAGAAAGGGGCGGCTGGAGTCGTAGTCCGCACACGAAGAATCCGCTCCCTGACGGTCGCGGCTCTTCGGAACGTGCAGACGTGCGCCGTTGCCGCCGTCCCCCGTGACCGGCTACGCTACAGGCAGTTATCAATCCCCGTTTGCGCGTCCTCCGGGGGAACTGCATGCGCTGGGTTCCGCTCGTTCTGTGCCTGCTGCCGGTGATGTCCTGGGCGGCCGATCCGGTCGCCGAGTTCGACCGGCAGATCGCCCCGCTGATCGCCACGCGGTGCCTGTCCTGCCATGCCGGCGACGAACCGAAAGGCAGCCTCGATCTCACCACCCGCGCGGCGGCGCTCAAGGGGGGCGATAGCGGCCCGGCAATCAACGCGGACAAACCCGCCGAGAGTCTGCTCTGGGAGCGCATCGCCGCCGGCGAGATGCCCCCCAAGGAACCGCTGCCGGACACCGAGAAGTCGTTGATTGCCGAGTGGTTGAAAACCGGCGCGGCGTGGAGCGAGCGGCCAATCGACCCGCTGCGGTATTCGTCAGCCGAGCGGGCCGGTTATGACTGGTGGTCGCTGCAGCCGCTGTCGCGGCCGACGCCCCCCGTTGACCCAACCGGTTGGAGCCGGTCCCCGATCGACGCCTTCGTGCAGGCGACTCGAATTGCAGCGGGCCTCACCGCGTCTCCCGAAGCCGACCGCCGCGTGCTGATCCGCCGGCTGTCGTTCGATCTGCTCGGATTGCCTCCCGATCCCGATGACGTCGAGGCCTTCGTTCACGATCCCGCCCCGGACGCTTACGAACAACTCGTGGACCGGCTCCTCGCCTCGCCGCATTACGGCGAACGCTGGGCCCGGCACTGGTTGGACGTCGTCCGCTTCGGGGAGAGCAACGGCTTCGAGCGCGATCTCCCCCGGCCCAACGCCTGGCATTACCGCAATTGGGTGATCGAGGCGTTCAACCGCGATCTGCCGTACGACGAGTTCGTCCGCTGGCAACTCGCCGGCGACGTGCTGGCCCCCGAGGAACCGGACGGCCTCCGGGCGCTCGGCTTCCTCGTCGCCGGCCCGCACGACACCGTCGTCCCGGTCGTCGACCGGATGCGGCAGATGATGCGGCAGGACGAAATGGAGGACGTCATCGGCGTCGTCGGGCAGACGTTTCTCGGCCTGACGATCAACTGCGCCCGGTGTCACGATCACAAGTTCGACCCCGTCTCGTCCACCGAGTATTACCAGCTCGCCGCCGCGCTGGGCGGGGCCGATCACGGCGAACAGACGATCATCCCGCCGCGCGAGAAACAGCAGCTCGCGGACTGGGACAAGCGGATCGCGGCGCTCAAGGAGACACTGAAACAGCAGGCCGAGCCGGTCGCCGCGGCGATCCTGCGGGAACGGACCGCGGGGGAGGTCACCGCGTCGCCAGCCATTATTCCGACGCCGCTCGCCGCGTGGGACTTTACGGTCGATCTGCAGGATCGGCTCGGCAGCCTGCACGGCCGTGCCATCGGCCAGGCGCGGGTCACGCCGGAGGGAATCGTACTGGACGGCGAATCCCACGTCGTCACCGCGGCGCTGCCGACGCCGCTCGTCGAGAAGACGCTTGAAGTCCGCGTGAAGCTCGCCGATCTGGAGCAGCGCGGCGGCGGAGCGATGAGCGTGCAGACGCTCGATGGCGGCGTGTTCGACGCCGTCGTCTTCGGCGAACAGCAGCCCAGGCGCTGGATGGCGGGCAGCAACAGTTTCCTGCGGACCAAATCCTTCGACGCTGCGCCGGAGGACTCGACGGACTTCGTCACCGTCACGCTGGCGTACCGGTCCGACGGCACGATCGCCGGGTATCGCAACGGCCAGCCCTACGGCCGGGCGTATCCGTCTTCCGGCCCGGTGACGTTCGCCGCGGGGCAGACGCAGATTCTGTTTGGTCTCAGGCACGGCCCACCGGGGGGCAATCGGCTGCTGAAGGGGGTCATCGCGGGCGCGAAGCTGTACGACCGCGCATTGACCGATGAGGAAGCCGCCGCGTCGGCCCAGGCCGGCAACGCACTCATCACCGAAGCGGAGATTCAGGCCCGGCTGTCCGATGCGGACCGAGATCGCCGGCGTGAGCAGGTGGCCGAGCTGGCTGACCTGCAGCGGCTTCATGCGGAGCTGTCGAAGTCGGCGCCGATCACGCTGTACACGGCGGCGTTCCACCAGCCGCAGCCGCAGCACGTCCTGCGCCGCGGGAACGTGTCCGATCCGGGGGACGTCGTCGCACCGCGCGGGCTGGCGGCGATCGCGGGCTTGTCGCCGGACTTCGGCCTGCGGCCGGATGCGGTCGAGTATCAACGCCGGCTGCAACTGGCGAGCTGGATCACCGACCGCCGCAATCCGCTGTTCGCCCGCGTGATGGTCAACCGGCTGTGGCATTACCACTTCGGCCAGGGACTGGTGGCGACGCCCAACGATCTGGGCTTCCACGGCGGCCGACCGAGTCATCCCGAGCTGCTCGACTGGCTGGCGAGCGAGTTCATCGACTCCGGCTATTCGATCAAGCACCTGCACCGGTTGATGGTGACGTCGGCGACCTATCGGCAGGCCTCCACGCACCGCGACGAGGCCGTCGCCCTCGACGCCCAGAACCGGCTGTTGTGGCGGATGAATCCCCGCCGGCTGGATGCGGAATCGCTCCGCGACGCCGCGCTGTCGGTCGCCGGGGAACTCAACGACCAGATCGGAGGCAAGGGGTACACTGACTTCAACTCGTACTTCTTCAAGGGGACGCAGTTCTACGATCCCCTGGACGCCGCCGACTACTCGCAGCAGCGCCGCACTCTGTACCGCATGTGGGCCCGCGGCGGCCGCAGCCCGTTTCTGGACACATTCGACTGCCCCGACCCGTCGACCACCACGCCCACGCGGTCGTCGACCACGACGCCGCTGCAGGCGCTGTCGCTGCTGAACAACGCGTTCGTGCTGCGGATGGCGGAGCGGTTGGCAACGCGGCTGCAGAACGACGTCGGCGATGATGCCGCGCAGCAGATCGAAGCCCTGTACCGCGCCTGTTATTCCCGCCCGCCCAGTGCCGACGAGACGGCGCTGGTCCGCCCATTTCTCGACCGGCACGGTTTGCCCGCCGTGTGCCGGGGGGTGTTGAATTCGTCGGAGTTTCTGTACGTGGACTGAACAAGCTCCGAAAGGGGGCGGTCTTTCGCCGCGGAGATGATTATGGCCTTGCCGAAATTCAAGTACCATCCGGACCCCATGGCCACGGGTAGTGTCACTAAGTCGCGCACCAAGTGCGTGTGTTGCGGAAAGGTCCGCGGCTATATCTACGTCGGGCCGGTGTACGCGGCAGACGAATACGACGAGTGCATCTGCCCGTGGTGCATCGGCGATGGTTCGGCGCACAAGAAGCTGGATGCCGAGTTTACCGACGATGCTGGTATCGGCGATGATGGCCGGTGGGGCAAGGTGTCGCAACGCGTCATCGACGAAGTCACATGTCGCACACCCGGTTTCAATTCGTGGCAGGGTGAACGTTGGTGGACGCACTGTCGCGATGCCGCCCAGTTTCTGGGATCCGTCGGCAAGAAAGAGCTGAATCTGCTGGGGCCGCCAGCGATTGCCGCGATTCGCGACTCGGCTGAGCAGATGGAAGAGCCCGAATGGAATCGCCTCTTCGCTGCGCTGCGCAAGAATGGCTCACCGACGGCCTATTTGTTTCGTTGCGCCAAGTGTGGCAAGTACGGTGGATATTATGAGTACGATTGACCGCCAGTCCGAATCCACCGGCCTTTGCAAAGGCGATGTTGCGTGGATTACGTGAGCTTGATTGAGGTCGGTGGAACTGGCTCTATGTGATTTCGGAGTTCTTCGATGCCGCTCGACCGCCGCGAACTGCTCTCCTGGTCCGTCTCCGGCCTCGGCGCGACGTCGCTGCTGTGGCTGTTACAGCGCGAGAGTCAGGGAAAAGAGGCAAAGGCGCACGCCATCGGCACGCACTTTGCCCCCAAAGCGACCCGCGTGATCCACATCTTTCTCTGCGGCGGGTTGAGTCATCTCGACTCGTTCGACTACAAGCCCGCCCTCGAGCAGTTCCACGGCAAGCCGCTCCCCTCGACCGAAAAGCCCGAAACGTTTTTCGGCAAGATTGGGCTCATTCGCAAGAACGATTTCGCGTTCCGGCAGCATGGCGAATCGGGGCTGTGGATCTCCGACCTGTTTCCGCACATCGCTGCGTGTGCCGACGAGCTGACCGTCATCAAGTCGATGGTCGCCGATTCGGCCAATCACACCCCGGCGACGTTTCAGGCCAACACCGGCTTCCGCTTGAACGGCTTCCCGGTGATGGGGTCGTGGCTGTCGTACGGTCTCGGTTCGGAAGCCGACGACCTGCCCGCGTACGTCGTGCTGCCCGACCCGCGCGGCCTGCCCGCCGGCAGCACCATCAACTGGTCGAACGGATTCCTGCCGGCCCGGCATCAGGGGGTGCCGTTCCGCACCAAAGGGCAGCCGATCGACGACCTGTTCCCGGCCGATTACGACGCCGCCGTCGATGCCGACACCCGCGAGTTCGTCGCCGCGCTCAACCGCCGGCATCAGGCGACCCGCCCGGAATCGGACCTGGAAGCCCGGCTGCGGAGCTACGAGCTCGCCGCAAAGATGCAGCTCTCCGTCCCCAATGTGACCGATCTCTCCGCCGAAACGGAGGCGACGCAGCGGGCGTACGGCCTGGAGCGCGAAGAGACCGCCGACTTCGGCCGCAGTTGCCTCCTCGCCCGCCGCTTGCTGGAGCGCGGCGTGCGGTTCGTGCAACTGTTTGCCGGCGGGTCGTTCGGTTCCCCCCGCATCAACTGGGACGGTCACGAAAACGTGCAGGAGAACCACGCCCAGGAGGCCCTGCGGATCGACCAGCCGACCGCGGCGCTGTTACGCGACCTGCGACAGCGCGGGATGCTGGACGACACGCTGGTGCTGTTCACGACCGAATTCGGCCGCACGCCGTTCGCCCAGTCCGCCGAGAACACCGTCGGCCCCGGCCGCGATCACAACATGTACGCCTTCTCGGTGTGGCTCGCCGGCGGCGGCCTGAAGCCGGGGATCGCCTACGGCAACACCGACGACGTCGGCTGGAAGTCGGTCGACCGCCCCGTCACCTGGCCCGACTTCCACGCCACCGTCCTGCACCTGCTGGGCCTGGACCACGAACGGCTGACGTACTACCACAACGGCATCGAACGAAGGCTGACGAACGTGCACGGGCTGGTGGTGGAGGGGGTACTGGGGTAGGGTGCGCTGTGCCCACGCGAGTAGCTGATTACATAGGTGATGACGGCCCAATTGCACAGGCATTTGGGTTTAGAGTTCATGTTGGAGCTTCTATATGGCGACACACTCGTTGCGATCTAAGCATTCTACTGGGGACGCGGAGCGCCATGCGGCTTTGCTGCGAGAATTTGCCCAAACTTGGCGATCGAACGCGCGGCCGTCGATACGGTCGTTTCTGGAGCGCGTCTCAGACGCTGACAAATTGACACTGCTTCGCGAACTGCTGCTCGAGGATTGGCGGCTGCGGACGGTCACCGGGGAGACTCCCTGTGCGGCGGATTACATCACAGCCTTGCCGGAATTCGCCGATCAGGTCCATCAAATTGCAGCCGACATCCCAACCATGTCGTTCCGACCGGTGTCTCCCGGCGATGCGTCTGCCAGCACGCTGTTGGGAATCGGAGACAACTCACGCCCGGCCCGCGCGAATATCGAACAGGCTGCCGCCGGCCAACCCGCTTTGATTGGCAGTTACGAGATCATCAAGGAAATTGGCCACGGGGGCATGGGGATTGTGTACAGGGCGCGACACCAGGTACTCGGCCGCATGGCGGCCATCAAGCTGCTCCATTCGGGCACACGCGCTGAGCAGGAAGAAGTTGCACGATTTGCGGCCGAGGCGAAGGCCGCCGCGCAGCTCGACCACCCCTGCATCGTGCCGCTGTACGAAGTGGGCGAACACGAGGGCCAACACTTTCTCGCATTGGCGTTCGTCGAAGGGGAAAGCCTGGCACGGCGCGTGCAATCGCGGCCTCTTGAACCGCACGATGCTGCACGAGTGATGGAACTGGTGGCGCAGGCAGTACAGTATTCGCATGAACGGGGAGTGATCCACCGCGATCTCAAGCCCGCCAACATCCTGATGACGGCGGACGATCAACCGAAGGTCACCGATTTCGGACTCGCCAAACTGCTGTTCCAGGATGCCGAACTGACGCAGACCGGGCAGATTCTGGGAACTCCCGCGTACATGCCGCCCGAGCAGGCGTCGCAAGATTCTTCCGAAGTCGGCCCGTTGGCCGATGTCTATTCGCTGGGGGCGACCCTTTATTGCCTGCTGACGGGTCGTCCACCTTTTCAAGCCGCACGCGCATTGGACACGCTCAAGCAGGTCATTGAGCTGGAACCCGTGGCCCCGCGGGCGCTCAACGCGGCAATTCCCGTCGACCTGGAAACGATCTGCCTTCGATGCCTGCGGAAGGAACCGAACGATCGCTACCCCTCAGCCTCCGCACTCGCCGACGACCTGCAGCGGTTCCAAACTGGCCGACCGATCCTGGCGCGGCCTGTGACGATTTCCGAGCGTGCGTGGCGCTGGTGTCGGCGCGAACCGATGAAGGCGGGTTTGGCGCTGACGGCGTGCGTTTCACTCTTTGCCGGAGTCATGGCGTCGAGCCTGTTCGCCTGGCGCGCCAGCGACCGCGCGGACGTTGCCGAAGCGGCACTTGGCCGGGAAAAGACCGCACTAATCCAGGCCCGGGAGGGTGCGACGGCAGCCAAATTGGCGGGAGACGAAGCTCGTTCGCAAGCCGAACGCAACGCACAGCTTTTGTATGTCGCCGACATGCAGTACATCCAGCAGGCCTGGGAGCGTGGCGAGCTTCCCGAGATCCGGACGCGGCTGGCGCGACATCTTCCCAAACCAAACGAGCCGGATCGCCGCAATTTCGAATGGCATTACTGGCAGCGAGTCACCAGCCGCGCGGAGCCGATCCTTTTTTTGGACGCCAACAACCGCCCCATCAAACCCTCGCCGCCCGCCATCTTGCTCGATGACTCGCGAACGCTGATTGGTATCCAAGAATATCGCAATCTCGTTGTGTGGTCAGTTCACTCGCGTGGTGGTCAGGATATCGCAGAGTTTCAGCGCGAGTTCTACAGGAATCCAGAAACATGGTTTCAGCGCGAATTCTACAAGCATCAAGATACCATTACCGCGATGCGCCTCAGTCCGAATGGGAGGCTACTGGCGATTGGTGACACAGAAGGAACAGTGAAACTCTGGAGCATCCCAGACTTGGCTGAAGTGGCTATGTTCTCAACGGAACCCAGATGCCAAGTCAAGGAACTTGCGTTTGATCCGCAGTCCGCCAGACTCGCCATGCTCCGCGCCACTAGTCGGCGCTCTGGCAATGAAGAGCCGTTTGCCATCCGCATCTGGGATTTGGCCAGCCAGCAGAAGCTGTACGACGTTCCGGTTTCCGTTGAAGCCTGGCACACGAGCGTCGGTGGAACATCCGTGATCAAAAAACAATTACATGACATACCGCAAGTTGCCAGCAGCCAGGGAATCAGTCTTCATTCGGTCGAGTTCGCAGAGAAAAGGGATTGGCTTCTGCTCAGCGGAGGAGTCTATGCCCTGATCTGGGATTTGAAGGAAGAAGAAGTCGTTCATCGCTTCGAGCTGCCCGTTACTCCCACAGTCCAGTCGACATTTCGATTTGCCGAACAGGGCCACACAGTTGTGGGATTGGGCAGCCGCGACGAATTGTTCGTGTGGGATGCGAACCTCGGCACCCGACGTGCCGTGTTGAATGCGCCAGGGACGGCGAATGCTCGTGCCCAAACTCTTGCCGTCAGCCCCGACGGACTTCGGGTGGCAGTCGGTCAGGACGATCGCTTGACGACGATCTGGGACGTTCAACAAGGAACCTTGCTGGAAACGCGGCGTGGAGTCCTGCTTCCGGAAGATCCGTCGCGCGGGCGCACATGGCGCACGGGGGAGCACTACACCAATCGGGGCGACTTCTGGGGCGCCGAGAACCAGCGGCCAGATGTAAAGGTCGTCGACCTTGGCACGCGGGTCAACGTGTTGGCCCTTGATCAAGTCAGTGAGACGCTGGCAGTCGACACCGACAAGGAGCACGTCTGCCTGAAGCCGAGAGTCTCCGATGCTTCGCTCAATCCCCTAATCCCACGTGGACCAGCAGACGAGTTCAGTGTGAGACGAGTGAAGTTCGATCCCAAGGGGCGGTATCTTGCCATCGCCTTTGACGACGGTCGTGTTGAAGTGTTTGACACGGCGCAGCGGACGAAACTGCCACACGACTTACGCACGCAGAACACGTGCCACGACATCGCCTTCATTCCACAGACGACGCTGTTCGCGGTGAGTGGTGGAGCCGGGGAGATCTGGTTGTGGGATTTGACGTCTGGCCGCGAAGTCGGGAAGTTCTTGGGGCATACGACGCTCAAGAATCGTGAACTTGAGGACTGGAACAAGAAGCATCCGAATTCCAAAGTGGCGCTTCAGCCGGTGCTGCCGTCTGATTTGGCGACCTCTTTGGTGCAGGCGTCAACATTCGGCGTCCGGACCGTCAAGGTTCCGTATGCGCCCGAGTTCACGGGTGCAGTCTATGCGCTCTCGGCGCACCCTTCAGGCGAGCATCTAGCTTCGGTTGGAGGCGACGGAACGCTTCGCGTCTGGGATGTGCGCGATCAACGCGAAATCTGGCGTACGACGTGCAAACGGGGGAGTCTGTTTCAGTGTGTCCAGTACGACCCGCAGGGTCGTTATCTGGCCGCTGGGGGAAGCGGGTCAATCTTTCTATGGAGTGCGGACTCCCATGAATCGCTAGCAGAGTGGTCTGGCCATGAGGGTGATGTGCGCCACCTGGTGTTCAGCCACGACGGCTCTCGGCTGGCCTCGTCGTCGATCGATGGAACCGTGCGGCTCTGGGACGTGGAAACTGGACTGGCCGTGTTGCGGCTGGATTTGCCCAGACGATCAATTCAGCGTGACTCGATCGCCGAGATCAGTTTCGATCCGACTGGCCTCCAACTCATGACTGCGGAAGTTCGCAGGTGGCAGACATTGGATCCGCCAAAGACGGGATTGAATAGTCACGTCTGGCTCTGGGACGCGCGAGAGGCTGCGGACGAGATCGGTCTCACCGACGGTTCGCGCCGAGGTGAGTCGGCAGGAAGCGTCAAGCTCGCGAAGCAGTCGAGCACGGCGACGGACAGTTTGGAGAAGGTTCCCGAAGCGGCTGAGTCTCGTTGTGGGCTGGCATTTCGATTCGTTAGAAATGGCACTGTGCGACTGCGGCTGGCCTACTCCGCGACGATCACGCGTCCATACTACCTAAGCGAGACCGAAGTGACGGTCGGGCAATTCCGCCAATTCGTCGAAGAGACGGGACACATGACTGACGCAGAGCGATTGGGTGGCGACTTGCGAATTCCGAAGGGGACGCAGAGGAAGAGCAAAGAATTTACCTGGAAGACTCCCGGTTTTCCTCAGACGGATGACCATCCCGTCGTCCAAGTGAGCTGGAATGACGCCCAGGCATTCTGCAACTGGTTGACGAGAACCGAGGGGGTCAAACATCGCTTGCCGACAGAAGCCGAATGGGAATGGGCCTGTCGGGCTGGCAGCGAGACCAAGTTCTGTTTTGGCGATGATGCCAACCCCTTGCCCGCATACGGGTGGTGCTTGCTGAATTCGGATGGTCTGGGCACGCGGCCCGTGGGGCAACTGAAGCCAAACCCCTGGGGCCTGTACGACATGTACGGCAATGTCTGCGAATGGGTCCACGATTTTCATGGGGACCATCCGAGCAGTGGCACCGTGATTGATCCTCAGGGTCCAACTACCCATCCGCAGACGATGCATGTCGCCCGGGGAGGCGCGTTTGATTCTAACGTCGAAGGGTGTTCTCCGCGTTCCTACGGTTGGTCGTGGTATGGTGGCGAGGATTTCGCCGTCTACCATTTTGGCTTCCGCGTGCTCCGCGAGATCCCGATGCATGGCGACGAATCGAAATCTCAGCTTGAGTGAAGTTGGCGGTTGAAGCACATCGGTCATGTCATATCAGAATAGTCTGCCAAGTCTCCCGCCCCGCCTACGCGTCCGGAATCTCCGGCTCGACCAGGTTGGCCAGCAGCGTCAGCGATTCCTGCCAGCCGAGGTAGCACATCTCGGCGGGAATCACGGCGGGCACGCCCTCCTGCACGATCTGCAGGTCCGTGCCGCACAGGACCGGGCGGAGCGTGATCGTGACCTGCATCTCGCCGGGGAGGTTGGGGTCGTCGAAGCGGTCGGTGTAGCGGATCCGTTCGTGCGGGGTGAGTTCGACGTACTTGCCGCCGAACGAGTGGCCCTTGCCGGTGCGGAAGTTGGTGAACGACATCCGGTAGCCGCCCCCCACGCGGGGGTCCATTTCGTGGACCTGGCCGGAGAAGCCGTGGGGCGGGAGCCACTTGCACATCGCGGCGGGATCGAGGAACGCCTTGTACACGGCCTCGGCGGGGGCCCGGAGCACGCGATGCAGACGGACGGTGTTCGTGGTGGCGTTCGACATGGTTTTGGCTTTCCTGAAGGTTCGTGGGCTGGCCGGAATGGCCCCGGTTGACACCCGATAGTCGAACGTCTGAGCGGCTTTTCGACAGGTTGTGCAGAAAAAACGGGGAGATCCCGGGGGACGTTCGGACAGGTCGAATCCCGCGCCGCCAGTTTTTCCGCCAATTCGCTGTCCGCAAAACCGTCCCGACTACGCTCCTTCTTCCAGGGGCAGGGTCTTGACGACCACGGGTCCCACCTCGCCGGTGTCTCCGGCATTCCGTCCGCTCACACCTGCTCCAAGGAGCAATCATGTTGAAGCACCCGCTTGTCCGCCTGGTGGCCCTCGCGGCCATGTGCAGTCTCGCCACCGGTCAGACCGGTTCGGCGGCCGAACGGCGCGCCAAGACGCCACAGTCCCCGTCACGCCCTCCGGCCTCCACCTCGTTGGGACGGCCCCCCTTCGGAAACCATCCGGTTCCCGATCTGCGCAGGGTCGTCCGGCCACCAGGAGGATTCAACAAGCCGAATCCCGAGTATCCGTATCCCACTCAGCCGTCGGTGGATGTCTCCGGCATTCTCGGCGGGGTGGCCGGGATTGTGGGGGCTGCCATCTCCAATGCCAGCCAACCGCCAGTGGTGTATCCCACGAACCCGGGCGTGATGGTGCCGGTTCAGCCACCAGTGTACGTGACGCCTCCCCCGGCTCCGGTCTACGTACCGGCGACCGTGCCTGCGAACACGGTTGCCGCACCACCGGTCGCGGCGCCCACGAACGCCCTGCCGCCCCGACGAACCCCGACGCAACCCAACAAATCGCTCAGTCGCCTGACGATGACACGTTCCCTCGGCTTGACCGCTGCGGAAGCCGAAGCGGCGGCGACCGGGCTGGAGAATCAGTTGCTCAACGATGCCGGCCAGTTCGATCAGGACCAGCAGGCGGCGGAACGGGCCCTCGACACGCTGCGCACGGAAGTGAATGATCCGACGAGTCCGATGACGCCGGCGCAGCGTGCAGAGATCAATGCAGCCCTGGATTCGGGAGACCCGGTGGCGCTTGCCAACGCGCTGCAGAACGCCGGCGCTTCGCCGACGCTGGTCGACTTCATGAGCAAGGCGCAGGTTGAAGCGAACGCCAAGCGGGACCTGCTGAACGCCATTCAGTCCGGCGCCGATTCCGCGACGATCTCGCAATTGGGGGATGCCTTCCTGGATGCCAAGGCGGACGCCGTGAATGCGGCGATGGCGGCCGGCGCGGCGATCACTCCCGCTGCCGCTCAGGCTGGCGTTGACGCCGCCGCCCAGCAGGTCAACGACATGGTCGCCACCAAGGTGGGGGCCGAAACCATTCGTGACCTGCAAGCGCAAAGCGGGCTGGCGTCGCTCGGCGGCCTGGGAACGATCGGCCTGCCGACGGGCCCGGTGATGGTCACCTGGCTGCCGCAGATGGACGCCGGGCAGTTTGTGGCCGTCGATCCGCAGACGATTTTCGTCGGCACCGGTCCCGACGGGGTGATGACGAGCGGTTTGATGACCCCGGCCGAAGCGGGCCTGCCCGTGGTGGACGGCCCGCCTGTGCCCGATGCACAGGGGGCGGCCTCGGTGCAGATCCTGCTGCAGAACCCCGTCGAGAACGGAGCGCCCGTCTCCGTTCTGCTGGACGGCCAGGTGCTGACGCTGCCGGCGGGTGCGACGGAGGGCATCCCGGCGTCGCGGCTGTCGCTCAAGTTCGATCGCGGCGGCGGATTCGGAGACGCGGAGTATACGCTCGAGCGCGGACTGTACGTCTTCAAGCTCACCGACCAGGGCTGGAGCGTAGTGCACCGGCCGACCCGCATTACCCTCGACAATCGCGCCAATCCGTTCCCGTTCCAGTTTGTCGTCAGGAACGAGATTCGCGAAATCGCGGCTCGGGAGACGCTGCAACTGACGGACGACGCCCTGTGCGAAATCCGATTCGATGACGGCCAGGGGCGGGAAGTCCGCAAACTGCTGGAATCCGGGACCTATTCCGTCGCCGTCAATCCACAGTCGCAGGGGCTGGACCTGATTGCCGCAGAGGCCCTGCCGAAGCGGGACAACGTCGACCCCCATCCGTCCCTGGACGCTCAACTGGCCCGGTTGGACGTCGGCGAGATGCTGAAGGCCCGTCCCCCCATCGGTTCCGGGGTTCGTCCGACGCTCCGGCGCTCGGCCGAGGTGACGGCGCCAACCGTCCTCCAGCCGCCGCCGCGATTGCAGCGGGCCAGGTCCCCATTGACCGCCGCGCCGCCGCTGCCTCGGGCGAACTAGCAACCATCGCGATGGCGCATCGCCCCCGGACGTCCAGAACGTCTGGGGGCGTTCGCTCGTTCTCGACCCGCCGCGGAGTGAACCGGAAAACCCGCAGACGCCTTACGGCCAGTTGACGGCCCCCGACAGGCCTGTCACTGTATTCCTTCAGACGGAGCGAGTCTTTCGACAGCACCCCGTCGAGAACCTCCCAGCAGGGGCCCCTGGGTGATGGATGCGACTCCGGACACCGTCAAATCGCTGATCGACGACCTGCAGCAGGGCGAGCTTGATGCGGCCCAGGAGCTGTGGAACCTCTACTTCGAGCGTCTGGCGCGGACCGCCCAGCAGAAGCTCGCCGCCGGTTTGCGCCGCACGGTGGACGGCGAGGACGTGGCCGCCAGCGTGATGCGGACCATCTACCGCCGGGCTGCCGACGGTCAACTGGCGACGGTCGGAGACCGGCAGGATCTGTGGCAACTGATGGTGACCATTCTGCGGCACAAGGCCATCGATCTCGGCCGGAAACACCGCACCGAGAAGCGCGGCGGCGGCGCGGTGCGCGGCGATTCGGTGTTCGTCGAGGTCGACTCCAGCGAACAGCGGCCCGGCTTCGCGCAGTTCCCCACGGATGCTCCGACGCCGGATCTGATCGTACAGCTCGAGGAAGAGCGGCTGCGGCTGTTCGAGCGCCTGGCGGATGACCAGATGCGCGCCATCGCCCAGCAGCGACTGGAAGGGGCCGCGACGGAGGAGATTGCGGAAGCGCTGCAGCTCTCGCCACGCACGGTGCGGCGGAAGCTGGAGGCCATCCGCGAGTGCTGGTCGCAACTGGCCAACGCATGAAACCGGACGAGCCGATCCGCCGGCATCCAGGCCGCC
>Ga0073934_10002165_pt1 | contig 42372 bp, 30 predicted proteins | sample LarsenN4metaG_FD_76834 | JGI IMG/M metagenome (GOLD analysis project Ga0073934, IMG submission 76834) | Hot spring sediment bacterial and archeal communities from British Columbia, Canada, to study Microbial Dark Matter (Phase II) - Larsen... ...
CTGTTTCGGGATCTGCCGGAGGACTGGCAGAGCCTGCGCCTCAAGGTGGCGGCTTTCGCGCCCACGGCCTCCTACCAGAGCGTCTGCCTAATGGCCTATCAGGATGACGATAATTATGTCGCCCTCTGCCGGGACTATACGGGCAGCCAGCAGGTGGAGTGGTGGCAGGAGACCGGCGGCAACCCGGCGGTGCTGGGCAGCCGTGCCACGAGTGCGACCACAGATGTGCTGCTGCGGCTGGACCATGACATGGCTACCGGCACCCTCACGGCGTCCTTCTCACTGGATGGGAGCGAGACGTGGTTGGCGCTGCCGGGGAGCGTGGTCAAGATCTTGAATACCCCCAGGCTAGGCATCTTTGTCGGGGGGAACACCTCTACCAGCTCCTTCCCCCCGGTGGACTTGCAGTTCGTGGCGGTGATAGGTCCACCCCCGGCGGTGGAGGCGAGCCCAGCGAGTCTCAGCTTCAGCAGCCTCGAAAACGGCGCTGACCCCGCCTCGCAGTCGCTGAGCATCACCAATACTAGTCTAGGTACGCTGAGCTGGACGGCATCGTTGAATCAGCCCTGGCTCAGTGTAAGTCCTACCTCAGGCACCACGCCAGGAACCATCACCGTCAGCGTCACCACGTCTGGACTCGCAGCAGGCACCTACAATGGCACCATCACCGTGACTTCCCCGGAGGCCTCCAACTCCCCTCAACTTATCCCGGTCAGCCTTCGTATCATCTCGCTCTCGGATACCAGGGTCCTTACAGTTGCCGTTCTCGTCAATGCGGCAAACTCAGCCGGATATAACCCCAATCCTCTTTCACCCGGGGAGTTTCAACGATACCCAGAACGATACCTCGAGCATCTACAAGTGCCCTATGAAATTTTCGATGTTTCGACGGAGTCACCGCCTTCGGATCTGTTTGACCGACAGCTGATCATCGCCGGACACCGAGGATTAAACCTTAACTCTACCTGGCGCGAAGCGGTTGTGGATGCCGTCAATATCGGCGTGGGCTTTATTAACCTCGACTGGGATCCCCAGATTGGCTCGCAGTCGCATATCCAAATGATCTTTGGCACCAGTGGTTCATCTGCCGGTCTGCCGGGGAGCACGATCAGCGTGCCATCCAATGTCGCTCCTGGCGGGTCGACGCCGCATTTCATCGCAGGCTTACAAAAACGCTTCCTGGGAGACCCTGGGGGGGCGATCGTATACAACTTCCATCGGGATGAGAATAACATTATCCAGACGGTGCGGAGCACCGTCTTAACTGGATCTGGCGGAACAGTCATCGCTCGCCTCGGCAGCGACCCGTTAATCCTTGCAACGTCTTTCGGCGCAGGTCGTGCTGTCCACTTTGGCACGCTGGAGTATCTCAAAGCCGACCGCTTCGGCTTTCTGCAGGGTGTGGATGACCTCTTCTGGAGGAGCCTCGTATGGGCGGCGCGAAAACCCTTCGTTCTGAGAGGCTACCCACGACTCTGGGCTGTGCAGATGGATGACACAGAGCCGGGGTGGGCCTTCCGGGTCAGGGATATGTATGATCCGATCATCACCGGCAACGTGGGCGCAAATGGTATCGGTGGCCCATGGAAGGTGACGGGTTACGTCTATACGGACAACCTGCCTTCGGAGAGTGCTGAGAGAGCCTCGGTCATTGCTGATATCAATGCTGGGTTACTGCAGGTGTCTCCACATTCATTCGACGGCGTTTCGTTTGGGGACCTTTACTGGAATGGCGAGGCCGAAAGGGAGCTGACAGATGCAGAGTGGTTGGAGAACTTGAACAATGTCCTGGCATGGCAGCATGGGTCTGGCGGGGCTGATACCATCCCCAGCTTTGCTCGATCGATGGTCCCCCACTTTTGGGATCTGAGCGACAATACAGGCTTTGATCTCTGGAATAGCCTAGGGTTTCGCTATGTGACCTCCATTCAAAAACCGGGCTTTCATTCTTACTATGACGTTACCATTAACGGTGGAGCAGAACGCCCTAATGCGCGGCCGTTTTGGTTGTATGAGAAACCCCCGAAAGTCTCGCGCGATGAAGATCAGCCCTTCTTCTTCGCCGATGATTACACGGTTCACAGTCGTGACGGCCAAGCCGCCAAGACTTTCTTCTTATTCGCCACCCAGGTGCACGGCCTCAGTGCTCCGAGACCGGATGTGATCTGGCCGACCAGTGGAAGCTCACAGGTAAGCTATGAGTGGACGGTCGCCCAAAGTCTCGATCAATTTCAGCGCCACACCTGGCGTTTCTGGTCGAGCTTTGCCCCAACCCAAATCTTCACGCACGATTCCTTCAACTATACGCTCTCCTCACCCACCGACCGTCGCTCTGTCATTCGCGATCTATCAACGTGGCTAGAAAATTTAAACGTCCGCCACGTCTTCATGGAGGATCTCGGCGACTATCTTTACGCCCGCAGTAAATCGGTGCTCACACGAGCCACCTTTGCTGATGGCAAGATCACTTATGTCTTTACAGGCGACGCTGCCACGGCAGACGGCGTTCTAGTCGCCACCGATGCCTACGTTTTCTTGACAGATGATGACGGCACTCCTGTTACTATCCCAGGTTTTACCGGCGGCAACACCATTACCCTGCCTATTCCCGCTCCATAAATGGCAGGACTTTCAATGCGCACGCTCTTGCAACAGCTGAACCCCAAACATGCCGCCTTCGTGTGCTTCACGGGTCTGGTGTTGACAGCCTACCTTGGCCTCGCGGGTGTGCTACCGCTTGGCCGCCCTATCTTTTTCACCGCTAGCACTCTCCTTCTCCCAATGGCTTGTCTCTTCCTCTGGATAGCACTGTCCTATGTTCTCACCCGTTTGACCGCCGGTACCCCGACTCCCCTGCTGCCGCAGACCGCCTTTCCCTTTACCGCTCTCTTGCTTTTTGCTTTATTCGTCCCAGAATTTTTCTTCGGCACCCCCAGCTTTCTTCGGCTATCCCTCATCACGTTTTTTGCCCTCATCCTCTTTGCTCTATTTTCCCTTCTTATCCTATCACGCAACGTACAGCCTGCGTTATCCCGTGTCAAATCGGCTTCCCCTTATATTTTCTGCAGCTTGGTCATTTTTCATGCAGCACTAACCATCGTTTTCGTCATTTTACGCCATGTCAATTTCGGTCCAGTCATTGGCGAGGACACTGCCTATTACAATCAGATATTCTGGGATACGCTTCATGGAGGGTTTTTCAAGGGTAGCTTAACCCAAGAAAGGTATGTTAACCCTCCCGTCTCTACAGAGTTCGCCATTCATAATTCTCCAATCTTGTTTCTAATTTTTCCATTTTATTGGCTTTACCCAAGTTACCTTACTTTGTTGGTTTTACGAAATTTGGTATTATCTTTATCATCCATCCCAATTTTTATCCTGTCAAGATCGAAATTTAATGGAATAGTTGCGTTACTGCTTTCGAGTACCTATTTATTTAGTCAGCATCTACTCTTGCAATCGGTCAATGCATTTTATCCCATACAATTTACTCCATTATTTCTTGCATCTACATTCCTATTCTTTTTCAGAAATAAGCTTATCTATTTTATAGTTTTCTTTATACTAACTCTCGCAGTCCGTGAAGAGATATCTCTTACTATCTGTTTATTCGGATTTTATGCTTTTTTTCAGAAGCGGAGCTGGCCATGGATTGTTATCCCCCTATTACTCAGTGTTATGTGGTGGTATGTATCGACTAGTCTAATAATGGTTGGCTCACCAATCGCAATGGAAGATCTGGACAATTTTTTCAATACGTTTGGAACTGGTTATAATAGTATACTTATTTCGATATTTAGTCAGCCTCTTAAGTTTATCAGCCTAATTTTCACAAGCCAAAGTATCGCTTATCTATATGGTTTGATTAGACCTTCTGCTATGCTCTCTTTTCTGGGTATTGAGGGCCTTTTTATAATTCCCACAACTTTTATGAATCTTCTAGTTGGAGCATTCTGGAAGAGTACTATCGATATCTCCATGCATTACTCTTTAGTAGCTTTTGTCTGTGTATTCCTCTCAACTATTTACGGTCTCGATCATCTTGCAAACAGGTATCGATTTTTCCATATTACAAGAAACATTTTTGTAATTTCTATAGTGCTCCTCCTGATCCCTCAAACCGTGATTGGTTTAAAAGATGTAGTATGTCCTGTAGGATGCTCAAAAAACACCCTTATCAGCGATCTTTTACCTAAAGAATACCAAAGCTCTCTAGAAAAAATCATTGCCATTTTGAATCAAGAATATGACGCGTCTATAGCTGCGCCCAACATAATGTTACCTCAATTATCTCGACACAGAAAACTTTACTTCACCAATAGGTTATGGCGGTACAAAGACGTAATGCCTGATTACGTGGTCCTAGACACTTTGCCCGAAAGAATGAGTGACAATGACCCTTATGCTGAACGGTATAGGTTAGTGATCGCTGCTATTCAGCGGAATGACCGCTATCGCCTGATCTTTCGACAGGACGGTTTCGAGCTGTATCAACTGGCGTCGGGACCAATGGCTCAGGGTGGCGGAAGGCCATGAGTCTTGCCCGTAACATAGCGATTACCTTCACAGCGCGCCTGGCCGTGATGGCGCTCGCCCTCGTCTCGTCAGTGGTATTAGCAAGGATGCTCGGTCCCGAAGGGCGCGGCCTTTTCGCCCTGGTCTTGTTGCTGCCCGAATGGGCCAGAAGTTTTGGCCTGCTGGGCTTTGAGCAGGCGAATGCTGTGTATGCAGGCTTGGAGGCCGATAGACGGCGGGCCTTGGTGTGGCAGTCGGTGGCTCTCGCGGGCGCTGTAGGAAGCGTGGTGGGCCTTGGTGCGGCATGCTTTTTTGTGTTTGGAGGCCCAGGGACGAAGGCGCTCATTCATGGCCCCCTTTGGCTGTATGTTCTGCCGCTTTGTACGCTTCCCGGCCGATTGGTTGTGGAGTACTGGTCAGCCATCTTGAGGGGGATGAACCACATCGTGCTGCTGAATGTCGTGGATGTGGGAACCAAGCTGTTTTCCCTGGCGCTGGTCGTCGTATTCGTCGTCGGGTTACAGCTGCAGGTAATTGGGGCCGTATGGGCCGACACCATCGTCAGCCTGGCGGGTGTGCTTCTCCTGGCGGCGTTGCTCAAATCCGTAGGGGTCTGGGGACGGCCGATATTCGATCGGTCCCTGTGGAGGCGCACGGCACGCTTTGCCATTCCGGCCCATTGCGGCTCGATCGCCGCCTACTTGAATTATCGCATCGATGAGCTCTTCGTCGCCGCAATGCTTCCCCCCGAACAGCTCGGCCTTTACGTTATCGCCGTAGCGCTCGTTGAGCGACTCTGGATCCTACCAGGCGCCATCGGCAACGCGTTGCTCCCCCACCTCGCCAATTCTCCAAAACGCGATGCAGCATTGTCAGCGGTTATCTCGCGACATGTCATACTATTGACAGGAGCCGCCTGTCTTCTCCTCTTCTGCCTGGCAGATGTCATCGTGCGCGCCATGTACTCGTCGGCGTTTGCCGAGGCGGCGGGACCCTTGCGCTGGCTATTGCCAGGGGTGTTCTCCCTCAGTGTCGGGAAGGTGCTAGTCGCTGAATTATTGGCCCAGGAAAAGCCGCGCTACACCGTGTGGGCCTCCAGTATTGCGGCTATTGTCAATGTCATCGGCAATCTCCTGCTGGTACCGCGGATGGGGATTTCGGGGGCGGCGCTGACCTCGTCGATTTCATATTCGCTGCTGTCATTTATGCTGATCAGGTATTACCTGAGGGAGACCAGGATGTCATGGACTGTGCTGCTGCCATGTCCGAATGATATAGTAACCTACGCTGCTCTTTGCCACGCTGCATCTTCTGGAATCCTACGTCGTCTCCAGTATGCGAGGCAATTTAAAGGCCGGTCAGCTGAAGTGTAAAGCGAAAACGCATGAAGATTTGTTTCCTTTCAGATCCCCAATATCTCCATACCCAACGATGGGCGCGTTACTTTCAAAACCGTGGGCATGAAGTCTGCATTATCGGAGGTGAAGACGCCGAACCAATTCCGTTACAGGGTATTCAAGTTTATGCATTCAGCAAACATCAGTTCGGACGCCCCTGGACGTTCAGCACCACTATGGTACTTGGTCGGTTGCTTAAGGATATTAAGCCCGATATTCTACACATGCATTTCCTTGGCGCGTTGATAGCTCCAGTACTCCTGAATTTCAAACCGTTTATTGTATCGGTATGGGGAGCGGATATTGTTGGAGAAACAGGTCTCGTAAGAGATAATTACAAGGAGGCGCTGATAAAACGCGTAATATTACGGCGAGCCGATGCTGTGATTGCTTTATCGAATTTTTTGGCAAAGGCTACTCGTCAATACGCTAGGTTACCCCATGATCGAGTTTCGGTGTACTACTGGGGGGTAGATTTACATCGATTCCAACCTTCTCCACCTCATGCAAGAGATTCGATCGTCATCGGATTTGTCAAACATCTACTCCCTAAGTATGGGGCAGAATACTTAATACGAGCCATCCCAATCGTACAGCGACGATATCCTCAAATCAAAACCTTAATCGTAGGCGATGGCCCACTCAGATCTGCATTAGAGACCCTGGCCGCCGATCTAGGCATTGCAGACATCGTGAGATTCTGCGGATGGATCCCATACGATCAAATCCCAAATTATATGGCTCAAATCGACATATTTGTCATGCCATCGGTCTATGAGTCAGAGACGTTCGGTGTCGCAGCCATCGAAGCGCAGGCGATGGGTATTCCAGTCATTGCCACAAGTGTGGGAGGGATTCCAGAGGCGGTAGCCGACGGGGTCACAGGCATATTGGTCCCGCCACGAGACCCAGAGGCGATCGCGCAAGCTATCCTCCAGCTCATAGAACATCGGGACCTCAGGGAGTCTATGTCAAGGGAAGGGCCGCGCTTCGTCGCCCGGCATTACGACTGGGAGAAGAATGCAGCACTAGTCGAAGACCTATATCAATCATTCGTTGCCCGTTACAGCAGACGATAGGAGCTCGAATACCCGTCAGCCCTCCCATACGTTTGGATTTCCTCTACATCATCGAAGCGGGGGCCCAGATAGGCATCCCTGAAAGCGATGCTACCGCCATCGCACAGCCGCATCAGCGCTATACCGAAGCCCAGAAAACCTTGGGATTAGCCGGCGAGGCCTCGCGCAACCCGATTCGTCAGGCCTTCGATATGCGTCGGTGCGCGACTCGGTTTAGCCACCTCTACGAGGCGGTACATTCGCCATTCATCGCTGCTACGAACTATATGCCCCTGTGGCCAGTTCAGGCTCAATGAACATCCTCTACCTCACCCACCGCATTCCCTATCCACCCAACAAAGGGGATAAGATTCGGGCCTTTCATCAGCTGCAGCACTTGGCCCAGAAGCACCGCGTACATCTTGCCTGCCTGGTCGATAACCCAAACGATCTCCCACACGTCAAGGATCTGGACAAATACTGCGCATCGGTGGAGGCGGTCTACCGCGGTAGTGCAGGGGCGAGGCTGCACATCCTCACGGCCCTCAGCACCGGCACGCCGCTCTCAGTCGCCGCGTTCTATTCCCGAGAGCTTCAGCGGCGGATCGAACAACGTCTCCGCTCGGAGGCGATCGATCGCATCTTTGTGTTCTCTGCCGCCATGGCCGAGTACGTTCGAGATGTGACAGGGATTCCCAAGGTCATCGACTTCGTCGATGCCGACTCCGAGAAGTGGCGATTATATGCGAACTATCGTCCCTTCCCGCTGTCCTGGGTGTATCGGCTAGAGGCAAAACGGTTGGCCCGCTATGAGGCGGAAGTGGCCAGGGTGTTCGATCACGTCCTCTTCATCTCGGAGGCAGAAGCGCAAGTTCTCCACAGACCGACCGATAATCTACCCATTACGACCATCCCCAACGGCGTGGATCTGGACTATTTCTCCCCCAACGAAGAGGGTCAGCTCCCTGTCAGTGAGCCGACTATCGTGTTCACAGGTGAGATGAATTACTTTCCGAACGTGGATGCGGTGCGGTATTTTTGCCAGGCCATTTTCCCCTTGGTCAGACGGGTCGTGCCGCAAGCCCGCTTATACATCGTCGGGCGCCATCCAACGCGCCAAGTCAAGGCGCTGGACGACGGCCAGCACGTGATCGTCACCGGAGCGGTCCCGGATGTCCGACCGTATCTCGCGGCGGCGCGGCTGGCGGTGGCCCCGTTCCGCATCGCACGCGGTATCCAGAACAAGGTGTTGGAGGCCATGGCCATGGGGCTTCCAGTTGTTGGGACATCCATCGCTTTCCGCGGCCTGCAGGCGACAGCAGCTGATGGCATCCGCTCTGTTGATGAGCCAGGAGCCTTTGCCCAGGCAGTTGTCACGCTGCTTCAGGATGATCTCGGGCGTCGCCGCTGTGCGTACCACGCTCGCCAATTCGTCAGCCGCCATCACCGTTGGCAAGACCACGGCGCGCGCTTGGAAGCGCTCCTGTGCGAGTTAGGTTGACCTCGACCTCCGATGCGCTGCTCTGATCGCCTGGTGCCCCCGCTTGTGGTCCACATCATCCACCGGCTGTCGATCGGCGGTTTAGAGAACGGCCTGGTGAATTTGATCAATCATATGCCCCCACATCGCTATCGGCATGCCATCATCTGCCTGACGGAGGCTACGGACTTCCGGAAGCGCCTCCAGCGGCCTGATGTACCGATTCTAGTCCTGCACAAACGCTCTGGACAGGATGTGGGCGCGCATGTTCGGTTGTGGCAAATCCTGCGACTTCTGCGTCCGGCCATCGTGCACACGCGCAATCTGGCGACGTTGGAATATCTGATTCCCGCGGCAGTGGCGAGAGTCCCGGGACGCATTCACGGCGAACACGGCCGGGACACTTACGATCTCGATGGCTCGCGGCTTAAATACAACCTACTGCGCAAGAGCCTGCGTCCGCTGGTGGGACGCTATGTCGCGGTCAGTCGAGACCTGGCGCACTGGCTGATCCACACGGTGCGGGCTGACCCTGAGCGCGTCAGCCAGATTTACAACGGGGTCGATGTCGAGCGTTTTCAGCCGCGCCAAGGTCCGCGGCCGGCGATAGGCCCGGCCGGCTTTGCCCCGCCGGAGGCCTTGGTGATCGGCACGGTGGGGCGGCTGGAGGCGGTGAAAGATCAGTTGACGTTGGTGCGCGCCTTTCTGCATCTGCTGGCCGCAGAGCCGGCCGGGCACCAACGCCTCCGCCTAGCGATCATCGGCGACGGCGCGTTGCGGCCTGAAGCGCAACGGTTGCTCCGCGATGCCCACGCCGAACACCTCGCCTGGCTGCCGGGAGAGCGCGCCGATATCCCCAGGATCATGCAGGCTTTGGACCTCTTCGTACTGCCCTCCCGAGCGGAGGGCATCTCCAATACCATTCTCGAGGCCATGGCTAGCCGCTTACCAGTCGTCGCCACCCGCGTCGGGGGCAACTCTGAACTGGTCATTGAGGGGGACACCGGCATGCTGGTCCCGCCTGAGAGCCCGTTTGCCTTGGCCTCGGCCATTCGCACCTATCTCATGCATCCCGCCCAGGCGACTCGGCACGGCGAGGCCGGCCGGAAGCGGGCAGAAACGCACTTCAGCATCCACGGAATGGTCGACGGCTACCTAGCGATCTACGACGCCGTCTTAAACGGGCGGGGTCCGCGGCACAGCAGTGCATGGGGACGGCGTACGGCGCTCTTTCAGGACTAACCTATGTGTGGCATTGCCGGCATCGTCGAGTTCGACAGTGCTCATACTCCCTCTATGGCGGGGCTGCAGCGCATGGCACACGTTCTCTTCCACCGCGGCCCGGATGCGGGTGGAGTGTATCGCGCCGGCGCCGTGGGGTTGGCCCACCGCCGCCTCAGCATCATCGACTTGACCTCCGGCCAGCAGCCGATGCAGAGCCCTGACGGGCAGGTTTGTCTTGTGTTCAATGGCGAGATCTATAATTTTCTCGAGCTGAGGGACATCCTCGAGCGCCAGGGCCATGTATTTCGTACGCACTCAGACACCGAGGTGCTGCTGGCGCTGTATCTGCACGCCGGCCTTGAGGCGTTCCCGAAGCTCAACGGCATGTTTGCCTGCGCCTTCTGGGATGGCCGCTCTCGCCAACTGGTGTTGGCGCGGGATCGCTTCGGCAAGAAGCCGCTGTTCTACTATCACGACGGCCGGCACTTCATGTTTGCCTCCGAGCTCAAAGCCTTGCTGGCCTATGGCGGCATCGAGCGCCAAATCGACCTGACAGCGCTGCATGACTATCTGACCTTCGGCTACATCGCTGGCGAGCACACCATTGTGCACGGCATCCGCCGGCTGCCACCGGCGCATGTTTTGCTCGTCCGCGATGGTCAGGTTACGTGTCGTCCTTATTGGCAATTCGCCCTCCACCCTGCATCCCAGCCACCGTCCGAAGCCGAAGCCGCCGAGCAACTGGAAGATCTCCTGCGCCAAGCCGTGCGGCGTCGCCTGATCAGCGATGTCCCCTTGGGAGCGTTCTTGAGCGGCGGCCTGGACTCCAGCGCCGTCGTCGCCCTGATGGCCGAAGCCTCGACGCGGCCGGTGCAGACCTTCACCGTCGGCTTTGAGGAGTCGGACTACTCGGAGCTGGAAGATGCCCGTGTGGTAGCCGAGCATCTGGGGACGGACCATCACGAGCTGATCGTCAAACCCGCAGCCATGGACATTTTGCCCGACCTCGTGTGGTACCTCGATGAACCCTGTGGCGACTCCTCGGCGGTGCCCACGTATTATGTCTGCCAGGCGGCTCGCCAGCACGTCACAGTGGCGCTGTCCGGCGACGGCGGCGATGAAGTGTTCGCCGGCTACGCGCGCTATCAAGAGTTGGCGCGCTATCGCCGCATGGCGCGGGTGCCGGCCTGGATCCGACGCGGCCTCCTCAAACCCCTGAGCGATGTTATCCCCTTTACCTGGCCTGGCTGGAATTACCTATATGCCCTGGGCGCCATGCAGGATGGGGATTTGCCCTGCACCCTGGGCATCTATCCTTACATCCAAGCGCAACTGTATACGGCTGACCTGAAGCACCAGCTTGACGGTTACGATGCCTTGGTCGGGGTGGAGATGCTTCTGCGGCAGGTGGCGCAGCTCGACCCCATCAGCCAGCACCAATACCTGGATACCCTACACTACCTGCCGGGCGACATCTTGACCAAAGTCGATCGGATGAGCATGGCCAACTCCCTCGAGGTGCGCTCGCCGCTGCTCGATTACACCTTAGTGGAGTACATGGCGCAGCTGCCGGCGTCGTTGAAGCTACGCCAAGGCATCAGCAAATACATCTTTCGCAAGGTGTGCGGCCGCCTATTGCCGCCATCCTCGCTGAACAAGCGTAAGCAGGGCTTTGCGATCCCCAAGGACCGCTGGTTTCAACGTGAATTGCGGGCGTCTGCCGAGGAGATCTTGCTGGACCCCAGGGCGCTGGCGCGCGGCTATTTTCGGCAGGATACTTTGAGACGTCTGCTGCAGCATCATGCCAGCGGGCGGCGCGATTACAGTACCTGGATCTGGTGTCTCATCGTGCTGGAGATGTGGCAACGTATTTTCCTCGATGAGCCCTGGGATCGTTCGGAGCTTCTCCGTCCTATAGACGACCGGGCGCCAACCGCCGATGTCCTTGGTCCTGCCCATTAAGTCCAACGAAACTTCGTCCCCCGCCGCGGCCGCCGAGGTGGCCAGTGCCATGCGTGGGCGCGCTGAACGGCGGCTAATAGGGGCGCTGCTAGTGATCTACAGCATGTTCATGGTGTATGGCGCGTTCTTCCCGTTTCGCTTCACTGCCGAACCGCGCTTCCTGCAGAGCCAACTCATGAGGGCGCAACTCTGGCCGTACGAGGCAGGGGTGCGGAAGTTCTCCATCCCCGATGTGGCGAGCAATATCGCGTTTTTCGTTCCCTTCGGCGCTCTCATGGCAATGATCGTGCCAAGCGCCCCGCTCCGCCGCATCTCGTGGACGCGGGTCGTGGCCGCTGGCGGCTGCGGGTTCGGCTTCAGCTTGGCCATCGAAGCTGGACAGATCATGGCGCCAGGCCGCACCATCTCCGCCGTGGATGTGCTGTGTAATACGCTTGGTGCCGCCGGAGGCGGCCTCCTTGGGTATGTTTTGCTCCGATCGGGGCATGGCCGGCTTGGAGCGTGGATGCTGAAGGCAACGCGTGAGCAGCCAGCGATATTGGCCCTCGGCTTTGTCATCTTCGTGGCCGCTGCCGATGCCTTCTACCCGTTCGCGATTACGCTGGACGCCTCGACCGTCAGAGAGAATCTGAAACGCCTGCAATGGCCCCTCGTTGGGGGCGATCTCACGGCGCTGTGGGGCAAACTGAGCCCGATGAAGGTCGTGCTGTTCGGCGCCATCGGGGAGCTGGTGCGACGTTGTCGGGCCGGCCGCGCTTCCGCGGTGGCGACGGGGTTGCAGGCGTGGCTGCTCACGGTGTGCCTGGCCTTCTGGTTGGAAGCGGGCAAGCTAGGCTTTGTGGGACGAACTCCCAGCCTCGAGAACGTGCTGCTCGGCGCGCTCAGCGCTATGTTCGGGATCCTTTTCATCCCGTGGCTCGCTCGCACCGTCGTGGCCCATGAGCGCCGGGTGACGATCCTCCTTGTCGTCTCGCTGCTGCTCATCGCCTATGCAGAGCTGGCACCGTTCGCCTGGGCGCTTTCCCTCGATGCGGTCGTAGGCCAGATGTCGCGCGTCGAATGGCTGCCGCTGGCCAGTTATTATCAGGCACAGCCGCAAAGCGCCCTGCTCGATCTCGGGCAAAAGGGGCTATGGCTGGGCCTGTTCGGCTTTCTTATGGCGGCGCGTCGGCCAGCGTTGAGGTGCCCCAAGCAGCCATGGACTGCCGCCGTTTGGGGGCTCGGCATCGGCGGCATACTGGAGACCTTACAACTGCTGCAACCCTCACGCACGGCCTCGACCACCGATGTCTTGGTCTTCGGAGCCGCAGCTTGGGGTGGAGCAACCCTCTGCGCCCGCTATCGGGCCTTGATGGAACAACGCTGAGCATGTGTGGTATCGCCGGCATCTTTCATGTTGATCCTGCCACAGCGGTCGTCTCCACCGACTTAAAGCGCATGACTGCCGTCCTGCAGCACCGCGGACCGGATGAGGGGTCGGTATACGTGGACGGCACAGTGGGCCTGGGGCACCGCCGCCTGAGCATCATCGATGTGGCCGGGGGCGGGCAGCCGATCTTCAACGAAGACGGCACCAAGGCCATCGTCTTCAACGGCGAGATCTACAACTATGCGGCCTTGCGCGATCGCCTGGTGGCGAGGGGACATCGCTTCGCCACGCGTAGCGATACCGAGGTCATCTTGCACGCCTATGAAGAGTACGGGGAGGACTGCGTGCAGCACCTGCGCGGCATGTTCGCCTTCGCCATTTGGGATGCGCCGCAACGCCGTCTCTTTCTAGCGCGCGATCGTTTGGGGATCAAACCCCTGTATTATCGCTGGGACGGCCGCACGTTGCTGTTCGCCTCGGAGTTGAAAGGTATCCTGCGATACCCAGGGGTGCCGCGGGCGATCGATCCGCTGGCCCTCGACGACTACCTGACCTACCTCTACATCCCCTCGCCCAAGACCATTTTCCAGGGGATCCACAAGTTGCGTCCCGCGCACACCTTGACGGTATCGCTCGCTGGCGTGCAGGAACGTCAATATTGGGATGTCGACTTCGCCCCAAAGGATGGGCTGAGCGAGGCCGAATATGCCGCCGGGCTCTTGGACAAACTCCGGGAGTCGGTGGCGATGCACCTGATGAGCGAGGTGCCCCTGGGGGCGTTTCTCTCCGGTGGGGTGGACTCGAGCGCTGTGGTTGGATTGATGGCGGGAGGGTTGGAGAAACCGGTCAACACCGCCTCCATCGGCTTTCAGGAGATGGGATTCGATGAGCTTCCCTATGCCCGACGGGTGTCGCGACATTTCGGCACCCATGCCTATGAGAAGATCGTGGAGGCGAATGCCGCGAAAATCCTCGACGTGCTGGTCTGGCACTTTGACGAACCGTTCGCTGATTCTTCGATGGTGCCAACCTACTATGTCTCGCAGGTGGCGCGCGAACGCGTGACGGTGTGCCTGTCCGGCGACGGCGGCGATGAAAATTTTGCCGGCTATCGGCGGTACCGCTTCGATGCGCTGGAGAACCGGGTGCGCCGGCTCCTGTCGGAGGGGGTGTGCGGCGCCCTGTTCGGGGCGCTGGCGTGGCTCTACCCCAAGGCCGACTGGCTGCCCCAAGTGTTCCGCGCCAAAGCTTTGCTGACCAATCTGTCCCTGTCGCCCGAGCGCGCCTATTTCCAGAGCATGAGCTGGTTCACGCCGGCGATGAAGCGGCGGCTCTATGGCAGGGAGTTGCGCCAGGCTGTACAAGGGTACGACCCATTTTCGGTGATGCAAGCGTACTTCGACCGCACACGCGGCTGGGATCCGTTGTCCCGCATCCAGTACGTCGACATCAAGACCAACCTAGTCGACGATATCTTGACCAAAGTCGACCGCGCCAGCATGGCGCACTCCCTCGAAGTGCGGGTGCCGCTGCTGGATCACGAGGTGGTGGAGTACGCCGCCGGCATCCCCGCCGCCTATAAGCTGCGACGCGGCGAGGGCAAATACATCTTCAAGAAGGCGCTGGAAGGGCTGCTGCCGCACGACATCCTGTATCGTCGCAAGATGGGCTTCAGCCTGCCCCTTGCGCAGTGGTTCCGCGGCGAGTTGAAGAGGAGCTTTGAAGAGCGCGTCCTGGCCAAAGGGGCCATCGTGGCCGAGCTGGTCGACCAAGCGCCGATTCGTCAGTGGTGGGCGCAGCATCAGCGGGGCACGCGCGATTATGCTCCCCATCTATGGGCGCTGTTGGTGCTGGAGTGCTGGGGGGAGAGGTTTCTGGCGTGAAGATCTTGGTGTTTACTTCTCTCTATCCCAACAACATCTGGCCCCATCATGGCGTGTTCGTGAAAGAGCGGATGACGCATGTGGCCAAGCTGGACAGCTGTCAAGTCAAGGTTGTGGCGCCAGTACCGTATCATCCGCCCTTGAAGATCAGCCACCGCTGGCGCTTCTCACAGGTGCAGAGGCGCGAAATGCGCGATGGGCTCGAAGTCTATCATCCGCGGTATTTCATCCTGCCCAAAGTGGGGATGACCCTGTATGGCGCCCAGATGTTTGCCTCCGTGCTGCCGACCCTCAGGAAAATCCAGCGCCACTTTGACTTCGACCTCCTCGACGCGCATTACGTCTATCCGGACGGGTTCGCGGCCGTTTTACTTGGCCGCGTGCTCGGCACGCCGGTGGTCGTCTCGGCTCGGGGCAGCGACATCAATCTTTACGCCCAGTTGCCAGCGATCCGCCGCCTCCTGCGCTATACCCTGCAGCGCGCCCACAAGGTGATCGCTGTGTCCGAGGCGTTGAAACAGGCCATTCTCCACTTGGGCATCCCGGATGCTAAGGTCAGCGTCATCCCCAACGGCGTCGATATGCAGAAATTCTGCCCCGTGCCTCGCCAGATGGCCCGACGACGACTAGGGCTTGCCGGCGGGCCGCTCCTGCTCTCTGTCGGCAACCTCGTCGCTAATAAAGGATTCGATCTCCTCATTCGCGCGCTTCAAAGGCTGGTGGATGAATATCACCTTGACGGCCTGCGCCTGGCCATCGTGGGTGAGGGTGGAGAACGGCCCGCGCTGGAGAACCTGGCTGTTCGGCTGTCGCTCGCTGACCGGGTCCATTTCACCGGGGCGGTGCCGCATGAGGAGCTCTACCTCTGGTATAGCGCCGCCGACGTCTTCTGTCTGCCTAGTCGCCGAGAAGGCTGGCCCAATGTGCTGCTGGAATCTCTAGCCTGTGGCACGCCCGTGGTGGCGACGGCCGTGGGTGGGATCCCGGAAATCATCGGCATGGACGACCTGGGACTCCTTTGCGCCGGTGAGGTATCAGCGCTGGCCTACAAATTGTGTCAAGCCCTGCATAAACCCTGGCAGACCGACTCCCTCAGGCGTTATGCCGCCTCCCATACCTGGGAGCGCACGGCGCAGGCCGTCGTGCAGATCTTTTCAGCGGTGCTGGACCGAGGAGAAAGAATTCCTCATCACCATAGCTCAAACGCCCCAACGCCTGAGATGGCCGCGCCGGCGAGCGAATCATCAGGATAGTAGTCTGGCAAGTCGCTGACCTAACACCCTCTTCACACGAGGCAGGTACCCTCTCGGAGCCATAGCCATCCCCAAACTTACGTTTGATGCCGATGCTCGAGCGAAAAATCACGATAAGCAGCCGTCTCCAAAGACATTGTGCGCGATGCCATCCCAAAAAGAGCAGCGCCGGTGTGCAACGTCAGTTATTTATAGCCAAGTAAGGATTGAGCCTTGAAAATTAGTATCTTCGGCTTAGGATACGTTGGTTGTGTGACCGCGGCTTGTTTGGCTGAGGCCGGCCATGAAGTCTGGGGCGTCGATGTCCACCCCGGGAAAGTCGCCCTGCTCAATGAGGGGAAGAGTCCAATCGTCGAGCAGGGCCTAGCGGACATGATCGCTGAGGCGAGGAGCCGCGGCGTCCTCCAGGCGACCGGCAATCCACGCCATGCCGTGCATCAGACACAGCTCAGCTTGGTCTGTGTCGGCACTCCGAGCAATGGCAACGGCAGTCTCGACCTCGGCAACGTCATCGGCGTCAGCCGGCAAATCGGCGTCGCACTGCGACACAAGCCCTCGTATCACTGCGTCGTCTTCCGGAGCACGATGTTGCCGGGCACGGTGCGCAAGGTGTTGATCCCCCTGTTGAGTAAAAGCTCCGGCAAGCGCGTCCACCGCGATTTCGACGTGTGTTTCAATCCTGAGTTCCTGCGCGAGGGGAGCTCTATCGCCGACTTCTACCATCCACCATTCACGGTGATCGGCCAGGAGACGGACAGAGGAGGCGATGCCGTTGCGGCGCTCTATAGTCGCATCGATGCCCCGCTCGAACGCACTAGCTATGAAGTGGCTGAAATGCTCAAGTATGCCTGTAACGGCTTTCACGCCCTCAAGGTGACCTTCGCCAATGAGATCGGCGTGCTGTGCAAGAGTCTGGGCATCGATAGCCACCGGGTCATGGAGCTCTTTGCCCTTGATAAGAAACTGAACATCTCAGCGGCGTACCTCAAGCCTGGCTTCGCTTTCGGAGGCTCCTGTCTGCCGAAAGATCTGCGCGCGCTGTTGCACAAAGCCAAGGAAATGGACGTGGCGACTCCCGTGCTTGCCTCCGTGCTCGAGAGCAATCGATTGCACATTCAACGGGTCATCGACCACATTTTGCGCACAAAGCGCAAGAGCATCGGTATTCTGGGCCTGAGCTTCAAACCCGGCACCGATGACTTGCGCGAAAGCCCCATCGTCGCCCTGATCGAAACCCTCATCGGGAAGGGGTGCTGCGTCAGGATTTACGACGCCGATGTGTTGCCAGCCAGAATCTTCGGAGCCAATAAGGAGTTCATCGAGCGTGAGATCCCCCACATCTCCAGCTTGATGTGTGCCACGCGCGAGCAAGTCCTGAGCGACGCTGAAGTCATCGTCATCGGTAAGCACGACGACGGGTTGAAGCAGGCATTGGAGCCCTACCTCGGCGAAAAAGTCATCTTCGACCTCGTGCGTTTCACCCCCAACCTCCGAGATGGACTCGCCAACTATGACGGCATCTGTTGGTAAGCGCCGCTTGAAGATCCTGTTTTTGTCGCAACGCTTTCTCTATCCCATGGATACAGGGGGAAAGATCCGCACCGGCAAGATTTTGGAACACTTGAAAGACCTCTGCGACATCACGTTGATCAGCAACGTGGAGAGCCCTAAAGACGATCATTATTTAGATGATATTCAAAACTTATGTCACCAGTTTCATGGAGTGCCTTGGAAAGAGGTGGTGAAATACACACCGAAGTTTTATCTGCGCATTTTACATCGGCTATTTTCACGCTATCCAATTACGGTTGTTAATGACTATTCACCTAGCCTAGAAAAAAGCGTCTTGGCTGCGATCAAGAGAGATCAATACGATCTCCTTATTTGTGATTTTTTACAACCAAGCCTGAATTTCAAAAAAATCCATGGTCATCCCACTTTACTTTTTCAACATAATGTCGAATCGATGATTATGAGGCGACATTTTGAATCGGCAGAGAATTTTTTGTATAAATTATTTTGGCAATTGCAATGGCTTAAAATGGATCGTTACGAACGAGATACATGTTCACGGTTTACAGGTATTGTGACAGTTTCTGAGCCTGACAAATTGACGCTTCAACAACATTATGGCGCTAGAAATGTTTTCGCCATTCCCACAGGCGTCGATACTGAGTATTTTTCCCCATGGCGCGCGCCCATCGTCGAAAACAGTCTGGTTTTCACAGGAGCGATGGATTGGCTTCCCAACGAAGATGCCATCTTATTTTTTGCACGCGAAATTCTTGGGGCAATTCAGGCGCGGATCCCCACGGTCACGTTGACGGTCGTGGGCAGAAATCCGTCGCGGCGTTTGGTGTCAGAGCTGCGACGCTACCCTGCCATCACCGTCGTCGGTCGCGTGGATGATGTCCGGCCATTTATCGGCCGCCATGCCCTTTACATCATCCCGCTGCGGATCGGCGGCGGCACACGCATTAAGGCTTACGAGGCCATGGCCATGGGCAAGGCCGTGGTTTCTACCCGGGTCGGTGTCGAAGGCCTGCCGGTGAAACATGGCCAGCATGTCGTGATGGCGGACACCCCGGCTGAGTTCGCGGCGGCGGTCGTGGATCTACTCAAACACCCAGCGAAGCGCCGGCGGATCGAGACAGCGGCGCGGGATTACGTTTGTGCCAACGCCAGCTGGAGGCAAGTGGCCCTGGCCTTCGCTGAGGCCTGTTTGAAGGTGGCGCATGGCTAAGCGATTAGGTCAAGGCGTGTACAGCAGCCTCGCCCCGCACCAGGGCGCCACGTGTGTGCATCGCTTCGTGCTCGACTGCGTGGATTGTAAAGACGCGGGACGACGGGCCGACTCGTCAGTGTCGGCATCCAACGAAGCGGGGGCTAGAGTGGAGAGCAGAGCATGCCGAATTTAGTCGGGATCTGGAGCCCTGAATCGCCGGAAGAATCGATTCGGCAGACCCTCAGCAAACAGCTGCACCGGGTCCGCGTCCCCAACATCGCCTATGCCGAATACCGCAGCGTACATCCAGGTTTTGGCATGGGCTTGCAAGACCATGGGCTCCTCGAAAACGGCCCTCAACCAGCGCAGACGCCGGACGGATGCTTCCACCTCCTCCTAGATGGCGAGTTATACAACGCCGGAGAACTGCAGCGTCGTTTCCGCCACGAACTCCCATCCCAGGCGCTCTCCGTCCCAGACCTCTGCCTGCAGCTGATCGTTAAACACGGCCCAGAGATCGTGCATCACTTCAACGGGCTTTTCTGCCTGGCCCTGTACGACTGCCACAATCGACGGGTGACGCTGATCTCCGACCGCTTTGGCTTTCGTCCTTTGTTCTATGTGCGGCGGGCCAAGGCAGTCATTTTCGGCTCAGAACTCAAAGCCCTCTGCGCCGTCGATCCGGAGCCGCGGAAAATCGATCCCATCGGCACGCTGGAATATTTTTGCGCTGGCTCGCAAATCCAAGATCGAACCTGGCTCGAGGGCTATTTGCGCTTGCCGCCGGCGACCATTCTGAGCGTCGATGAGGAGGGCGTTCAGACCCGGACCTACTGGACGTACAAGTACGAAGAACAGGCGCCCACCCTCGATCAAGCGACATATGCGACCGTTTTCGCCACCCTCCTGGACCGTGCTGTTGAGCGCTGCATGCAAGGCTCGCATCGCATCGGGTTATTCTTAAGCGGCGGCTATGACAGTCGATCGGTGGCGGCCTCCATTCGTCCGTATCATTTGCCGCTGCCGGCGTTCACCTTTGGCTATGCGGAATCACGGGATGTGCGCTACGCGGCCATGTTAGCCGAGCGCTTGGGGCTCGACCACTATCCCCTGACCGATCGTGAGCCCTACCTGGCACGACATTGCCGTGCCATCGTTTGGCGTAGCGAGGGATTGACCTCGTTTGCCAATACCACGTCCATGCGCTACCACACCGTGATGAAGGAAAAGATGGATGTCATTCTGACCGGCTTCCTCGCCGAGTTTAGCGGCTCACACACCTGGCCGCGTTTGCTACTGGCACGCACGCGTCAGGAGACGATGAACACCGTATTCGAGCGCATGTTCGAGGCCCATCTCAACACGGTGCGTCGCCTCTTCTCGCCGTCCTTCTTCGCTCAGGCGTTCGAAGGCTTGCGCGAGGACTTCGCACGCAGCTTTGCAGTTGTACAGAACGATCATCCTTTAAACGCCGCCGACTGCTGGAATTTAATCCAGTATCAGCCGCGCGTTACCTTTCAAACGCCTTGCGTCGATCGTCACCTCTTCGAAATCCGTGCCCCGCATATGGATGGCGAGTTGGTCGAGTTCTTGCTCACCATTCCACCCTTAGCCCGCCTTGAACAACGCATCTATAAGAAAATGATCGCCTACCGGTTCCCACAGATCCGCGATGTGCCTTGCACCAACAGCGGGTTGCCGATCAACCCGAAATTCGCCAGCGCCTATGCAGGTCTGACGATGCGCTATCTGAGCCGCAAGGCGATGGAACCCGTAGCCAAAATAGTCGGACGAGGACTGGCGCTGGGCCGGGAATTCCGTAGTCTCGCAGAGGATTTCCGCGCTGAACCGGAATTGGTCCGAGCCGTTCTGCAACCGCTGCTGAAAACGGGGATCTTTCCGGCAGCGATGTTCAATGGCCGTGGCATCGAGGAGCTCGTCGCCGAACATTACGCGGGTAAGGACGACCATGAAACCTTCCTCTCCCGGGTAATCTCGTGGGGCCTGGCGGCACAGTACTTTTTCCATGATGACTTGGGCGACGTGCCAGCCGAAATGTACGTGCCTTGAGGCGATCTCTGCCTTGTCTATCCGCGTTGAAGCCAGCTTAACGCGCTGAAAGGACCACATCATGCCACGCCTAGCCCACGACAAATCATCCGAATGGAACCACGCGAGCCATGCAAAGTTCTACGAATACTATGCGCAGGCCAGCCTGAGCGAACCGACCCTGCAGCGTTTTCGCGCGATTCGCGACTGTGTGTTGCGGACCCGTGCCAAAGACGGCCCGATCACCCTGCCGCTGGCGGTCGCCGACATCGGCTGTGGCGCTGGCACACAATGCCAGATGTGGGCTGAGTTGGGCCACGAAGTGCACGGCTTGGATATCAATGAACTTTTGGTTAAGCTTGCTGAGAAGCGAGCCGCCACCGCGGGGTATAAGATCGATTACCGGATTGGATCCGCCTCAGCTCTGCCGTGGGCTGACACCTCCATGGATGTGTGCTTAGTGTTGGAATTGCTCGAACATATCACCGAATGGCAGCGCTGTTTGGACGAATGCACGCGTATCCTCCGGCCAAGAGGCATCTTAGTGTTGACGACCAGTAACAAGCTTTGTCCTGTCCAACATGAATTCAGCTTACCGCTATATAGTTGGTATCCAACGCCACTGAAGCATTACTTCGAACAACTTGCTGTCACAACTCATCCACAACTGACGAACTTCGCGAAGTATCCCGCCGTGAATTGGTTCAGTTTTTATCACCTCCGGGCTGTGTTGTCAGAGCGAGGCTTCCGTTGTCTGGATCGATTCGATGTGATGGATTTGTCCACCAAAGGCTCTGTGGCGAGAGCGCTCGTATCGTCCATTCGGGCTGTATCCTTATTGAGATGGCTAGGCCATGTGGCAACGCCTGGCTCACTGGTGGTAGCGATCAAAGGATGATACAAGGGATGGCGTATGGCGGGAGGGCGCATTAATGGGATGCTATTAACAGTTCGCCAGGAGGTACAGACCGATGTTCGTGATGACGTTATTGAACCTTCTTTTCCTGGTCGTTTGGGGGGGCTCTGCGGCTTATGCGCATCATGGAGCGCCACACGATTATTTCACAGCTGGCCAGGATCCTGGCGCACAACAATATCTGTCGCTCGTAGAGACAGCGCACACCAATAAAGCGGTAGATTGGATGCGGAAGGGTAGACTGGGCGATGCGATCGCAGACCTCAAGTATACCCTAGAGCGCTTTCCGAACCATCCGAAAGGGTTATTGTTGATGGGGACAGTCGCCGGGCTTAGCGGCAATCCGGGGTTGGCGCTCCCCTACTACGAAAGGGCTATCCGGCTATTCCCGCAATACGCTCTGACACATGCCCAATATGGCGCCTACTTGGTCGAGCTCGGCCGTACCGATGCGGGGATCGCCAAGCTGCAACATGCGGTCGAGATGAATCCCCGGTCAGCGCCCGCCTATGGCTGGTTGGCCAAGGCATATGCCAAGGCCGGCAAGAGGGAGTTGGCGCAGCAGGCGGCAGCTCGCGCACGGGAACTAGGTTTTCGCGGGGATCCGTTGGGAAGACTTCAGCGACATCCAGCCCAATAACGGCTGGCGGTGGCGCGCACTAAGGTGTTTCTAGGTGTCATTGACGCTCTGCGACATGAGGGAAGGAACGCGACGTGAGCGGGATTTGCGGCATCGCTCTCCATAAGAAGCAAGATCATGTGAAGACCGGCCATCTCGCATCGATGGCTCACGCCTTAGCTGCTTCGCCCGAGGGCGCAGTGCCGACCGTCATCCTCGGCTCGGTAGGGCTGGCAGCCCAGAGTTTTCCCGAGCGTTTAGCTGGGGTGGCCGAGGTCAAGGTCAATGGACATCCTGTGGGCCTGGCCTTCCATGGCAGCCTCTATGAGTTGACGCTGCTATATCCTGGGTCAAGGCAGCACGGCAACCTGTTCGAGCAGCTCCTCCAGCACTACCTCAAGGACGGCATCTCATTTGTGCGGGGGTTGCGCGGGGAATTCGCCTTGGCTCTGTGGGACGGGCGCGAGGAACGCCTCTATTTGGCCACGGATCGATTTCGCATCCATCCTCTGTTCTATGCTCAGGATGCCGAGAAACTCGTTTTCGCCTCACGCATGCAAGGCCTGCTTGCTTGCCCGCGTCCGATCAAACGCGACGTCAACCCGGAAGCTATCGTCGATGTGGTAGCTTCTTCCATCGTTCCCACCCCGAAGACGATCTTCCGTGAGGTGCATAAGCTTCCGCCAGGGCATGTGTTGGCTTATCACGATGGGAGGATACGGATAGAACCATATTGGGACATCGATTTTCTGCATCCTGCAGAGACAGACGAAGCTGTGCTCGCCCGGCGATTGAAATCCCATCTGACTGAGGCACTGACTATCCGCTTGGCAGCCGAGGGCGATTTAAGCCGCATTGGCACCTTTCTCAGCGGTGGGGTGGACAGTAGCACGGTCACTGGGCTGCTAACGCACTTGACCAAGCGTCCCATCAAGAGCTTTTCGATTGGTTTCGATGAGGCGGGGTTTAACGAAGTTCACTACGCCAAAATCGCCGCGCAAGCCTTTGGGGCAGAGCATTATGAACACTTCGTGACCCCCGAAGACGCCTATGAGGCCATTCCACTTCTCTCAGAAGTCTTCGATGAACCCTTCGCGAATGCCTCGGCGTTGCCCACCTATGTTTGTGCTAAAGTCGCACGGCAGTGTGGCGTCGAAGTGCTCTATGCCGGCGATGGCGGCGACGAATTGTTCGCCGGCAATGAGCGGTATGCAACACAACGCCTGTTTGAGTACTATTCGCGCCTACCAACTTGGCTGCGCGCCTATGGTGTCGAGCCACTTCTCACCGGGCTTAGTAAGAAGTGCGGATGGGCCTTCTTCGTCAAAGGGCATAAATATGTTCGGCGGGCGAGCATTCCATATCCCGATCGCCTGTCATCGTATGGCTTTTTCAGAGCCGTTCCCCTCGGGCAATTCTTCACCGATGATTTCTTAGCTTCGGTCGGTGCTAACTATGATCCCTACGCACCGGTCGCAACGTATTATCGCCAAGCGCCTGCGCGCCATGAGCTCGACCGTCAGCTCTATATCGATCTGAAGTTAGCCATATGTGATAACGACTTGTTCAAGGTGACGCGGATGACCGAAGCCGCTGGCGTTGCCGTACGGTTTCCGTTTCTCGACGATCGGCTAGCTGAATTCGCCGCCGCTGTGCCGGCTGCCATGAAGATGCGTGGCCGACAACTCCGGTCGTTTTTCAAACGGGCCTATGCCGATCTCTTGCCAGCCGCCATCCGGAGCAAGCAAAAGCATGGCTTTGGGTTGCCAATTCCGATCTGGTTGCGGACACATAAACCGTTGAACGATCTGATGCACGATCTTGTGCTCAGCCCGCAAAGCCTGCAGCGCGGCTATTTCCGCAAGCAGGCGCTCGAAGCGTTAGTCGAGCAGCACAAGACCGATACCACTTCGTACTACGGGACTATCCTGTGGAACTTGATAGTCCTAGAGTTGTGGCTCCGACGCTGGGCCTCAATTCAGATTGGGTGATGGGATGACGTGGGGAGCGCTGCGCAGCTGGTTGATAGCGAAGGCCGTGCAATTCTGCATCCGTCTGCATCTGTGGCGGAGAGTGAACACCGTCTGTGCCCACTGGCAGCTCGTCCGCAACTCGGATGCGCACATCGCCTTTCCCTTTATCCAGCGCCAACGCTCGAGAAGCATCATAATTCTGGCCTATCACCGGGTCAACGATCGGCGTGATCCGTTCTGGCCCGCCCTACCCACGGCGGTCTTCGTCCGCCAGATGGAATACCTGGCCACCTTCTGCCATTGCTATGGCCTGGAGGAAGCGGTAGCACGACTCACGGACAATGATGTCCAAGATAACGCTGTCGCTGTGACGTTCGACGACGGCTATCGCGACAACTACTTGAAGGCCTTCCCGATTTTGCAACGGTTCGGCATCCCGGCGACTATCTTTGTGGCGACCGATGTGATCGGTTCTGGCCGAATCTTATGGCACGACCAGGTCAGCGCGGCGATCTGGACCACCCAGGCATCGGTGCTCAAGGGCTGTCGCCCGGTTGGACAAAGCTATGAGCTGCAAACGCCAGAGGGCAGGCGGGAGGCACAAACCGCAATCCTGCATGCGCTGCGGGCATTGGACGAAGAGGAGCGAGCGCAGTGGGTGGCATGGTTACTGCAAGAGCTGGCGGTCGAACCCTGGCTGCAGGCCTCAGAGCTGATGTTGACCTGGGACGACATCAAGGTCATGCATCAGCATGGGATCGAGTTCGGCGCCCATACGGCTACCCATCCAGTGCTCTCCAGGGTAAGGCCGGCCCGCGCCTGGGCTGAAATCGCGGAGTCGAAGGCAACTCTAGAGAAACACCTCGGGGGCCCTGTGAGGGGATTTGCCTATCCCAGCGGACGCCGACAGGATTTTACCGCCACCACCAAACGGCTGGTGCAAGATGCTGGGTATGCCTATGCCCTGACCATGGTGCTAGGGGTCAACCACGGGGCATTAGACCCGTTCGAGCTCCACCGAATCCCCGCCTGGGGTACAGATATGTCTACATTTGGAGCGCGGCTCAGCTACTACCGGTTTTGTCTGTAGGCAGGGGGTTCGACCGTCACAGGTCGCGGTAGGGCTATACGTCCGCCCCAGGGCTATATCCGTCGAGCTGTCATAGAATGGAGTAGATGCTATGAAATGGGTGTTTTACAACGCCCGCGAGGCATTCCCACGGTATGAGGGGTTGTGGAACGAGATCAATCGTGCGCAGGGCAATCATATTTTACTTGACAGCCAATTCGTTGGAGCTCTTGTGCGCCATTTTGCTTCGGAACAAACCCTGCTTGGAATATCTGATAATAGCAGCCCTAGTCTAGTAATTGTAGACCGAAGCAGAAATGGGTTTTGGCAGACATTTCAACCTGCTCAATCTCCTCTTGGACTGATTCTCATCAGTGATGGAAAAACCGTTATTGAGCAAATCGAATCACTTATCCGTGAACTTCCTGGCTATGCACTCGGATTTGCAGTTCTTCAACAGGATCCAGACTTTTCAGCGTTTTATGATTTAAGTGTAACCCCCAAAATGGATACTATTGACTATGTTAAAACATCGAGAATAACCTTGCAAGGTTGCTTCAAGCAGTACTGGCAACGTTTGGGGAGGTATTATGTAGACGACCTCAGAAGGCAAGATAGGAGGCTCTCAGAGCGTGGGGTTGAGCTTAAGTTAGTTATTCAACGTAATGAAGAAAATGTTAACGACTGTATTCGAGAACACGGAAGACTTGAAGAAACAGGGTGGAAGGGTAAACAGGGAACGGCTATCACTGCTGATAACCGACAGGGAATGTTTTACCGTGAGATTCTTCAGGCTTTTTGTACTCAAGAGGAAGGGGTGATATATCAACTCCTCTTTAACGGAAAAATTGTTGCAAGTGATCTATGCCTAGAGCGGAACGGTATGTTGATAGTCTTGAAAATTGCCTATGATGAGTCTCTTAAGGGACTTTCACCTGGAAAACTGCTACATCGAGAAATGCTTCAGTCTCTATTCAATGCAGGGAACATTAAGGTGTTAGAGTGGTATGGACGCCTTCATGATTGGCAGATCAAATTGGGGAGTGAGCCGCGCACGATGTACCACTTGAATTTCTACCGCTATCGCTGGGTGGCAGTGGCCCGGCGGCATGTCAAAACGGCGCTAGGCCTGTACAACGGGTGGTTACGGCGCTGTGGGATAACGGGCCGTACACTCCCTGGTCCGGAAACCGCTTCGGCGTCGTAAACTGCCATGGCAATCTCAATTTATCCCGCCGATTTGGTAGCCGATCGATCGTTGATCATCCAAACCCTGCGACAATGTCTGACACCCTCATCAGACGCTTGCCGCTTCGATTGGCTGTATCGCACGAATCCACATGGTCAGGCGCAGGCATGGCTGGCACGCGATATGAGCAGTGGCGAAATCGTCGGTATGGCAGCTGCGTTTCCTCGCCGCGTTCGTATCGGCAAGTGTGAAAAGATTGCCTGGGTGCTCGGCGACTTTTGCATCGCTGAGCGCTATCGTAGCCTCGGCCCCGCCTTACAGCTACAGCGCGCCTGTCTGGCGGCATTCAATACGGATTCGGCGGCGTTTTGTTACGATTTTCCGAGCACCAGCATGATGGCCGTTTACAGACGACTCGGAATCACTGATTTCCACCGGATGTTGCGCTTTGCCAAGCCCTTGCGCATCGATCGCAAGGTCACAACAAAGATCAAGGCGCCTCTCGTGGCCAGGGAGCTAACGGCCGTGGGGAATCTGCTGCTGGGCTTGTGGGACCATTTTCACGAAACCGACGCCACACTGACGATCGCCATTCATGAGGGGCCTTGCGATGCGGAATTTTCGCGTCTGGCGCAGCAGGTGAATGATCGGCTTGGGGTGTGCGTGCAACGTTCGGCAGACTACCTGAATTGGCGCTACCTTGCCAATCCCCTCCGTCGGTATGAACTGCTGACCGCCCGCCGCCATAGTGAGTTATTAGCCTATCTCGTTTTGACCGATGACGGCGAGGATGCCGTCGTCGCCGACCTGTTCGGAGTCGAAGACCCAGCAGTGATCAGCCGCCTCATAGAGGCTGTGGTGGGCCTGTTGCGGGGGAGCGGCTTGATGACGCTCAGCGTCCCCCTCTTGGAATCGCACCCCTGGATTCCTCTTTTACGGCGGTTGGGATTTCGAGCGCGCGAGGCCTGCCCGGTGGTCATCTCTGTGCCATCGCATGCCACGGCGCAGCATATCAGGCCAGAAGGTCTCAGGTGGTATTTCATGCATGGAGATCGCGACAGCTGATCTCTGGGGAGATATCAGATGCAGCACAATGCCGCAATGGAGCGGATTCGAGACTTTTTGATCAAACAGTTTCCCACGGCGCGAACACGCCCCGTGAGCGATGACGAGTCATTAATCAGTAATGGCATCGTGGATTCCCTGGGAGTCCTGGAGGTGGTCGCATTTCTAGAGCGAGAATTTCAGGTGACGGTGACCGATGAGGAACTTCTGCCGGACAATTTTCAATCGATCAAGAGTCTCGCCACCTACGTACAACGCAAGCTCAACCAGATTGCAATGCCCATAGTTGAGGAATAGTGTTATGGATTTCTTGATCCATCATTTGCTTCGGACGAGCGCCCTGCGGTTCCCTGAAAAAGAAGCGCTCGTGCACGAGAGTCAGCGGCTGACGTATGCCGATGCTATACGGTTCGTCGAGGGATTAGCACAAGGGCTCCAATGGGCTGGCGTCCGACGCGGCGACCGGGTGGGCATCTATCTCGACCATTCGATCCCCCAAGCGATCTCGATCTTCGGCGTTTCCAAGGCGGGAGGCGTGTTCGTCCCCATCAATGGCGCGTTGTTCCCTGAACAGGTGGCATACATCGCAGCGGATTGCCACATGAGAGGGCTTATCACCAACGCCTCCAAACTCCCTTCGCTAGCACCGATCCTCAAAGAGGCTCCCGCCTTGGAGTTTATCGTGGCCGTGGCTGATGGTGGCACTGCTGAGGCTCCCCTGCCAGTGTATGCCTTTGAAGACCTCTGTCAGCATGCCGCCGCTCCATGTTGCGACGTTGCCATCGATAAAGATCTGGCCGCGATCATCTATACTTCGGGTTCAACCGGTAAGCCCAAGGGGGTGATGCTCAGCCATGCCCAAGTCCTCGCCGGTAGCAGGATTGTCTCGACGTATCTCGAGATCGACGCCAAGGATCGCATCCTCAGCATCTTGCCATTCAGCTTCGATGCTGGCCTCAACCAACTCATGACGGCGTTCCAACATGGGGGAACGCTTGTCTTAAAAAGCTTCGTCTTCGCCCGAGAGATCGTGCAGACGCTCCGCCAAGAGGGCATCACAGGTATGGGGGGAGTTCCCACGCTGTGGAGCCTCCTGGCCCAACCCAGCTCCTCCTTACATAAGCACGTCTTCCCCCACCTCCGCTACATCACGAATACTGGGGGGCGTATGCCGCAGAATGTACTAGCAACGCTTCGTCAGGCTCTGCCGACGACCAAAATCTTCTTGATGTATGGGCTGACCGAAGCCTTCCGCTCCACCTACTTGCCTCCCGAGGAGATCGATCGTCGTCCGACCTCGATCGGGAAGGCCATCCCCAACACGGAGATTCTGGTGATCAACGATCAAGGCCAGGCTTGCAAACCCGGAGAGATCGGCGAACTGGTCCATCGGGGACCGACAGTGTCGATGGGGTATTGGGGGCAGTCGGAGCTGACCGCTCGCGTCCTCAGACCACATCCGCTCCTGCCGCCGGAGTTGGGCGATGGCGAGAAGGTCTGCTATTCCGGCGACCTGGTATGGATGGACGAAGAGGGCTTCCTCTATTTCGTCGGGCGTCGCGATAACATGATCAAGTCGTCGGGGTTCCGCATCAGCCCGACCGAGGTCGAAGAAGTGCTGTTTCAAAGCGGCAAGGTCCGAGAGGCGGCGGTCATCGGCATCCCGGATGAGGTGCTGGGGCAAGCCATCAAGGCGTTTGTCGTGCCGGCAGAGGGGATGGCCCTCGAGGGCGAGAATTTGCTCGCCTTCTGCGCCGAGAAGTTGCCGCGCTACATGGTTCCAAAGGTGGTGGAAATCCTCGCCGTGTTGCCCAAGACCTCCAGCGGGAAGGTCGATTATCCGGCCCTGCGAGATCGCGAGGGGCTGGCGTAATGGAGTTGGTCACCAGGCTTATTCGGGATTACTTCAGCGTTTCAGAAGGGGAATTAGCGATCGGCGGGGTGCCGGTCGGTGTCATCGCCGCTCGCTATGGGACTCCCCTTTTCGTCTACGATGCACAGGTTCTCGAGCGCAAATGGCGCCGACTGCGTGCCGCATTTCCCCCTGAGTTCGCCATTTACTACTCGGTGAAGGCCAATCCGAGTCCCGCCTTCTTGCAGTATTTCCTGGTCAATGGGTGTGGTCTCGAAATCGCCTCGGGAGGGGAGTTCTACCTGGCGCTGCGGGCGGGTTGTCCGCCCAGCAAACTCGTCTTTGCTGGGCCTGGGAAGACCGAGGCCGAGCTGGAACTCGTGCTCGCCCATGGCATCGGCGAAATTCACGCCGAATCTCGCTTGGAGGTCGAGCGTATCGGTGCCATCGGTCGGCGCTTGGGGGTATCGGCTCGCGTCGCCATCCGCGTCAATCCAGGAGCCGAGGCCCAGGGTGGGGCCATGCGCATGGGCGGCAAGCCCGCCCCCTTCGGCGTCGATGAGGAAAGCGTCGACGTCGTGCTGGACGCGCTCTTAGCGGAACCCGCGATCGAATTTCAGGGGCTGCATTTCTTCGCCGGGACGCAAATCCTAGATTACGGGATGCTGGTGCGTCAGTATCGTGCGGGGGTTGACATCGCGCGGCGTGTGGCTCGTCAGCTGCGACGGCCGCTAAGGAGCTTAGATTTCGGCGGTGGCCTTGGCATTCCTTATTTTGCCAATGAGGCCGAGCTAGACATGCCTCAACTGGGCGAAGAGTTGGCGGGGCTCATGCATGAGGTGCGCGGCGACCCGCTGCTCGAGGACACGCGATTCATGGTGGAGCCCGGCCGCTATTTGGTGGGAGAGGCGGGGCTTTATCTGGTGCGCGTCAACGATATCAAGGTATCGCGAGGCAAAAAATTCGTCATCGTGGACGGCGGGATGCATCACCACCTGGCCGCGTCGGGAAATCTCGGCCAGGTGCTGAAGCGCAATTTCCCAGTGGCGCTGGTGAACAAGCTGGATCAGCGCGCGATCGAGGTGGTCGATATCGTCGGTCCTTTATGCACACCCCTTGATGTCCTGGCAAGAGAGATCAACTTTCCCGGCGCACAGGTCGGCGACCTTGTCGGGGTTTTTCAATCTGGCGCCTATGCCCGCACAGCCAGTCCCTTAAGCTTTTTGAGTCATCCAACTCCTGCTGAAGTCTGGGTCGAGCACGGCAAAACCCGCATCATTCGCCGTCGCGGCACATACGACGATCTGCTTGGCGATCTCGACTGGCCTGAATCCGAGGACGCAGGGCGGTCTTCATGACACAATTTCTTATCCCCAAAGAACCGCGCCCGAATTGGTGCATGCTTAGGCCACGTGGCGGCCGAAGGTCTCTCCCTTCGCCCGTACACGGGAAACCGACGTATTATCTTTTCTGGGCCCGTAACGCCATGTATCATGGCCTCAAGGCTCTCGGGATAAGGCCCGGCGAGGCTGTGCTCGCGCCCGCATATCACTGCGCCTCGGCCATCGAGCCCATACTCAGGTGCGGGGCCCGCGTCGCCTTTTACAACGTTCGCCGCGATGGCTCACCGGATTTCCACGACTTGCAAGCGAAGCTCAACGAGAGCACGCGAGCGCTGCTGGCGATTCACTATTTCGGGTTTCCCCAACCCATCCGCGAACTGCAGGTGTTTTGCCAAGCCCACCAACTCTACCTCATCGAGGATTGTGCCCATGTGTTGACCGGCGAAGCCGATGGCGGTGTCCTTGGCTCTTTTGGCGACATCAGCATCTTTAGCTGGCGGAAGTTTCTGCCGCTCTATGATGGCGGCCTTCTGGTCATCAACAATCCCCCATGCCACGTAAACATTCCGTGGGAGGGGAACAGCCTATTTTTCTTCTTGAAGGTCGTGAAAAACCTGTCGGAGCGACTTCTCGATAACTCTGATCGGAAAACTGCTAAAGCTATATCCTACCTCTTGAGGTATGCTGATTTGATTGGAAGGTATATTTTATCGACGAGTAAAACTCATTCAAAGATATTTCCGATCAATAGTTACAGTGCAGATTTCGATCTTGCTCAAGTAAACCTTCGTATGTCAAAATTTTCGAAATACATTTTGCAGAATGTCGATTTTTCATCTATCATCGAGAAGAGACATTTCAACTATTACTATCTTCTTAAAGCAATGGAAGTGTTGCCAAGGATTGCCCCTTGGTTCCCGCATTTGCCTGTTGGTGTCTGCCCATGGGTCTTTCCATTAGTCGTGCACGGCTTACAGAATTTTCACCACCTGTTGCGGGCAAAAGGCATACCCGCCTTTACGTGGGACGGTGTCATTCATCCTCGATTGGACCTCGCCGAATTTCCCGACGCTGCCTTTCTCTACCATAACCTCGTGTTGCTGCCGATTCATCAGGACCTCGGCAACGCTGAGATGGACACGATGATCGAGGTCATTGCAGAGGCCCTAAGTCATAGCGATTAATGCGATGAAAAAGATTCTGATGATCGCTTTTCATTATCCGCCCTGGAGTGGCGGTAGCGGTATCGAGCGGACGTTGAAGTTCTCCCGCTACCTCCCCGAGTATGGCTGGCAGCCGCTGATCTTGACGGTCCATCCCAGAGCCTATCCCCAGCGTGGCGATGAGCAGCATAGCGACATCCCTGCAAGCGTATTGGTGAGGCGAGCTTTTGCCGTGGATGTTGCTCGGCACATGTCGTTCCGCGGGGCGTATCCGCAATGGCTCGCCTTGCCAGACCGATGGGGCAGTTGGTGGTTAGGGGCGGTGCCGGCCGGCCTTCAGTTGATTCGTAGATATCGGCCCGCAGTTATCTGGTCCACGTATCCGATCGCCTCAGCCCATCTCATCGGCCTGACCTTGCATCGTCTAACCGGTATCCCTTGGGTCGCAGATTTCAGGGATTCTATGACCGAAGAGACCTATCCGCGTGATCGCATGGCGCGGCGCGTTTATCGATGGCTCGAGCGCCAGATCGTGAGACGCTGCACATGCGCGGTCTTCACAGCACCCGGCACGTTACAGATGTATGCCGCGCGCTATCCTGAGATCCCCCAGTCGCGCTGGGCGATCATCGCGAACGGCTATGATGAAGAGGAGTTCAGGGGGATAGAGTGGACTGTCGGCAAACGGCCGTCATCCATGTCGCAACTCGTGCTTGTTCATAGTGGAGTACTCTACCCTTCAGAGCGCGATCCGCGTGCATTTTTCGCGGCAGTGGCGGATTTACGCAACGCCGGAAAAATCTCTTCCCATGGCCTTAAGATTATTCTGCGTGCCAGCGGGAGTGAAGATATCTACCGGCAGCTGATCCGCGCCAACGGCATCGAGGACATCATTTTTCTCAAGCCACCGCTCCCGCGCCGCGACGCCCTGATGGAAATGATCCAGGCCGATGGTTTGTTGCTTTTCCAGGCCTCCAATTGCAATCATCAGATCCCGGCGAAAGCTTATGAATACTTGCGTGCGAAGCGACCAATCTTCGCTCTAACTGATCCGAAGGGTGACACGGCGTGTTTGTTGAGACAGATGGGGATAAATACAATAGTTCGCTTGGATTCGACAGCACAGATCGCTCAGGGTCTACAGGCATTCTTGTCAAAACTTCGTGATGGACATACTTTGATGGGTCATGGTAAAGAAGTCTGCCTTCATTCGAGAAGGTCAAGAGCACTGCAACTAGCAAATTTACTCGACGCCCACTATGTCTCATGAAAACAGGTCAATAAATGAACAATGCAGAATAAGGATATGTTAGAACGATGAGAGACCTTCTTCTGATCGCGACCGTTGTAGCATGTTCTGTGATCGCCTTGCGCCGTCCTGTCGTGGGCTTGCTGAGCTTTGTGGGGTTCGGATTTCTTAATCCCCAGACGATGACGTGGTCGATGGCACGGACGTTTCCGTTCGCTCAGCTTACAGGTATGGGAACTATTCTGGGATTCCTTTTCTGGTCTGAGCCAAAGCATTTCCCACGTCAGCGCGAATCTTTCCTCTTGCTTGCACTATGGGTCATGTTCGGCATATCCACTGCATTTGCCATAGACCCCGAAAGCGCTTGGGAACGCTTTATTCACGTATCGAAAATCCTGATCATGGTCTTTCTCTCCACAGCATTGATCAACACAGAGCAGAGATTGCAATGGCTCTTACGAGTGGTGGCCCTTACCCTTGGCTTCTATGGTATCAAAGGTGGGTTTTTCGCCTTGATGACTGGTGGAAATTACATTGTGTTCGGGCCAGAGGATAATTTTATCGGTGCCAGGAACGCTCTAGGTCTAGCCTTAACCATGAACATCCCGCTTCTGTTTTATTTCTTAAAGCACGAAACTTCCCCTTGGATGCGGCGAACCTTTTTCGCCACGTTGGTCTTGTCCTATCCGGCGATCATCTGTACCTACTCGCGGGGCGCCTGGCTCGCCCTTGGCGCTGTCACAGCGTTTCTCTTCTTAAAAAGCAAACACAGATTTGCCGTCACCGCGGCAGTGGCGTTCGTCGGGTTCATGCTGATGCCGTATCTGCCAAGCTTTGTGCCGCAACGGGCGGTTGAGCGTTATGAATCGCTTATTCATTATCAAGAGGAGGCTTCAGCCCAGAGCCGATTTTGGAATTGGGAATTTTGCCAGCGCGTGGGGCTGGCACACCCTTTAACTGGCGGGGGATTCGATTTTTACTCTCCCGAAGCTTATGCGACCTATTTTCCGGAGTTCTTGGAGCATTGGCGCGAGAAAGTATGGTCCTGTCACAGTATGTGGTATACGATCTTCGGTGAACATGGCTTCCCAGGTCTCTTGCTTTGGTTGGGCTTGATGGGCTCGTATATCCTTAGCCTTAGACAGCTACGCTCTTACGGTGAAATGCATGCGAAAATGTCCTGGATGGTTGACTGTGCCAATATGCTCCAAGCCGCGCTCATTGCCTATATGGTAGCGGGTACCTTTCTGGATGTGGCATACTTCGATCTGTTTTACTATTTAGTCGCAGCTATCATCATCATTAAGGAGAGAATCCGTCTTATGACCATGGAAACCTTTTCCTCAGTGCCATCCCCGGTATCGATCACCAAGGAAAAGGTTGCTGTCAGCTGAAGAGGCAACGTAAGGTGGAGCATCGTATAAGGATGGCAGGCAGACAGGATGGCCCGCGGAGAAACCTTCCTCAAGACGATGGTCAAAAAAATCTGTGGTCTTCGGCTGCAGCACCAACTCCGACGCTTCTATGTATCCCGGCAAGTTATCAAATATGATGAGCACCGGGAGGCAGAGATCGCGGTGCTCCAATTCCTTGTTACCAAGGGGGATTCGGTGGCAGATGTTGGTGCCAATGTTGGGATATATACTAAGGAGCTTTCTGCCCTAGTGGGAGGCAATGGCCGGGTGTATGCCTTCGAACCTGTCACAGAGAACTACGACATCTTAATGACGGTCATGCGCAAGGCCCATCTCACGAACGTGCGCCCTTTCCACGCCGCCTTGGGCGCCCAGGCAGGCCGACGAGAAATCGTCATTCCGGCATTGGAAGGCTTTGCAGGTTATTATTGGGCCCACTTTGCCCATGCCAATGAGGAAGGCCGACGCGAGGTCGTGGACGTGCTTACCCTAGACGACCAGTGGAAGAGTCATAGCATCCATAGGTTGGATTTCATTAAATGCGATGTTGAGGGAAGCGAACTGGAGGTCATCCAAGGTGCATTCAAGATCATGCAAGCTTATCATCCGGCGTGGCTCATAGAGGTTAGCTTGCCGACGAGCGGTGAGGTCTTTTCCTTGCTGAACAGCATAGGCTATCGGGCTTTTGTCTATGCTGACCGATTGATTCAAACCGACGGCTATCGCGACAAAGAGTTCTCGAATTATTTCTTTTTGCATCCCAAGTCCCCGATCTGGAATCGGTATCTGCGCCTTTCAGCGGTGTAAAGCCTTTCACACCACAGCGATCAGCGGAGACGGCAAGGCAGTAGCCGTAGCCCTCGGGAAATTGCGTCCGTATGAAGACATTCGAAAGAGAGTGGCAAGCACGGTTTGAGCGGTTCGCCAGGTGTTACGACACCGACCATTGCGTCTCAGGATGGTCCGATCAAGGACTCCGTCGCCGGCTTGCGCTATTCAACCAGTTGCTCAGTGAGCGCGCCTTGCCGTCTCCGGTACGCGTGCTCGACTTGGGATGTGGCGGGGGCTCTTACGTCCGCCTCCTCGCGGACCTTGGCCATTGGGTCGCCGGGCTCGACTATTCACTTCCCAGCCTTGCCCGCGCTTTGGCCGCTGACCCGGAAGGCGCCGGTCATTACGTTAGTGGGGAGGCATACTGTCTGCCATTCGGCGATGACTGCTTCGACGTTGTGGTGACGATTGGAGTCTTTCAGGCTTTGCGACATCCGCAATGGGCCTTATCCGAGATGGTTCGCGTCCTTCGACCAAAAGGCATTCTGGTGGTAGAATTTCTCAACGCCTTCGAGCTTATCGCCCTGCTGAAGTCTGCCGCTGAACGAGTCAGAGGAAAGCCCCCCCACGTCCGCACCTATTCGCCCTTCCTGGTGCAACGTTGGTTCGCCCAAAACGGTGTAAAGCTATTGCGTCGGGCCGGCGTCTACCTGCCTCCCAGGCAGCTGCCAGGTCTTAGCTTAATTCTCGAGCGCAGGGGGCTTCTCCATCTCCTAGAAACGGTGCCCGGTCTCGCTGTGGCGGCAGCTCATGCGTTTATGGTTGTCGGCGAGAAAACGGGAGCATAGTAGAGTAGCGTGGCATCCGCTAATCGCGGCGGTGTTGTGGAAAACATCGTTCACAGGCATCATTGCACGCGCAGGTTCGATGGCGCTGCTGGCGGTATAATATCCATCGCGATCCGGGGTGGTCGTGGGTTTCCCCCACCGACTGCGTGATCGATCGCTGAGCTCACCCTTTCAAACGCTCCCACATCCGCGGCGTTGCCACGCGATAGTCCCATGAAATCATCGTTGGGACGCCACGGTTCGGTGCCCCATCCTGCGGCATCGAGGAGGGGGCTCGTCAGGGTTGGCCAGAGATCGTAGGGTGCCGTCGAAGCGTTGACGAAACAGGGGGTGGCGGAACCGCATGTGACGTTACCTACGATGGCACCCACGGGAGCGGTGGGGCGAAGCGCGGCAGTGCCAGAGCGTGGGAGGATGGCGTTATAGGCGATGACGTTATTCGCACCGGTCGTCCATCCTTGTACATTGATGCCCGAATCGGCGTTGTTCAGAACGGTGTTGTGGACGATCCAGACATCGCGCTGGAGATTGCGGCTGGCATAATTCTGGGCGCTGATGCCGCCGTAGGTATTACCCACTAGTATGTTGTTCCGAACGATCGCAGGGCCCCCACCGATCACAATGCCGCCGTCAGTCCAAGATCCTTCGACATAGTTGCCTTCAAAAATGGTTGGCGGATCCCCCTGGTTCGAGCCATAGGCCATGAGGCCTGGGCCTTTTGTGCGATAGACGGTGTTGTCACGGACCGTGCCATAGGAGTTGAGCTTGATCTCCAATCCGTACCCCACTCCGGAAGACGTGACACCGTCGATGAAGTTGCCTTCAACGAGGATGTCTGTCACCTTGCAATTGCCCTCGTGGCATCCTAAGTAAATGCCGGTCGATTGGAGATGGCGGAAAACGTTGTAGCGGATGGTAAGTCGAGGAATGTTCGTCCCGGAGTCGTTCGCGGGAATGGACACGCCGCCGATGCCCGTAAAGGTATTGCGTTCGATGATGATATCATTGGCCTGCCGAATGCGGATGGCATCCACGGCATCTTGCGTGGGCGCGAATGCAAAGCCACGCAGGATCACATACGCTGCATTGCGGAGTTCGAGGACATTCGCTGCGGAACCGGGATAGGCGAATGTGGCGCGCTGACCGTCTACTTCGCTCTCGGAACGGATTAAGATCCAGTTTGACGCTGTGCCGCGGGCGGTGATCCAGCAAGGAGCCGTGTAAGAGCCGGGAAGGAACACGATTTCATCGCCAGGTGACGCAGTGTTGATGGCATTACACCAGTCGGCCGACGGACCCACAGTGATGCTTCGGCCGAAAGCTGTTCCACTCTGAAGAAGGCTTGATAACCACAGAGAGGCCAGCACGGCGGTGATCATCTTCCACATGAGATTTGCCTCCCAAGATCCCGTGGTACTGTTTCGCTCATGCCCTGGCGACATCCTCTATCAGGCGATAGGATGACTAGAAGTGACGATTACAATGGCACAACGTTCATCGAACGACCAGATTGGTAGGCGGTGCCGGGGGAGTGGTGTCGACGGGTGCCCCCCCGCCCAAACTCAAACGAAGGAGGAAGAGTTCGGTGCCATCATAGCCGTATTCATCAACACCACTTTGCCAGCCACCAGTCCCCCCTATCTGCACGATGACATTGTTGTAGAAGTCGTACACAAGCTGTTCGCCCTTGCGGGGCGAAGGGAGGCTACCGCCGATAGAGGGTTTACCCCAAGCGTTCGTTCTGAAGTCGAACACCCAGAGATCGTTGCGGGGGGTGGCATTGGGGGAGCCTTCGAAATCGCTGTAGCCGCCAAAGAGCACGATCACATCATTGGCCGAATCGTAGACCATGCCGAAGACGCTGCGAGCGGGAAGCATTTGTGTCGACAGACGCGCTGTTTGTTTTGTAAGAAAGTCATAACTCCAGGTCTCACCACGATATGGATCGTAAACAATGGCGCGGCTTCGTCGAGTATCCACTGCAAACGACACCATACCAAACACCGGACTGTAAGCTGAGAACGGTGAGATACTCCAATTATCATTCGAAATCCCGTCTCCCACCGCTATCCCTGCCAGCGAATATTGAATATTGGATCGGCTGGGCGCGAACAATGCATCAGACACAGGGTCATAGACCAGGTATTCGACCATGGTCGAGGGAACGCTGACCTTGGAACTCTCACCATCTGGCGCGGGCCCTTCCTGCGACCACGTCCGCCGTGCCGGATCGAATGCCCAAAGTCTTCCCGACTGAAGACCGGAATAATAGTTGTCATACCGTTCCGAACCTGTGGTCATCCACACGACTTTACGCTTTGGATCATACGCCATACCAGGTAGACACCTCCCCCGTGGATAGCCTGATTTATTCGCTGCGGTCTGATCCAAGAGGAGCTGCCATTTGTCCTGCGCTACATCATAGCTCCACAACTCTTCATGGCTGGCGCAGCGAGAACCGCTGACAGGGTTTGACACACAGTAATCTCCCCCCCAAAAATAGATGATGTGGCGGTCTGTGTCGTACGTTAACCGCACATGTTTGGAGGGTGCCCCAAGGGAGGCAGGAAAAGCAGGAGTCCGACGAATCACCCAGGTATTGAGCGGCAGATTGGGTGGAGTTGGGCTCATCGATTGGGCTTGGGCTGTTCTGTGCGGGAATGGCCTTGAAGTAAGGCTTGAGATGATCTTGAACGCTCCTATAGCCCCAGTCAATCGTAAAAAATCCCGTCGTGAACGCAAGACCGGTGAACGCAGTGGCTGCTGATTCCGCATGTGGCTGGTCCCTCCGTCATTTTTGGCAATGGAACAACCGCCCGCCTCTCGACCCAATGAAATCGCTCCTCAATTCACTTTCAAATTCGTCGGAGCCGCCGGTGGAACGGTGTCGATGGACGATGTCGATGTATGTTTATAGACATACACTCGCGCAGGACTATGCATGACAAACATAATCACGCCATAGGTGGTGATCGGTGCTTCAACAAGCTCAAAATAGCCATAGGTATCCGTCAATGGGTGTTGACTGGGCATGAGTCGCCAAGTGTCAGTCGTAATATCATATTCGTAATACTGTCCCCCCGGTCGGAAGACGAGATATTTACCACTGGCCGGATCAACGCTTACCAGCGAATACACTGTGCCGACGAAGGCATCAAACGGTGCGTCTTTCATACGCGTTAGCCGGCCCTGAGCGTCGAGCTTGTAAAAGATTCGGCCGCTTTCCCTACCGCCCCCAAGCAGCATGACGCGGTGTACGGGATTATATTGGATGACGTTATCGTAGTAGCCCATCGTTACATTTGAGGCCATTGTTGACCACTGGCCTGTACTCAAGTCATATCGATGTATACTTCGTGTTCCGCCATTTACCCAAATGAGACTATTCATTTCTTGGAAATAGCTGAGAGCACCACAACATACACTTGGATTTTCGCCTCCTGGAGTTTGATCAGTCAATAAGGTCCATTGTTGTTGACTATTAATATTGTACCGCCAAATATTTTCATTACGCCGATAATAAAATTCTCCGTTAGCAGTATTAATTGCATTATGATGATACGCATGCTCAAAGCATCCTTCTCTTCCCGAACACGAACCTGGATAGAGAGATCCAGTTGTCCATGAGTTGGTCACATCACTGTATATAATGAATTTTTGACCGTAACAGGAACCATGTGATGCCCCATAAAATAGAAAGCGCCGAGAAATGTGATCCCACGTCGCATTATCGGCGTATTCGACGATATTTGAGAAGTCCAGACAGGGTTCCAGCAATCTTCCGTTATCGAAGCCGCTAGTCTGGAGTTGGGCCCACGTCCCTGGTTGCATGCGCGCAGCGAGGTCGCCCAGTACGGTCGCCGCCCCAGCAGATTGTAAGGCGACGAGGATCAGAGGAAGGCATGCCAGTCGCCAGGGCAGAGGCACCCATTGCTCCGTCCCGTTGTTAATGTGTACTCCAGTATGAGGTCGTATCTTGTGGTCCAGCTTGTGGAAGCATTGGACCCCGTTTTTGAACTGTGCCACTTTTAGCATTAAGGACTCCAATGCCCATCGTTTCAACATGCTGTAGATCCCTCCCTCAATCACTTGTAGATCATGTGGCAGCTCATGTGCCAACGACGGATCCACCGTCATAGCCGGTAGGTTCCCGCTGGAAGCGGCTTTCAGGACGCCGGTCCCGGGAGAAGGTAAAGCCATCATACCGGTCTAGGCTGGATGCCTCTTTGACCGATTGGCTACTACCGCGACAATCATATCCTCATCCACGCTAACTCATATCAACCCAAAGCATCCGGACTGGAGTACATGGCGATAGCTGGGGGATCAATAGAGGGCAGTTCGTATCGTTCGCCTCAGTCAGTTGGCGTACGATTCAAGCTTTCCTAGCAGTGACATCAGTGCAGTGATCTGATGTCTGCAATAAGAGGGGTAAAAGGGGCGCACACCACTGGCATGATCCGGATTTCGCAAGCTCCTACAATCTTGCACCATAGCAGCCGACAATTGAAACCCACAATTGCCAGCATTCCACATGAGGTCGTCTTCCGCCGAGTTTTCTAGGCTTTTCCTCACTTCTGCACCGAGAGAGAACATCTTCCTCCGGATCAATCGTTGACGCACTATAAACCAATTTGTCAGAATAGTCACTCGCATATTTCACCCCATGCCTCGATGGCCGATTGACGCCGGCTTGAGGGCGATGCGGTGGCGGAAAAATTTTCGCTGACGTCGGTCGGTGGCGGTACGTGGCAACAACACTATCACCGCCACAGTGGCGTGCTCTTGTCTTCACGGTATCCTCGCCTTGCCCCGGCCCGTGGCTCGATGCCGCTCAATGCCCTCTACCCCGCCGAAGCTCATTGAATCGGCGTGTTCATGTCGGCCTGGATTTCTCCGCCGGATAACGCCCGGTTGTAGACGCGCACCTCGTCGATTCGGCCTTTAAACCACTCGGGCCACACGCTGTTCCCCCCGATCCGAAGCGGACGCGTTGAGGTCAGGATACTGCCTGAGACCGAGCGGCTCGATACCTGCACGCCGTTGACGTAGAGGCGAAGAACTGATCCATTATAGGTGGTGGCCAGGTGCGTCCAGGTGTTGAGTGGGAGTTGGGACGGACCACGCAGTATTTCATCCTTGCCGTTGACAAACACGTGGCCGCTGGGTTTTTTGGAGTCTGTACTCGAATATAGAGCATAGATCAGCTGTCCCGATTGTTCTTTAATCACAATGGTACGCCAGCCGGTATTCGTCGTAGGATACACCCAGGCCGCCAGCGTCATCCCGGTGGTGAGATCGAGGGAGGGGGCATCGTTGACCGTCACCCAGTCATTCACGCCGTCGAAGGTGAGCGCCTTGCCAAACCTCCCGCTGCTGGTCCAGGCAGCGCCGGAGATGGTGCCGTGGTTGCCATTACCCGAAAGATCGGTGATGACAGTGCCGCTGCCTTCATTGAAGCCATAAGCGGCCACCAGACCCGTGGAATTTACGGACACAGTAATATAGTGGGCTTTGACTTCGCTATCTGAGCCGCCGGGGCCGGTCACCGTGAGGCTGACGGTATAGCTGCCGGGGGCGGCGTAGGTGTGGCTGGGGTTTTGTGCCGTGCTGGTGGCGCCATCGCCAAAATCCCAGCTCCAGCCCGTGATGCTGCCGCTGGAGCCGTCGCGGAAGGCGACGGGCAGCGGGGCGGCGCCAGAGGTGGGAGCGCCGCTGAAGGCGGCCACTGGCGGGGGCTCCGATGGAGCGGTGGCGGTGATATAGTTAATTTTCGTGGCGGTAGTGGAGCCGCCGGGGCCGGTCACCGTGAGGCTGACGGTATAGCTGCCGGGGGCGGCGTAGGTGTGGCTGGGGTTTTGTGCCGTGCTGGTGGCGCCATCGCCAAAATCCCAGCTCCAGTCCGTGATGCTGCCGCTGGAGCCGTCGCGGAAGGCGACGGGCAGCGGGGCGGCGCCAGAGGTGGGGGCACCGCTGAAGGCAGCC
>Ga0073934_10002166_pt1 | contig 42361 bp, 33 predicted proteins | sample LarsenN4metaG_FD_76834 | JGI IMG/M metagenome (GOLD analysis project Ga0073934, IMG submission 76834) | Hot spring sediment bacterial and archeal communities from British Columbia, Canada, to study Microbial Dark Matter (Phase II) - Larsen... ...
CTTGAGCAGCCCCTTCAGCGGCGACGTACGGTCCACGTGCCATTGCACGGCATTGGTGAGCGTCCCCCGCGGCCGTTCTCCGCACGGATGCACGATCAGCCCCGCCGGCTTGTCGACGACGATCATTGCGTCGTCTTCGTACAGGATGCTGAGCGGAATGTTCTCCGCGGGCATCAGGTCATCCGGCGGCTCGATCAGGCGGATCGTCACTTCCTGCCCCGTGTAGACCCTGCGTTCCGGCTCGGCCGGCTCGCCGTTCACGCACGCCTGCCCGGCCCGCACCATCCGGTGCAGCCGCCACGACGTGTAGCTGCGGAAATGCTTCGACAGAAACGTGTCGATCCGCACGCCGGACAGATATCGCTCCACGACACAGGTCGCAATGTACGGATATTGCACGGAATTCCCCGTCACCAGTTCCCAGGCTCCCACTTTCATCGATACCGGGCCCCGCATCATACCCGCAGCAGGCTCCGGCGCGTTTCGTGACGACGGACCCTCTCGACACCCTCCCGAATCACCGATATCTTATCCATGCGGATTGATGCATCTCCCGGTTCGGGATCTCTCGCATGCTCCAATTGCTGAACGGAAATCGTCGTGCGGTGTTGCAGGCGGGGGGAGCCGGGCTGCTGGGGCTGTCACTGCCGAAATTGCTCGCGGCCGAGGAGCAGACGCCGTTCGCCAATGCCCGCGCGAAGTCGGTCATCTTCCTGTTTCTCTTCGGCGGACCCAGCCAGCACGAGACGTTCGACCTCAAACCCGATGCCCCCGAGACCATCCGCGGCCGGTTTCGCCCCATCGCCAGCCGCACGCCGGGTCTTCAGATCTGCGAAAAGTTGCACCGGCTCGCCGCCATCTCCGACCGATTCGCCGTGCTGCGGACGATGTCCCACCCGTACAACGACCACTCCGGCGGCGGACATTACATCCAGACCGGCAAGCAATGGCAGATTCCCATCGGGGGCGGCTTCAACGCCACTCCCAAGGATTGGCCGTCGATGGGATCCGTTGTCGATTGCCTCGCCACGCGGCAGTTCGGCCCGCCGCGCGACCTGCCCAACTACGCCGTGGTGCCCAATTCGCTCGGCCGGATTCAGACCTACTCCGTGCAGCTCGTCCGCCCGGGGGAATACGCCGGCTGGCTGGGCCGCAGTTACGACCCCGTCACCACCCGCATCGACAAGCGCGACAAGAAAGACAACCCGTACTTCCGCGACTGCACCGACGACGAGCTCACGTTCTCGCTGGATGGACTCCTGTCGCCGCAGGAATTGACGCTCGACCGCCTGAATCGCCGGCAGTCGCTGCTCGAACAGTTCGACGCCGAGTTGTCGCGGCTCGATGCGCCGAAAACGCTGTCCGAGTTCGACCGGTTCCAGCAGCGGGCGCTCAACCTCGTCACGTCGACCCGCACCCGCGAGGCGTTCGACATCACCCGCGAACCAGCCGCCGTGCGGGACCGCTACGGTCGGCATCTGTTCGGCCAGTCGACGCTGCTCGCGCGCCGGCTGGTCGAAGCGGGCGTCCGCTTTGTCACCGTGCATTGGGATTGCCCCGACGGCTACAGTTGGGACTCGCACACGCACGCTAACGATGTGGCCAACCATCTCCTCCCCGGCTTCGACCAGGCGGCGTCGGCGCTGCTGGAGGACCTTGCCGACCGCGGCCTGTTGGAGGAAACGCTGGTGGTCGCCTGCGGCGAAATGGGCCGCACCCCGCAGGTCAACAAGACCGGCGGCCGCGACCATTGGTCGACTTTGTTCCCCGCCCTGCTCGCCGGCGCCGGCATCCGCGGCGGCTTGGCGCACGGCCAGTCCGACAAAGACGGCGCCTACCCCGCGACCCAGCCGGTCCGCCCCGAAGACCTCGCCGCAACGATCTACCACGCCTTGGGCATCGACCCACACGTCCGCCTGCCGGACGCCCAGGGCCGGCCGGTGCCGGTGCTGGAGGAGGCGACGGTGCAGGGGTCTGTGTTTGGATGAGGACTTCGGGAGCATGATTCTTCATGTTCTCTCATGCCGGAGGCTTCCGATTCGGACGCAGGGCAACCGATCACCGGATAGGTGCTCACGCCCCGATGAGCGGTTGTGAAGTCCGCGTGCAGCGTCTTCCTCCACGCGGGAATTGGATTGAAGCCGCCGCGTCCTGCATGCCGAAAAGTTGGTGACATTGGTCGATTCCCGGACTCAGGGATGCGTGTGGGCGGCCCCCCGTCATGGTGGTGGCGGCCCCGCAGGAGTCCGGTTCTGCCGCAGTGGCAGATTCTGCCGATGGCCAATCGCACCTGGCGGGTCAGCGACGGGGTTTTTGCGGGTTAGTCGCGGGCCTGTTCAGCCGTGGAACGATGCCGGGCCAAGTCACGCGATCTTGCCGCACGGCGGTCAGACATGGCGATGATGTCGTGCCGTTGGCCGAGGCCTCTCGCGGAGAGATGCCATGGGGAGGGGCGTGATCTCGGCCACGGTGTTCAGCAGGCGATACCCCTCAGGTCGTTGGTCCGGGATGGATCAAATGTCCGTTGACCGGGATCGGGATTTGAATACACTGCCGCGCTCTTCAGTTTTTGCGGGCCGCTGTTCGACTCCACCACGTCTCTTCACGGAGGAAGATCGATGCGTGCCCTGGTTCCCATTCTGGCTGCAGCCTGCCTGACCGGCCTCACCGCCACGGACGCGTTCGCGCAGTCCGGCGGCGGCAAAGGCCGATCGTCGGCCGCGGCGCCGACGACCAACCCCACGGGGAATCCCCCGGCCCGCGGCACGGGAGCGCCGTGGGACCGCAGCGGCCAATCCCGGGCGGACTGGCTGCTGGCCCAGCGGCTGTCGGTGATCGATCACGTGCGGAATGTCGCCACGAAGAACGGCAACGACCGATTGAAGCAGCAGGCCGACCGGTTGGAAGATCTGGCCCGCGATCAGCACGCCCGCCGCATCGGCGACTATGACGACCACGGCCATCATCACGGCCACGGTAATGGGCACCACCACCATCACCATCATGGTCATGGTCACGGCCATTGCCCGGACCCCGCGACACCGTAAGGTCAGGCCGCCGCGGATTCATCCGTGGCCGTCTGGTTCTGACGATCCCCCTGACACCCGGTGATTGCCCTGGCGATCACCGGGTGCTGGTTTTAAAGGTCGGCAACCGCAGACCGCCTCTGTGGAAAGCGAGGCCGGTCGATTTGACTTGTGATCGGACCCCACGGAACCGATAATGCATCAGCGCCAACTGATGAATCCTGCCCGTACTCCCGCCTGCCTGGTTGCTTCATGAACTCTCGCGCGATCCTGCTGTCGCTGGCTGCGTGGCCGCTTGCGTATGCCGCATCTGCCGCCGAGCTGACCTTCGAGCGGGACGTCCGGCCGATCCTGAAATCGCACTGTTACCACTGCCACGGCGAGGCGGGGGTTGTCGAGGGGGGGCTGGATCTGCGGCTCGCGCGGTTGATGGTCCGCGGCGGGGAAAGCGGTCCGGCCATCGTCCCCGGCGACAGCGCGGCCAGTCTGCTCATGCGGCGGGTCCGTGCCGGGGAGATGCCGCCCAAGGGGGCGCCACTCGGCGAGAAGGAGCGGCAGGTTCTCGAAGCCTGGATCGCGCAGGGGGCGAAGACCGGCTCGCCGGAGCCGGACGACGTGGCCAGCCTCAGCGAGATTACGGCGGAGGATCGCCAGTACTGGGCGTTTCAGGCGGTCGTGCGGCCAGTGGTGCCGCCGGTCCGATCGCAGGATCTCGTCCAGTCTCCGATCGATGCGTTCCTGTTGGCGAGGCTCGAAGCGGAGGGCTTGACGTTTGCGCCACCGGCCGCGCGGGGCACCCTGCTGCGGCGGCTGTCCTTCGAGCTGCTGGGCCTGCCGCCGACACCGGAGGAGATCGCACAATTCGTTGCCGATGACGCCCCCAATGCCGATGTGCAGCTCATCGAGCGGCTGCTGGCGTCGCCGCACTATGGAGAGCGCTGGGGGCGTCACTGGCTGGATGCCGCGGGTTATGCGGATTCCGACGGCTACACCGAGCGCGATCCGGAGCGGCCGTACGCGTACAAGTACCGCGATTACGTCATCCGCAGCCACAACGCGAACAAGCCCTTCGACCGGTTTCTGGTGGAGCAACTGGCGGGGGATGAGCTCGTTCCGCCTCCGTATGCGAACCTGTCGCCGGACGAGCTTGATTGCCTGATCGCCACGGGCTTCCTGCGGACCGTTCCCGACGGCACGGCCGCCGGCGTGACGCCCAAGGAAGCCGGCAACGCCGTCGTGACGGAAACCATCAAGGTGGTGTCGACGTCACTCCTGGGCCTGACGGTCGGTTGCGCGGAGTGCCATAACCACCGCTACGATCCGATTACCCAGGTGGACTATTACCGTCTGCGGGCGATCTTCGAGCCGGCCTACAACTGGAAGGCATGGCGGCCACCGGGCCAAAGGCGGGTTTCGCTGTACACCGACGCCGACCGGCCCCAGGCGAACGAGATCGAGGCCCAAGCGAAGGCCGTGCTCGACGAACGCCAGAAGAAGCTGGACGAGTTCCTCGCAGCGACGTTCGAGAAACAGTTGGAGAAGGTCCCCGAGGAGAAGCGGGAACTCGCCCGGCAGATGCGGGCCACTCCCGCGAAGGATCAGACGGCCGAGCACAAGCAGCTTCTGAAGGAGTTTCCCAACCTCGACGTCAACCCGGGGACGTTGTACTTGTATGACAACAAGGCCGCCGATGAGCTCAAGGAACTCGACAAGCGGGCCGCCGACATCCGGGCCACGAAGCCGGTTGAGGACTTCGTCGACTGCCTGACGGAACCTGGCGGACCGCCGCCGGAGACGTTTGTCTTCCACCGCGGCGACGTCGACCAGCCCCAGCAGGTCGTGACACCAGGCGAGTTGACGGTTCTGGCGACCTTCGCTCCGGCGTTGCCGGTCGACGACGATACGCTCCCCTCGACGGGACGGCGGCTGGCGTATGCCCGGCACCTCACCAGCGGCCGGCATCCGCTGGTCGCGCGGGTGCTCGTCAATCGAATCTGGATGCATCACTTCGGCCGCGGATTGGTGGGCACGGCGGGAGATTTGGGCGTGCTCGGCGAGCGGCCCACGCATCCCGACTTGCTCGACTGGCTCGCCGCCGAATTCGTCGACAGCGGCTGGGACCTGAAACACCTGCACCGCGTGATCCTCACCAGCACGGCTTACCGGCAGGCGGCCGTGCGGACCGCGCGCGGCGATGAGCTCGACCCCGACAACCGGCTGTTGTCGCGGCAAGCGGTTCGCCGGTTGGAAGCGGAAGCCGTTCGCGATGCGCTGCTGGCGACATCGGGCCAGTTCAACGACAAGCTGTACGGCAAGCCGGTGCCGGTGATGGAAGACGACGTCGGCCAGTTCATCGTCGGGATCGAGAACAAGGACGGCGAAGCCAAGCCCGGCTCGAAGATTCCGCTCCACGGCGAGGAATTCCGCCGCAGCGTGTATGTGCAGGTCCGCCGCAGCCGTCCCCTTGGCGTGATGGAGGCGTTCGACCTGCCGACGCTGGAGCCGAACTGCACGTCGCGGAGCACGTCCACCGTCGCGCCGCAGTCGCTGATGCTGATGAACAACGAGTTCACGGTCGACGCCGCCCGGCAGCTCGCAGCCCGATTGGCCGCTGAGGCCGATCCCGCGGCCCGCGTGCAGCGCGCCTGGTGGCTGGCCTTCGGTCGCGCGGCGACAGAAGCGGAAGCCACCGCCGCCTGCCGGTTCATCGAACAGCAAACCGCGGCGCTGGCGACAGCCGCCGATGCCGGGCCCGATCCGAAGAAGAAGGTCGATCCCGCCGAATGGGCGTGGACCACGCTGTGCCAGTCCCTGTTGAGCGCCAACGAGTTTTTGTACGTCGATTGACCGTCAAGGAAACCCCGGGATCGCCATTCCTGGGCTTCTTCCCCCGCTGCGAGCCCCAACGCCGATGCTGCCGCACTCTTTGATCCACCGCCGCGACCTCCTCAGCGCAGCGACGTTCGGCTTCGGCTCGCTGGCGTTGTCGTGGCTGCTCAAGCAAGAGCAGCTGCTCGCCGAGCCGGTCAAGCCCCCGCTCGGCAAGCCGACGTACGATCTCCACCCCAAGCCGACCCACGCGCCCCCCAAGGCCACGGCGATGATCTCCCTGTTCATGCAGGGAGGCCCGAGCCACATCGATCTGCTCGACCCCAAGCCCGAGCTGACCCGGCTGGATGGCCAGTCGTTCCCCGGGGACATCAAGTACGACAACGCCGCCCAGGCCAGTTCCAAGATTCTCGGTGGGCGGCGTAGCATTAAAAAAAATAGCGAAGTCGGGGCCGACGTCTCCGAACTGCTGCCGCATCTGGCGCAGATCGTGGATGACATCACGATTATCCGCTCGATGCACACGGGGGTGAACAACCACGGTCAGTCGATCGACGCGCTCAACACCGGCCGTGCGGTTGGCGGACGGGCGTCGCTGGGAAGCTGGATGGCGTACGGCCTGGGGGCCGAAAGCCAGAACCTGCCGGCGTTTGTGGCGCTGACCGACCCGGACGGCATCCCGGTGCTCGGCGTGCAGAACTGGTCCAACGGATTTCTGCCGTCGCTGTACCAGGGAACCGTCATCCGCCCGCGCGAGCCGCGAATCCTGAATCTCGATCCACCGGCTGTCTTGCGGGGGACGCCGCAGGAGAACTACCTCGGCTTCCTGGGCGAACTGAATCGCGAGCATCTGGGGCGGCATCCGGGGGAACTCGATCTGGAAGCCCGCATCGCCAGCTACGAACTCGCGGCGCGGATGCAGTCCGCCGCCAAGGAGGCCGTCGACATCTCACAGGAGACCGCCGCCACACAGGCGCTGTATGGCCTCGACCGGCCGGAGACGCAGGAGTTCGGCACGCGGTGCCTGATCGCCCGCCGGCTGATCGAACGGGGCGTCCGCTTCGTGCAGGTCTACACGCGGAACCAGTTCTGGGACCATCACGGCTCGCTGCGGACCGCGCTCCCGAAGGCGTGCCTCAAAATCGACCGTCCGGCGGCGGCGCTGGTCACCGATCTCAAGCAGCGGGGCCTGCTCGATTCGACGGTGGTTCACTGGGGCGGCGAGATGGGCCGGCTGCCGGTGATCCAGAACGACGCCGGGCCGGAGAAGGTCGGCCGGGATCACAACACCTACGGCTTCACGCAGTGGCTGGCCGGCGGCGGCTTCAAGGCGGGCTGCGTCTACGGGGCGACCGACGAATTCGGCCACCACGCGGTGGAGAACGTCGTCACCCACAGCGATTACCACGCCACGCTGCTCAGCTTATTCGGCCTGGACCACACGAAGCTGACGTACCTCCGCAACCGGCAGGAAGTCTCGCTGGTGGACAAGCAACCGGCTCGCGTGGTGACCGACATTCTGGCGTGATTCCTGCACAAAAGGCCGGATGATTTCCGACACCGGTCGACCACCGGCCATCACCCGGCTTCAGCCGGTGCGGGTTTTTACGGGCACGCCGTCGGAGATCTGGTCACTGGGATGCAGGATCACCTCTTCCCCTTCGGCGAGGCCGCTGAGCACCTGAGCGCGCAGGCCGTTGTTTTCTCCCACATCCACCCGGCGGAGCACGGCCCGGCCGTGTTCGACGACGAATACGGCCCAGTCCTCGCCGGTGCGGAACAGCGCGCCGGTGGGGACGGAGATGGTGCGGTCGTTTTCCCAGACGATGATCCGGGCCTCCACGCGGTAACCGTCTCCCAGCGTCATCCGTTTCCCCAGCGACTCCGTAAAGTCGATGACCACGTTGACGCGCTGTTCTTCGACGCCGAGCGCGGAAATCTTTGTGAAGCCCGACGGTTCCACCAGGCGGACCATCCCCAGCAGCGGTTCGGGGCCGCCCCAGTGCTCCAGCACGACTTTCTGGCCGGGCTGCACTCGGACGGCGTCGGTGGACAGAATGTCGACGACGACTTCCAAGTCGTTGGGATCCCCCAGTTCCAGAAGGGCGGACCCGGCGGTGAGGACGGCGGCGCTTTCCTGCATCACCCGCAGCACCCGGCCGGTGATGGGAGACGTGATGTTGAACTCCAACGCGGGGCGGCCGTTGCTCGAGAGCGGATCGTCGGTCTGCCGCGTGACGTGCAGCAGTGCCGCCTGCATTTGTTCGAGTTCGTATTGCGTGATTTCGGTCATGAACTCGGCCGATTTGACCTCTTCCGTCTTGATCCGCACGTTGAGGTGGCCCTGCTCCAGTTCCGTTGCGGTGGTGGCGTTCCGCCGCTCGAGCTCTTTCAGCCGAACCAGATCGTTCTGCGCCTGTTCCAGGTCGGCGCGGGCTTTCTCCAGTTCCGTCTGCGACCGCCGGTGACGACCTTCCGCGGCCTTCACCCGGGCCTCGGCCTGGGCCAGCTCGCGCGGGTCGAGCAGCGTCGGCGACGTGGGCTCCAGCTGCGCCACGACCGTCTCGCCCGCCTGGACGCGATCCCCCACCTCCAGCGTGATCCGACGCAGCCGCCCGGAAATCGGCGTCGAGACGACGTACCGCTCGCGCAGACGGGTCCGGCCGTCGTCGCGCACGGCGACCTCCAGAGGCCCGGCCTGCACGATCTCGACGTCGACGTTCACCGGCCTGGGCAAAAAGGCGACCAGCACCGCCAGGCCCATCAGCGCCGCAATCGCCGCCAGCACCAGTCGTTTGATCCAGACCACGGCGACTGTCATTCCTTGCTTTTCAGGACGCCAATCAGATCCAGTTCGCTCACCTGCTTCTGGACCGTCAGGCCAGACACAAACGCGGCCAGGAGGGTGACTCCCGCGGCAAACCCCATGGTCCGCGGACTGAGAATCAGCGGGATGCGGAACATCTCCGACTCGAACCCCTTGACCATCAGGGCACAGAATCCATAGCCGATTGCCAGCCCCAGGGGAATAGCGAACAGCGTCAGCATCGCCAGCTCCCAAAGCAGCACCTGGGCCACCTCCCACCGCGTGAAGCCGATGACCCTGAGCGTCGCAAACTCTCGGCTGCGCTCCGCCAGCGAGATCTTGGCCGTGTTGAACACCACGCCGAAGGCGATAATGCAGGCGAACACAATGTTCACCGACTGCATTCGCAACTGGTTCTCGGCGATTGTCTTGCGAAAACTCTCGATCGACGCCTGCTTGACGGCCACGCCCGTGACTCGGGGCGTCTCCTTCAGTTGGCGGTAAAGCTGCGTGACCGCCCGACTGTCGACCAGCATCCACGCCCCCGAACAGGTCGGCCCCTCCCGCAGCAGTTCCTGCAGGTGCTCCCGCCGGATGTACGCGTTGGTTCCCGCATACTCCCGGAACAATCCGGCGACGGGAACCTCCAGCAGCAGGTCCTCCTGCTCCAGCACATCCACGCGCAGCATGTCCCCCACGCGGACGTTCAGAATCTCCGCCAGCTTGTCCCCCAGCACCACTCCCTTGGGCGGCAGATGCAGCGGTTGCTCGTCGGCGTCCAGCACCCGATTGAGATCCCGCCGGTCGCTGAGGCCCGTGACGCCCCCCAGGTGCATGCGGTGACCGGCATGAAACCGCACAGGAACGGTGCGGAACGTCTCAACCGTCAGCACGCCGGGATAGTGCTCGAGTTCATGAATGACGCGAGAGGAGGTCGGCTCGACGAACGCCACCGCCACGTCATACCGCTGCACGAGCTGAAACTGGAATTCCATCAGGTACCCGATCGCGTCGAGTCCGAAGTTCCCCAGCACCAGCACCGACACCGCGCAGGCGATGCCGACGGTCGAGAACAGCGACTTGACCGGCCGGCGTTCCAGTTCGCGGAGCGTCATCCGTCCGGCCGCCGTGAAGATGCCACCGACGCCCAGGCGCTCGACAATCGTCGGCCGAAACCGCGCGGGTGGCGCAGGCCGCATGGCTTCCGCCGGCGGCAGCGTGACGGCCGTCCACACCGGTCGCAGCGTGGCCGCCACGGCCGCAATCAGCGTGAGCGCCACCGCGACGACGTTCACCGTCCAGTCCGTGTCATATTGCAGGACCGGGAAGCGGTAGAACGTGGCGTACATCACGGCCATGGAGCGGGCCAGCCATTCGCCCCCCAAAGTGCCGATCAGGCAGCCGGCCGCCGAGATCACGAGCACGAACTTGAGGTAATGTCGGCCGACCTCGAAGTTTGTGTAACCGAAGGCCTTGAGCGCGGCAATCTGCTCGCGCTGCGTGGCAATCAGCCGCGAGATCACGACGTTGAGCAGGAAGCAGCCCACGCCGAAGAAGATCGACGGCGCCACGAACGCCATCGCCCGCAGTTGCTGAATCTCGTCGTCGAGGAACCGCGCGGACACCTGCCGGTCGCGACCGTAGGCGCCCCGGCCGCCATACGGCTTCAGCAGCCGGTCGACCTGATCAATCACCTCCGGCTCGGAGGCCCCGTGCATCAGCGCCAGGGCGACCGAATTGAACGCCCCTTCCATGTTGAAGGCCGCTTCGAGTTCCTTCTCATTCACCCAGAAAATGCCGAAGCGGACTTCGTCGGGCAGGATGTCTCCCGGGCGAATCTGAAAGATGTATTCCGGCGAGAGCGCCACGCCCACGATCCGCAGCTCCTGACGCCGGCCGTTGATCACCGCCCGGACGGTGTCGCCGGGCTTCAGCCGGTTCGCCTTGGCAAACCCCTCGCTGGCCAGCACCTCGCCCGGCTGCAGCGGATTGAGCTGCCGCCCCTCGCGGAGATGCAATCGGTTCAACGGGACCTCGCGGTTGGCCGGCAGGGAAATCAGCCGGCCGATGACGGGCTCGTCCAGCCCGGCGACGTCGATGACCACTTCATTCACAATCCGCAGGTCCACCGACGCCACGCCCGGTATCTCGCGCAGGCGCTCGCCCAGGGGCATCGGCGCCCGCTTGACCGTGGCAAACACCTGCGCAAACCGCGACCGTTCGTAATAGGCATCGCGGGTCTGCCGCAAAAACCGCAGCGTCCCCACGGACATGATCAGCACGGCGACGCCGCACGCCATCACCAGGCTGATGGCCAGCAACTGGCCGGGGATCTGGTACAGGTCGCGCAGCAGTTTTCGGTCGAGTGCGGTCATGACGTTGTCCGGCGCGCCGCCGGTCCCGGCCGGATCACCACTGAAGCTCGCTCACGGGGATTTTCTGCGTGTTGTCGTGTTGCTCGGCGATGTGACCGTCGCTCATGGAGATCACGCGATCTGCGATGGCGGAGATCATCGCGTTGTGGGTGATCACAATCGTGGTGGTTCCCAGTTCGCGGTTGATCCGTTCGATCACCTCCAGCACCGTGATGCCCGTGTGCACGTCGAGCGCCCCCGTCGGCTCGTCGCACAGCAGCACATCCGGCTGCTTGGAGATGGCCCGGGCGATCGCCACCCGCTGCTGCTCCCCGCCGGACAACTGCGACGGAAAATGGTTCATCCGCTCCCTGAGACCGACCAGCGTCAAGGCCTCCTCCGGCGCCATCCGGCTGGCGACAATCTCCGTGACCAGCGCCACGTTCTCCTTCGCCGTCAGACTGGGAATCAGGTTGTAGAACTGAAAGACAAAGCCCACGTGGCGCCGCCGGTACCACGTCCGCTCGGCCTCCGTCGCCAGGGTCAGGTTCTGATCCCGATAAAACACAGTCCCCGACGTCGGGCTGTCCAACCCCCCCAGAATGTTCAGCAGCGTCGACTTGCCGCTCCCCGACGGGCCCAGCAACACCACAAACTTTCCCGGCATGAGTTCCAGATCGATGCCCCGCAGCGCCTGGACCGTCACGTCTCCCATCCGGTAATCCTTGGTCACGCCCCGGATTCGGAAGACATAGTCGGTGGCGGCCGGCGACTCGGCTGCGGACATCAAGAGCGTCTCACGGAAAACGGCAATCGTCGGCCCCCGGTGCTCCACTACGGAAAACTTCCGACCATCCACGGACGGCGCACGGCTGCCAGCCGCGCAAACTCCTCGCTCAGGTCGGTGTTGCCCCGGACACGATGAATGAACACCAACCCCCCGATGAGATCGTTCACCATGATGTTCATGGGAATGTCGGCAAACGCCTCGCGCCGGGTCGGATCCAGCCCGAAGAAACCCTCGGCGATCAGCTTCTTGATGTGCTCCTCATGCCGCGCGGCATCGAGCGCGGACTTGAGCGGCCCCGTCTGCATCACCTCGATGGCCGATGAGTAGGCCGCCAGGTGATCCTCCGGAACGACTCCCAGCAGCGTTTCCAGTTCCTCGCGAGAGGGCACCCGCTCCGGCAACCACGGACGGCGAAGCACCTGCTCCTGAATGCCGCGGGCAAACATCCGTCCCAGGCTCACATGGCCGGCAAATGTGTAGTGAACGTGTTCAAAGAAGTAGTCGTGTCCGGGGCCCGCGGGAGAACTCTCGGCGTTGACCTGCTGCTCCACGTCCAGAAACGAGGCGTTCGCGGAACGGTCGGCGACTTCGCGAACGATGTCGGCGAATACGGACGGAGCGCGAAACCGGCAGGCATCCTCGTCGCGGGCCTGCTTGTACGCCGCCAGCGCTTCGTCGTTCCGACCCAGCGCTTCCAGGCACTGGGCCTTGCGGTAGGACAACCGCGCATGGTGTTCCAGGATTTCCTCCGCCTTGTGAAAGGCGGCGAGCGCCTCGGTCAGTTCGCCCTGCCGCAACAGCGACTCGCCTCGCCGGACGTCCCGTTCCCACCGGGCCTGCTGGTCCGGGGAAATCTCGGAGGGCCCGACGGACCGCAGCGGACTCTGGTCCTTGAGGTTGCTCGCCACCGTGCTGAGCAGGATTGGAACGCGGTGCTGGTCGGCGATGGCGACGGACCGTTCCAGGTTTCTGCGGAGATTCTGTTTCGCCCGCTCAAACACGGCGCCGTTGAGCGGGATCTCCAGCGTCCGCGGAAGGGTGTCCAAAAGATCGTCGCTCATCGGTCGCCGGAAGGGGCTGACCGACTCGACCAGTTGCGATGTCCGGCAGCGGCGCAGCGCGAACATCGGCCGGACCAGCGGATAGGGCACGCTCACCGCGGACGAACCGGGACCACCCGGGCCGTAGAACTCGTTGTGCCCCGTATGCACGACAATCAGGTCGGGCTCGCATTCCAGACACTGTTCGAGCAGGTCGACCACCGAAAAGCTGTTAATCGACGTGATCCCGACGTTGAACACCTCGAACTTCAGGTCCGGATTCTGACGCTGGAGCTGAACCTCCGTCTGCCGCGGAAACGCCAGCTCGGACGCATACGGAAAACCGATGACCGTCGAACCGCCCAGGAACACAATGCGATAGGTGTCCCTGGGCTTGGGCAGGCGGAATCGCCTCGTCTCCGGCCCCGTGAGATCTGCGGCTCCGTAGAACGCCAGGTCGACGGCGCCGTTCATCTGATGGGTCAGCCCCAACGGATTCTCCGGCGCGCGCACCACAAGCCGCAGGTTCTGCCCAACACCCACCAGGCGGAAGGCCGCTTCCACGAGCACCAGGACCGAAAGCGACAGCAGGATCGCCGCCAACCGGAACAGCCACAATTTGCGCGGCGACAGCGTCCGCACCGGCGGCCGAACCGCCGCATCCGCGGCCGGCCGATCGCTGGACGTCGGCGGGTTGGGCGTTGATTGGGGTTTCTTCCCGGACATCCCTTGCGCTTCCTCACGACCTGCGCGGCTTCAGTGATCGTCCCCGTCGGCTATTTGACCGTGGCGTGGTCGGCGTCGTCGGGCGCGGCCCGACTGGCGTCCCCTTCGTTCCGAACCCGAATCCAGTGATCGTGGAACGAAATCCCGCGGACGAGTTCCAGCGCCGGCATGTGGCATTTGATGCAGTCGGTCGCCGGAGAGACGGAGCACGGCGTCTGCTTCGGACCGCTGTGGCACTCCAGACAGGTGGCCACCTGATCGTCCAGCGAGCGCGAGGACACCGGACTGTGCGGATCGTGGCACCGCGTGCATCGCAGCCCCCCCGGCGTCTGCTGGAAACACCGGCTCTTCGCCAGTCCCACCGGCTGGAACCGAACGACCGATCGGGGGTAGCTCTCCAACCGCTCAGGCGTGATATCCTTCGCCGTGCGGTGGCAGCGTCCGCACAGCTCCATTTCCTGTCCGGCGTCGTGGACCCGCGCGATCGTGTTTCGGACCGTCTCCGCGTTGTCCCCCTTGCGGGCCGCCTTGACATGCCCGGCTCCGGGGCCGTGACATTCTTCGCAATGGACTCCCGGATACAGCGACATCAGCCGCACGCCGTCGAACTGCACGTTCGTCGTGTGACAACCGATGCACTGCCGAGCCTGTTCTTCCGAGAACACCCGGCCGAAGAATTCGGCATCGAGCTCCGGCAGGAGGTCTGCATGGCCCGGCGTGAGATCGAAGGTCTCATCCGAGCGAAACCAGGTCAGGCGATGCTCGATTCCCACGGTCTCTCCGCGGGGCTTCGCCATCAGCGTGAAGAACGTCACGGCATGGTCACCCGATCCCACGGCGTACTCCAGCGGAAACGCCCGCTCGCCGAACCGCGCGGGAATGGCCACCATCACCCCTTCCGCATCGCAGGTGTACTCGTAACGGCCGTAGGGTTCGGCAAGCGTCCTCGTCGAATTGCATAACCGGGCGGCGATCTCGGAATCCTTGGTGAGCGCGAACGTGCGCGCGTGACCGGTGAGCTGATGCGCGGCGGCAATGTCCGCGTGGCACTCCGCGCAGGCCTCATGCCCGGCGTACTCGCCGGCAGGCTGCACCGCCCCCGCCAGCTCGGGATTGGCCGCGGAATTCTCACCGCGGCGACAAGCGCTGAGGCTGCAAGCGCAGAGCAGGAGTGTCAGCAGAAGGGCGGGAGACGGTGGCTGGATGCGCATGCGAACTGTTCGCCATTCCGGCGCCGCCCGAGATACAGAACACGACAACAAGTCCATGCTAATCGATCCGGCAGGCAAGCGACAGCTTTTCCTGCACCACCCAGCGACAGTTGCAATGCGCCCGGCCGGCCGGCTCCAATGGCACAGGACGTTCGTGTCTTCGTCGGTCAACTCCTGTTATCCCCACCGCGGCCAAGGATCACCAATTATGAACGAACCCGCTGCATCTTCTGCGGCCACTAGCAAGCAGCCTGCCGAGGCGGCGCTGCCACCTCCGACTCCTGTTGGCCTGCGCATCCTCGTGATGATTGTCGTGGCGGGCCTCGCCGCCGGTCTGAGTTCCGTCGCCATTCAGCGCACGGGCGAAGTGTTTGCGATGCCGGAGAAGTTCGCCAGCTTCTCCGGCGGCAACATCAGCACCGAGGACCAGCAAGCGGCCGACCGGGCCCGATCGGAGCAGACACGCCAGAATACGACGGTCTGGGTCGGCCTCGCAGGCGCCATCCTGGGCGGGTTGTGTGCGCTCGCGACGGGCTGCCTCCAGCGCGCCGGAAAGCGCATCGCGGTCGGTCTGCTGGCGGGTCTGGTGTTGGGGGGCGGACTGGGGGCAGCCGCCGGGTTTGAGAGCGTCACGCTGTTTCAATCGTTCAAGGCGAGTCTTGCCGGGCAGGCCGACATTCCCGAACACCTGGTGATGCTGATGCACGGTGTCACCTGGGGCTTGATCGGCGGGGGAATCGGACTGGCGGCCGGCCTGTGTGCGCCGCGGTTGCGCGTGCAGTCGGTTCTGACGGCAGGTTTGGTCGGCGGCCTGCTCGGCTGTGTTGGCGGCGCCGCCTTTCCGCTGGTCTGCGGCGTGGCGGCGCCGCTGGCGAACACGGCGCTTCCCTTGCCCGAAGCTGGGACGGAACGCCTGATTTGGCTGGGATTTCCATCGGTCCTGGTGGGAATCGGCCTTGGGCGGGCGATCTGAACTTCCGATCACATCCCGCATGCCGAATCGCTTCGCGCCTGCAGTCGCGACATTGCCTACAATCCCAAAAAGCATCGGATTCTATTGTTGTAATTGAATTCCAGAATCGCTCGTGGTACTTTGCAACGTGTTCCGATGCTTTTTCTCGGTTCCAGTTCTTGTCCGTCTCCTCATGCTAGCGGAGGTCTCGTCATGCGTTCCAGTTCTGTGCGCCATCGGCGCCGTCCGGCATTCACACTGATTGAATTGCTGGTTGTGATTGCGATCATTGCCATCCTGATCGCGCTGTTGTTGCCTGCCGTGCAGCAGGCGCGTGAAGCCGCCCGTCGGACTCAGTGCCGCAACAACCTGAAGCAAATCGGGTTGGCGCTGCACAACTACCACGATGCCTTCAACCGCTTCCCGAACGTGGTCATGGCCCATGCGGGGGGCACCGCACCGTACTCCACATGGTACGGCTGTGCGGGGTGGTACTGGAGCCGCGGTTTCAGTTGGCGGGTGCAGATTCTGCCGTACATCGACCAGGCGCCGATGTACGCCCAGATTGACCAGATCAATCACGGTTTCGGGGGCTGCTTCTTCCCCGGTGCTGGCGCCGGAATTCCCACGGGATCGGGCACACAACGTGCGATGTCCACTCCGATCTCGGCCTATCTGTGTCCCAGCGACTCGACCGAGAAGAGCGTCACCACCTATGGTGGCAACCCGGTCCAGGGAACGAACTACGCCGCCGCCGTTCGTGCCCGGGCGGATGACAACCACGGCGACCTGATCAACAACGATGCCACGCGCGACTTGGGTGGGCTCACCCGAGCCGGGACCACGGCGGCCGACTTCAAGGACGGCACGTCGAACACCGTGATGGTGGGCGAAGTGTTCCGCGGCAAGAACTTTGGCCGGTCGGACGGCGTTCTGCCGAACGCGAATGGTCCGGCTCCGCAGACCGCGGCCCACAACCGCCTGCGGTGCCATAACTGGATGGAAAGCACCGGTTTCTGCCAGGTGAACGCCGGCGTCGTCGTGGACACGAACATTCCGACGGGCACGGCGGGCAATCAGCACCGTTACAAGCAAATCTGGCGGATCAATGATCCCAAGCCGGACCAGGTGACGTGGGTGGATACCGTTGACGGCGGCAACGGCAGCGGGCGTCCGCTGTCGAGCACGCACGTTGGCGGCGCCCATGCCCTGTTTGGTGACGGCGTTGTCCGGTTCGTCTCGGAGAACGTGGACGGGGTCGCCTGGGCCCACGCGTTCAGCCGCGAAGGGGACGAGGCCAACGTTCCGGAGTTCTAAGATTCCGGTTGTCGGCTCGATTGTCAGCGGTCTGGCAAACCCGAGGCGGTTTGCCGGACCGCATTTCTCTTGATCGAACATCCGAGAGGTTGAGGAACGACACGATGGGAAGATGGCTCGTTGCCGGCCTGTGCCTGCTATTCGTCTGCGGTTGCGAAAACCAGCAGGTCAAGGAGATGCAGTCGAGCAATGAAATGCTCACCGATCCTGCTCTCGATTCGTTTGAGAACGAACATCTCCTTGGCGCCGGCTATGCTGCCGGCGGTGAGCGGCCCAACTGGGCGGAAGTGAAGCGGATCGTGTCCTCCGAAGGCTTCAAGGCCGGAATCGCGGCCTTCGAGTCGGCCCCGCTCCCGAGCGGCGGTGATGCGGCCAAGAAGACAGCAGTCGTGGACGCGGCCAAGAAGCTGTCGACGGCGGCTTCCAATGAAGAAGTCGAGGCGGCCTACAAGGAATTGATGGCCGCCAAAACGGCCTACCGCAGTTGAGCCTGGCAGGTCATGCCGATGGACCGACGTGATGCAACCCGATCGGACGTGTCCAAGACACGTCCGATCGTTGTTTTTTCCGCCGGTCTGTTGGCCCTACTGGCGTCGCAAGGTGACGCCAGCGACGGCCCGGTGGTCTTCTCCGACGTGGCGGCCGAACGCGGGCTGAACTTCACCCACGTCTCTCCGTTCACCCCGGAGCGGCACCTGCATCTGACGATGGGCTCCGGTCTGGCGTGGCTCGATTACGACGGCGACGGCTGGCAGGATCTGTATCTCGCCCAGGGATGCCCGTGGCACGGCACGCGCGCCCCCAGGCCTCAAGATCCAACCGACGTGCTGTTCCGCAATCGCGACGGGCGGTTCGAGCAACTCAGAGACATCGGCCTCGACAACCGCGCGTACGGCATGGGGGTTGCCGTCGGCGATTACGACAACGACGGCTTCGCCGACCTCTTCGTCTCCAACTTCGGCCCCAACGTTCTGTTCCACAACAACGGCGACGGCACGTTTTCAGAGGATCCGGCATTCGCCTCGCTGAAGGGGCATGGCTATGGGGCGTCATGCACCTGGTTCGATGCCGAACCGGACGGCGATCTCGACCTGTTCGTCACGAACTACGCCGACTTCGACGACGCGAAGTATCCCGTTTGCAGCGAGAACGGTCCTCACGGCAAAGTCCCGTTGGGATGTCTGCCCTCAATCTATCCCCCCGCGCAGGACCGCTACTTTGCCAGCGACGGGCAGGGAGGATTCGCGGACAAGACTGACGCGGCCGGCTTTCGGTTGGAGCAGCCGCGTCACGGGCTGGGGGTCTTTGCCGGTGACCTTAACAATGACGGGCTCACCGACCTGTTTGTTGCCAACGATTCGGATGAGAACGATTTGTGGCTCAATCGCGGGGGGGGCCGCTTTGAAGAAGTGGGGTTGATCTCCGGCACCGCCGTCAACCGGGAGGGCAAACGCGAAGCCGGCATGGGGGTGGCCGGGGCGGACGTCGATCAGGATTCCCAGTTTGACCTGTTCTTGACGCACTTTTACGAGGAAACCAACACGCTCTACCGGAACCTGGGCCAGGGATTCTTTCTCGACGTCACCAACGAGTTCGGCATGGCGGCCCCCAGCCGGACGAAGCTGGCGTTCGGCACCGTGATGCGGGACTTCAATGGCGACGGCTTTCCTGACTGTTTTGTGGCCAATGGGCACATCCACGACCAACTGGAGCAGCTCGGCCGGAACATTCCGTACGCCCAGGAGGCTCAGTTCTTCGTAAATCAGGGCGGCCGGCGGTTCCGGGACGTGTCGGCAACCAGCGGCGACTACTTCCGGACGAAGGTGGTCGGTCGCGGCGCGGCCGCGGCCGATTTCGACCGCGACGGCCGGTTGGACATCGCCGTGCACCATCTTCAGGGACCGGTGGCGCTGCTGAGGAACGAATCGCCGCAGTCTGGTGGTTCCATTGTCCGACTGCGGTTGATCGGCAAGACCAGCGCGCGGGACCCGATTGGGGCCAGCGTCACGGTGCATGCCGGACCGCGCCGCATCTTTCTGCCCTACGAGGGTTCGTCCAGTTACCTCTCCGGCAACGAGCGCCCGCACGTCATCGCCGTCCCAAAGGGAGAGCGGATCGAATCCGTCTGCGTCGCCTGGGTGGGCAGGACCGTCGAATGCTGGGATGCCCCAGACGCCAGCGGCGGTGAACTGACGCTGATCGAGGGAACCGGAACCTCCACGCGGGACCGGTAAGCCATGCAGCTCACCTGGCGACGTCTGCTGGTTCTCGTCCCTGTTGTGGGAGGCTTGGCGTTCTGGGGGCTGACGGCCTTCCGCGAAACCGATTCCCAGAGGCTGGTCCGCATTCAGAAACAGCTTGCGGAAGGGGACCATGCCACGGCGCTCCCGGCGCTCAGGAAGTATCTCGACGAACATCCCGACGATGTCAAAGCCAACTTCCTGGCTGGCTCCCTGCTGGCGAGAACAGAGCCGGACCAGGCCCGAACGTTTCTCGAACGAGTTCCGCCCGATTCCGAAGACCGCCCCCAGGCGGTGCGACTCCTGGCGGCCATCGCGCTGGAACGGAATGATCCGCAGTCAGCGAAGGCTTTGCTGGAGCAGCTGCAAACCCTGGCGCCCGATGATCCCGCGGTCTCCCTGGCCCTGGCCGAATGCCATCTGCTGATGGGTGACTATGAGCCGGCGCTGGGCCATGCCCGCGAGGCGGCCGAACGGAATCCCGCGCGGGCGCACACGCACTTCCTGATTGCCGAGATTCTCGACCACCTGGGCCGCGTTGCGGAAAGCGTGGAACCGCTAAAGCAGGCGATCGCAGCCGATCCGGAATGGTTTCCCGCGCACGCGAACCTGGCTTACGCGCTGCACTTTACCGGTGAAAACCAGGCCGCGCTCGCTGAATTGGAGTGGTGCCTGGAGCGAGAGCCGGACAACGTCGATCTGCTTCGAATTCAGGCGGAGATTGTTCGAGACGAGGGAGACCTTCCCCGGGCGAAGTCGATCGTTCAACGGGCACTGAGAGGTCGTCCCCAGGACGTCCGCTGCAACGTTCTGCTGGGCGAAATCCTGTTGTTTGACAACCAGCCGCGCGAAGCGCTGGCCGTCCTGGAGCCCCTTTTCGCCCGCCATCGAGACAATCGCCACCTGACGACGCTGCTCTCCCGGGCGGCGTGGCTGGCCGGGGACACCGAGAAGGCCCAACAATATCAGAAACTGCTCATGGAGCAGTTGCCGCAGCGACGAACGGAACCGTAGTCGCACGGGGATTCCGCCGCAGCGCAACCGCCGGCGGGGCCCGGCCAGCCGCATCAAGCGGCACATTCACAGCGTCGGGGCGAAACGACCCGACCGGAACGGTCTGAACCGCGTGACCCCCGCGACGGCAGACTCTTCGGCGGCGGATTGCACGTCACCGGGAGAAGACTACGGAGACAGCGTCGGCATCAACAGCCTCTGCGGCTGATTGCGTCGGCGGCCCCGGTTCAGTTCTGTGCGGAAGCGGCCAGGGTTTCGTGCAGGGAGCGGCGGTCCGGATACTGGTAAATGTCCTCCCGCGAACGGGGGATGGAGTTGTCCTGCGCTCGGGCAAAGACCACCTGAAACAACTGCAGCCAGCCGGTCAGAAAGGCCGCGGTGGAGGATGCGAGATAGAACCGCCACATGCGGACAAACTGCTCGTCGAACATTCTGGCGACCTCGCCGGCATGGGCCTCAAACCGGCTCAACCAGGCGCGACAGGTCTCGGCGTAATGCAACCGCAGATTCTCGACATCCAGGACGGACCAGCCGTTCGGCTCGAAGATGTCCATCATCTGCTTCAGGCTGGGCGGTTCGGCGCCGGGAAAGATGTAGCGTTCCGTCCAGGCATCGAGCGATCGGGCAACGTTTCGACCAATCGTGTGAATCAGTCCGCGTCCGTTGTCGGTCAGCAGGCGATCGATGACGGCGCCGAGCGCGGGGTACTGCTCCGTCCCCACGTGCTCCAGCATGCCGACCGAGACAAACACGTCGTACTTTCCGTCGAGCTGACGGTAATCGGCCTCGACGAACTCCACCAGGCGGGTCAGATCCTCGTCTTGCGCGCGTCGCCGGGCGTACGCAATCTGCTCCTTGGAAAGATTGCAGGCCCGCACGTGGACGCCGTAGCTGCGGGCCATGTGCAGCGCGAACCCGCCCCAGCCGCAGCCCGCCTCCACCACGCGGTCTCCTGGCCGCAGGCGCAGTTTGCGGCAAATGTGGTCGAACTTGGCAATCTGCGCCTGCTCCAGCGACATGTTCTCCCGCGGGAAGTACGCGCAGGTGTAAACCATCTGCTCGTCCAGCCAGAGGCGGTAGAAATCGTTCCCGAGGTCGTAATGATGGTGCACGCTGGCCCGTGACTCAATCAGCGAATGACCACGACGGCGACTGAGGCGCTCCCGCCACGGCTTCCGTCCGTCGGGAGGTATGGCTCGCAGCATTCCGGCAAGCAGCGAGGCCGCGACATCGACCAGTGACCCCTCGACTTCAATGCGTCCCGTGGCATATCCTTCGCCGAACGCCAGGGAGGGGTTCCACATCAGCCGCCGCAGCATTTTGGGCTCGCGAATGATGATGCGGCCCACCGCCCGCGTGCGGTCGACCCCGCAGACTTCGCCATCCCAGAGTTCGACTTCGACAGCGGGCTTTCCGACGGCTTCCCACAATCGGCGGATGAGCTGTCGTTCCCACAGACGAGACGTACGCATCGCCATACGCAACGCTCCGGAAGATCGACGAATAAGGGGGCTCGATCAAAAGTGTAACCGCAGGGCCAGTGAGTGTTCCACCCGGGCGTTATGATCTCAACCCAAGAGTCGGCGAAGTTCAAGGATAGCCCGCTGAAAGTCGCGTTTCGCGCAGATTTGATCGCAGATTCAATGCCGCCGATGGCGCCGGTTGAGCCGGACGGGGGCGGTCTGCGGCTGATGAAAGCCGGTTAATCGAACCAATGACGCAACGGTCTCAGGGAGGGAGGTCCAGACGATGTTCCCCCAGAACCACCCCCCGCCGACGTTTCTCACCGCGGCCTGGCGCTGGTTGGCCGTCCTGAACTTCGACATCGACCCCGGCGTCCTGCAGCCGTATGTGCCGCGGGGCACGGAGTTAGACCTGTGGCAGGGGCGCGCGCTCGTCAGCCTGGTGGGTTTTCGGTTTCTGGAGACGCGACTTCGCGGCTGGCCTGTGCCTCTGCATCAGCAGTTCAGCGAAGTCAATCTGCGATTTTATGTCCGCCGCCCCGTGGGCGGCGGCTGGCGGAGGGGAGTGGTGTTCCTCCGGGAAGTGGTCGCACGCCCCATCGTCGCCTGCGTGGCCAACTGGGTCTATCGCGAGAACTATGTTTGCAGGCCCTTGCGGCACGACATCCGGATCCCGGATTCTCCGGACTCGGTTGGCTGCCTCCGCTATGCCTGGCGCGATCATGGCCAATGGATGTCGCTGCAAGTGGAACTGCGAGGGTCCCCCGGCCCGTTGATCCCCGGTTCTGAGGCGGAGTTCGTTCTCGAACACTACTGGGGCTATTCGCGATGGTCCGACAATTCGACCCTGGAATACCAGGTCGAACACCCCAGTTGGCGCACTTGGCCGGCAACCGCCGCGGAATTTGTTGGCGACGGAAGTCGGCTCTACGGCGACCAGATCGCCGCCGCATTGCGACGGCCACCGTGTTCCGCATTCGTTGCCGAGGGCTCGGCGGTCACCGTGCGGGAGGGGCGGCTCCTCGAGTGACCGGAGCTCTGCGCGACAACACATCGGCATACACCTCGCGGATCCGGCGGGTCATGGTTTGATGCCGAAACTGATCGGTAAACCGCTCCCGTCCCGTCTGGCCGAAACGTCGTCGCAGCTCTGGATCGGCAATCAGCCGCGACAGCGATCCAGCCAGTGCTGCGACGTCCTGCGGCGGGACGAGGCAGCCGGTCTGGTCTGGAATCACAACCTCCCGCGCGCCGTCAATCGCAAAACTGACGACCGGTTTGCCGGCGATCAGGCCTTGCGGCAAGACTCTGGCCAATCCTTCCCAGAGGCTGGTGTGGACGACGATGTCCATCGCGTGGATCAAGTCGGCGACGCGTTCGGGAGGCACCAGACCGGCGAACACAAACTTGTCGCGCAATCCCAGCGCATCGAGCCGCCGCTCGTATTCGCCGCGAAGCACTCCGTCACCGACGAACAGGAACCGCACCTGCGGGTGCTGGGCGCAGACCGTGCGGGCGGCTTCGATCACAAACTCGTGGCCCTTGAGATGAAACAGGCGAGCCACCTTGCCGACGACAACGTGCTCAGGCAGCAGTCCGAGTTCACGCCGGACGTCCGCCGGGGGACGGGGAGGAGAGAGGAACGGCTCCACGTCGAATCCGGAAGAAATCGTGACAAAGCGATCACGCGGCGCCACTCCGGCGGCGACGTACTGGTCGGTCATCGCGTCAGCCACGCTGATGAACCGGGCGGTTGACCGGGCCGCCTGCCGTTCGAGCGACTGGTACAACCGATAGGCCAGCGGATTCTGGCCGTAGTGAAACGAAGCGCCGTGGATGGTGTGGATGGCCGGGAGGCCGAGCTTTGCAGCAGCCCAGCGGCCCAGGATTCCAGCCTTGGAGGCATGGGTATGGACGAGATCGGGCTGGAGTTGCCGCAGCAACCGGACAATCTCGCAGTAGCTGCGCCAATCGCGCCAGGCGTGCAGATTGCGCCGGAATTCGGGAATGATCCGCAGATCGATGCCGTGACGACGGGCGCGGCTTTCGAGACTTCCCTCGGGGCCCAGTCCGGGCCCGCTGATGAGTTCCACCCGGTCGCCGCAATCCCGCTGCTGATCCTCGACCGTCAGCAGCGTGTTCTCCTGGGCCCCACCGATAATCAAGCGGGTGATGATGTGAACCACGTGCATAACGCGGGGTCATCTTTGGTAAGTCTGCAGTTCACAAGCCCAGCAGCTCCGGCCTGCCGTCGGATGCATGTTCCAATTCTAGCAGCGGGAGGGGGTTTCATGCTGCGTCGTTCCCGGCACAGCCGGCCTTGAAGTCGCCAAGGGGCACGGCCGCTGCTACCGACGGCGCAACTCCGCAACCCGCCAGATTCCGCGCAGTCCAAAACACCTCAGTGAGTGTTCAGTTTTTACCGTCGACACGCCGAAGGAACGCTGACGAGAGCGCGCAAACGGGAAGCGCCGGGCCAGGGTTGGTCGGGGAGCAGCCGCCGCACCGGACGACGATGCCTGCCGGTTCGTGCCGGGGCGGTTATCGGAAAAGACCCGATGTCGTCTGCCAGTGCCGATCAAACCGTCGTGTTGCCCTGGATCGCGGATGTCTGCGATCGGGTGAGCGAGGCGCTTGGGTGCCGCCTCGAGTTTCGGGCCGGTCGCGCAACGGACGGTGTCGCCGGCCCTGCGTTGGAGCGTGCCATCTGGCAGCGAGCGGTCCAGTCCGGCGAGGACATTGCCGGGCTGTTGTGTCTGACGTCGGAACGACCACCCAACGATCCGCAGGTGTGCCGGGCCATCGGAACCGCGGATGTGGTGGCCGATCTGATCGCCCGGCTGGCGACCGCCGAGCAGCGACTCGAACGGCGCGGCCGCAACGTGACCACGCTGATGGAGCTGGGGCGCACCATCCCCCAGGCGTCGTCGTTGACCGCCACCGTGGACAAGCTTCTGTCCGCGGCGACGGAACTGACCAGTTCGTGGTCGGCGGCATTCTTCCTGGCGGATCCGCTCGCCCTAACGTTCCGACTGCGGCAGACGCATCGACTGCCGGCTTCGGCAGTTCCTGAACCACAGCGCGTGTGGTCGATGTCGCCTGACGCGGTGGCCATGGATCGGGGTTCCCTGGTGCTGCAGCGCAACGATCCGTCCGCCGAAGCGTGGTTGCCAGCCCAAAGTGCCGTGGGGATGGCCGTGCCGATCACATCATCGGCCGGTCCGCTGGGCACGCTCTGGTGCTTCGATCGCCGTCACCGAACGGTGACGCCGACGGAGATTCAAGCGCTGCAATCGGTCGCCGCGCAGACGGCAACGGTCCTGGAGAGAACGGTCTGGATGCAGGAATCCGCCGAGCAGCGCCGACTGCGCGACGAACTGCAGGTGGCGTCGAAGCGGCATCCCGGTCATGCCTTCGGACCGGTTCCGGTCGATTGGGAGGTGGAGATTGCCGTGCGGACGGCATCGGCGGCCGAACTGGGAGGCGACCTGTGCGAACTCTGGCCGGTCGGACCGCGACGGCTGCTGGCGGCCATTGGAGACGCCGTCGGTCACAGCGTCCCAGCCGCGATGATCATGGCGGTCGCCCGGGGTTCGCTGCGGACGCTGATCGCCAGCCGCGACCATCATCCCTTCCGGATCGAACAGTTCGTCCAGCGGTTGAACGAGGCGTTGTGCACGGTGACGCGCGGCGAACAGTTCATGACGTTGTTCTGCTGCGTGCTCGATCTTGACGAGCTCTCTTTGACCGCCACCAACGCCGGGCACCCGCAGCCGATTCTGATCCGCAACGGAGAACCGGCCGTGCTGGGAGCGCACGGACTGCTGCTGGGCATCATGCCGGAGACCGCCTACGAATCAACGCGGATTCCCCTGAAGCCGGGCGACACGCTGGTGTTCTTCACCGACGGGCTCAGCGAGGCGATGTCCCGCACGCAGGAGCAGTTTCGAACCCACGGGGTTGTCCACGCCCTGCAAGCCGCGTCCTGGAACACCGCCGAGGAGGCGGCCGACGTCGTCTGGTCGGCCTTGCAGCGGCACCAATCCGGAACGCGCGCCGCGGACGACCAGACCCTGCTGGTGGTTCGCGTTCCGGGACGGTAAGCCCCGTGGAACGCGGTTGCCGTCAGTTCTTGCTGAACTTCAGCCGGCGGACCGCCTCGCGACCGAGCGGATCCTTGAGAAACTTCCGGTAACACTGCGGACACAGGTCGAACCGGAAGACTTTCGCGCCGCTGGATTCGAGCGATTCATCATCCGGCCCGCCGTGGTCGAGCATGTCGGCCACCTCCTGGAGGTGGTCGTGGTCCATATCGGCGGGCTCCAGCCGATCCGGATCAAACGCCGGGTAGCTTTCCAGCCGAACGACGAACCGCTGCTCATCCAGGGAGCAGCTGCATAAGTCGCACGAGAAGTGGAGCATGTTGGCGCCGTTTCTGCGCGTACGCAATGGAAAGTCTTGTCACGCCTCTGTGGTCGATTGTAAGCACAAATTGAAAACGCAGAAAAGATTCGTTTCCCAAAAATCTTGTCGGCCGGGGATTCCCGGTTTTTGGAACCCGGTCGGTCCTTGACGACTCCAGGACGATTTGTTCGTGACAAATCACGCCGCTGCCCCGCGCCCACAGACGACAGAAGCCCAGGGATGGCGATCCCTGGGCTTCCTTCGACGCACGACTTTCGCGTCATCCGCAGTTAGTATTCGCGCGTCTTCTTCAGACCCGGCATCGGCACAGGATACGTGCCGTCCGGCGCGGCCTGCAAAGGCGCTGGCCCGTCGAGCGTGAGCTCCGCCACCTGCGGGGCAAACTCATGTTCGCAGTTCAGCATGTCCTCGCGCGTGATGAGCTGCCCGGTGTGGCAAGCCATGCGGCCCATCGCCGTCACTAGGCTGGCCTCGGTGCCGCGGTGCGCTTCGTTGTACGGCTTGTTCTGCCGGATGGCGTCCATGAAGTCTTCCCACTCGAGCTGATACGGGTTGGGCTCGGGCTGCGGGAAGGCCCAGGCGAGATCGTCCCTGTTGCCGATCTGCTGCGTCTTGTAGATCCGGGCCTTGGACGGTGCATGCGACGCCGTCGAAATGACCGCCGAACCCTTGCTGCCGTGCGCGTAACTGGCGAATTCGCTGTGGCAGCCGGCCATGGTGCGGCCTTCGAGGAACATCTTGGTGCCGTCAGCGAACGTGAACTCCGTGGTGTAGGTGTCGAAGTTTTGATCGACGTAGTCGCCGCGGTAATGGCGGCCGCCATACCCCTTGGCTTCCACGGGGAACGCATCCTTCATCCACGAACACTCGTCGATGTTGTGAATCAGGAAGTCGCTGTATCCCCCGCCAGAAGCCCACAGGAATCCGTGGAAGTTGCGAATCTGGTACAGCAGTTCGCTCATCTCTTCGGGCTTCTTGTTGACGAACGCCGAGCCGGTCGGGCCGGCGGCGCGGTAACACCTCAGCGTCAGAATGTCGCCGATCTGGCCGTCCTTGATCCGCTGGAACAGTTCGCCCCGGGCCACGCAGTGCCGGCACATCAGCCCCACCGCGACCTTGAGCCCCTTCTTGTCGGCCTCTTCCGCCAGGGCAAACATCTTCTTGCTGCTGGGCCCGTCCACGGAGACCGGCTTCTCCATGAACACATTCAGCCCCTTCTCGATCGCGTACTTGAACATCACCCAGCGGAAGGCTGGCGGCGTGGCCAGAATCACGACGTCCCCCGGCTTCAGACAATCCATCGCCTTCTGGTAGCCGTCAAACCCGATGAACTTCTGATCCTCGGGAACCAGCACCTGGTCGCCGAACTTCTCCTTCGTGGCACTGTGGCTTTGAGACAACCGCTGGTCGAACACGTCCGCCATCGCCACCAGTTTGGTCGGCCCCTTGTTCGTCGACAGCGCGTTGGCAATGGCCCCGGTTCCCCGTCCGCCGCATCCCACCAGCGCGAGGTTGATCGTGCTGTTCTGACCGGCGTGAACATAGGGAATAGCGGCTCCCAGGAGTGCCGACGATGCCGCAAGGCGGCCAGTTGTTTTGAGCAGGTCACGGCGTGACAGGCCGTCGATCACAGGTTCGCTCACGGTGTTGTTCCTCGGAATGTCGGCCATGGATTCCGCCCGCAACGGGCAGGACGGCTCTGGAACCGTTCGGTCAAGTCGTCGTTGATGAGTCTAGGGAATCAGGACGGCCACCTCAACCGCCAGCGGGGCCGCGTTTTTCGCCGCCGTTCGGGATCGCTGCGAGGGGCCGATTCAACGCGGCTGGAACATTCTCAGACGATCGGCTGTGGAACTTTTCCGGTTACGCAAGACGGGCGGCTTGCGGGAACAGTGCCGTAGCCGCAAACCATTCCAAGTCAAAACGTTGCAACAAACCACGAGATTCTGCAACTCAGGAGTTTTCGGCCTCGAAGGTTGAACTCGTCCGCGCGGCACAACCGATAGGGATGGTGAAGGTGGACCATTCCTCACGTTCGGCAGCCCACGCGCGGGCGGAATCATTCCGTCGTGAAGCGTCGTCGGGACTGGGTCCAGGGACTTGCGGGCGAACGCCGGCGCGGACCACAAGGCTGAAGTCATCATGCAAAAATGGTATGCCCCCTGCCGCTTGTTGCTGGTTGCGGCCGTGACCCTCCAGTTGGCCGGCTGCACTACGGCGTCGCGCACGATTGGACGTTGGACGGGACGCGATCGAGCGGATGAACAGTTGGCAGAACTCGACGGCCAGGCCGAAAAGGCGGCCAAGTCCAAATCGACGGACGCTCGCATTCCGGAGACGGCCAGCAAGTCCAAGAAACCGGCCGACAAGGCCGAGGGGACATCTCGGACGAGTTCTCAAGTCGCCGATGCCGGCAGCTCGTCGAAGTCGAAAGCGGGGACGTCCCCTGCCACGACGAAGTCTTCGTCGTCGTCGTCGGCTGAAGTGGCCGCGAGCGAGATTCCCCGGGCCCAGATCAAGCCCGCAGACAAGGCAACGGGCGAGCGGACGGAGGGCTTCCGATCGCTGCCACGCGATCCGTTCCTGGATGCAGCCCTGGCCGCCAACGCCACCCCCGAGCAGGAACAACAGTCCAATGCCGCTCTGCCATTTCCCGACATGACGCCGGGTGTGGCCAAAACGGCCTCCCCGGCCGCGGAACGGACCTCGACGGCCCCTGCCGCACAGCCGGCCGGCGATATTGCGTTTGCGGGTCTGAGCGACGGCCTGCCCGAATGGGCCCTGGACGACGTCCCCGCCGCCAGGCCGCAAGAACCGGTCATCAGTCAAATCGTCGCCAGCAAACTGCAGCCGGGACAACTCAAACCGGGGCTGAGCACCGCCCCGCCGCGCCCGTCGGGTCCGGTCACTCCGCCGGAGAAGCAACTGTCGAGTCTGTGTCCGCAGGCTCAGGGCGAGGTCCGCACGCTGGTCAAGGAACTGGATTCCAGCGACTCCGAAACGCTGAAGCGGGCGATTCATCGTCTGGGCCGGATGCAGACGCACGCGGCTGCCGCTGCGCCGGCGCTGCAGGCGCTCACGCAACACAGCGACAGTTTTGTTCGCGTGCACGCCGCCCTGGCGCTGGTCCGCATGCAGCAACTCACGCCGGAAGTCACCGACACGTTGATCGCCGGCCTGCGATCCCCCGATCCTGGCGTACGATCGTTCGCCGCAGCGGTTCTGGCGGAAATGGGGCCGCATTCCACGGATGCGGTTCCCGCCCTCAGTGCTGCACTGCATGACCAGGACGGCTACGTGCGGCTGCATGTCGCAGAAGTGCTGATCCGTCACGCCGACTGGTCCTATCCCGCCCTGCAGACGCTGCTCGACAGTCTGCAAGACAGCGATGAAAACATCCGCTGGCTGGCGACCTATTCGCTCGCCGAACTCGCGCCCCAGTCGGCGGAGGCCGTGACTGCGCTGACGGCGACCCTCCGCGATCCCACGCCCAAGGTGCAGATCGGGGCCGCTTATGCTCTCGGCGAAATCGGGCCGATTGCCAGTCCGGCCACATCGGACCTGCAGCGCTGCCAGTTGTCGAACAATCCGGAGCTGCGTTCGGCGGCCGAGTACGCACTGCAGCAGATTCAGTACTAAGCCGCCGAGTCTCACGCCGCCGGCGACAACAACCCCGCGACATCACCGCGGGGTTGCTGCATTTCCCGCTTCCAGCTCGGCGATCTGCAGCAGGGGAGCGGCCATTTCCTCCGGGGACTCGTACAACGTCCACCGGTCCGCAGGACAATGTGCAAACGCGGCCGCGACACGAGGCCGATCCACATCCACCCCGCGGACGGCGCGAATGAAGACGTGCCGCACCTGTTCGGGCCGCTCTGAGAGAATCCGGCCGTAGATTTCCGGGTCCTGCTCGCCCGAATCACCAATCAGCACGAAGGAGCGATGCGGAAAGGCCTGCAGAATCGGCTCGATGGCGGCCAGCTTGTGCGCCTTTTGGGGGGACATCGTCCGCAACTTCCGGGCGGTCTCGCGCAATCGGAATCGCTTCAGGTGAAACGATCCCAAGGGATAGCCCTGGCTGATCCAGAATTCGGCCAGCGGCTCGTACAACTGCCACGGGCTGCCGGACACATAATGAAATGCCGCCCCCAGGGCCGCACACTCGCGATACAGTTCCGGCATCCCGGGAATGGGGACGAACTCGCGCGAAAACGTGTTGTGAAACAGGTCGCGACGATTGGGCACGTTGCTGTGCTTGAGCGTGTCGTCGACATCCGAAATGATCGACAGCCCCGTCTCTGGCAGCAGTTGGACCCGGCCAATGAACTCCCGCGAATCCTCGGGGGGCAATACGGCCCGGTAGGTCGCCCAGGTGGTCACCGGAGTGGTCGGCTCCGGTTCGCAGGTCAGCTCGCCGGCCGGCACCGTCAACACGCCCCGGAACAGTCCCACGGCCTCCGAAGGACCCAGCAACGCCTCCTGTAGCCCGGCCTGCACGCTGATCCAACGTCCCGGTGCGAAATGCACGAGGAACTGCCGCATCCGCTGCTGAAAATGCGGGACTCCCATGCGATCGACGCGCATCGCCCGGCGAATCACCGCCAGCACCGGTTTGCGCCGCAACCAGGTGATTCGCGGATGGTACACGCAGCCCTGCACAACCAGGGTCCACGCACCGTCCTCGCGGTAGCCAAACGACGGATAAAACACAACGGCCTCGTCGCGCGAGACTGTCGTCCGGCGGCGGCGAAACGGCAAGAAACCAGGCACGGGCGTACCCCGATCGAACCAGCACTCCCCCGGGAAACCCACGACCCAGGGCCCACGAATTGTAACCAATCGCGTTCCCAGGCTGTACCCTCATGCCTGAGGAACGCGTCACCAGCGTTGACAATCGCCCGCCGAGTCGCGCTACTCGGGCATTCCCTCGCCTCCAAGGACACCACTGCATGGGCCGTCTTGCCGCCGCGTTTCGGATCTTCTTCAAAACCCTGTTCGACGCCAAAACCAGCGCACTGGTCGGTGACCTGCTGCTCGGCCGGAGTTCGCCTGCGCCGTCGCCGCCGATCGCCGCGACGCCCGTCCCCAAGCCCATTGAACCCGCCAAACCGAAGCAATCGGAGGCGGTCACGCTGCTGGCCACCCTGCAGCGCGAGGCCCGGCTGATCGACTTCCTGAAGGAAGATCTGAGCGGTTATGCCGACGAGCAGATTGGCGCCGCCGTGCGGGAAATTCACCGCGACGCGGCCCAGGTTTTGGAGCGGCTGTTTGCCATCCGCCCCGTGGTCGAGGAGGCCGAGGGAACCCCCGTGGACGTGCCTGCCGGGTTTGACGCAGCCCAATACCGGCTCACGGGAAAGCGGGCCGGCTCGCCGCCATATCGCGGATTGTTACAACACCACGGTTGGAGGACGACGAAATGCGAGCTCCCCAGTTTCGCCGGCAGTGAAACGGCTGCAACCACACTCGCCCCAGCCGAGGTGCAGGTGGATTGACCCCGACGCGATACATTCTCGGTTCGCGGTCTCCCCGGCGGCGAGAGCTGCTGGCACGACTGGTCCCCGTGACGTCAATTGAGGTCGTTCCCCCGGCTCGCGCCGAGGAACCGGGCTTCGACGGGCTCAGCGACTGGCCCTCCATTCGCGCACACCTGCAGGAGATTGCGCGGCACAAGGCCGAGCAGGTCCGACAACAGATCGGCAGAGAGACCGCCGCTGCGACGATCATTACCGCCGACACGACGATTGTGTGCGGCAGCGGCGCGAATCTGCCCGGCGACTCGCTGGACCCTGCCGGAGTTCTGCAACCGCCGCTGCTGGTCCTGGGTCAACCGCCGGAACGAGACGACTGGACCGACGTCGTCCGCGGCTGGTTCCACACTCATTACGCGGGTCGGACGCACATGGCAGCCACTGCGGTTTGCGTCGTTTCCAGGGAGGGGACCGTCTCGGAACGTGTTGTCACGACAGCCGTGACGATTCGCCACGACGTCGATCGGTGGCTGGAGTGGTATCTGGGGACGGGTGAACCGCGCGGCAAGGCTGGGGGCTATGCGCTGCAGGGGGCCGGGAGCGTGTTCGTCACACAAGTGACGGGCAGTTTAAGCAATGTCGTCGGCTTGCCGCTGGAAGCACTGGCCGAGATGCTGGGAATCTCCAGCCCGCCTCACGCCATCCCGTTCCAGTCCCCCGTGAACACCTCGGTCGCAGGACCGGTCATGTAGACCGGCCGACCCTCTCCGGCCCATTCGAGATCCAGATCGCCGCCGGGCAGGTGGGCCAGCAACGTCGGTCCCGTCCGGGCAGTCAGCACACCGGCGACGGCGACGGCACATGCCCCGGTGCCGCAAGCCAGCGTGATGCCGCTGCCGCGCTCCCATGTCCGCATGGTGACTTCGCCATCGGAGTGCTTCTGGACGAAGTGCACGTTGATCCGCCGCGGGAAGATCGCTGCGTTCTCCAGGATCGGACCGACGGTCTCCAGCGGCACTTTCGCCACATCGTTGCAGTACAAGACGACGTGGGGATTGCCCATCGACACGCAGGTCATCCGTGGATCGAGCCCGCACGCTTCCGCCCAGCCGCGCGGGAACTCCGGACCGTCGGCGGACAAGGGATGATCGATCACCCGGCCGGCGGCGATGGTCGTCGGAATCTTCGCCGCGTCGAGAATCGGTTCCCCCATGTTGACGCGGACCTTGGCGACCTGGCCGTCCGGACCGGTCGTCAATTGGAACGTGAGCACGCCGCGGCCGGTTTCAATTCTCAGTTCCGGCTTCTTCGCAATGCCGTGGTCATGGACGTACTTGGCGACGCACCGCACGCCGTTGCCGCACATCTCCGATTCGCTGCCATCGGCGTTGAACATTCGCATCCTGGCATCAGCCACTTCCGACGGCAGGATCAGAATCAGCCCGTCCCCGCCAATGCCGAAATGCCGGTCGCTGACGGCAACCGCAACGGCCGCGGGATCAGCCGGCACGCGTTCGGCAAAGCCGTTCACATAGATGTAATCGTTGCCCAGCCCGTGCATCTTGGTGAAGCGCATGATCGTCTCGACGGTTTCGGGAGGTCTGTTCGCCCGACATTCTAGGCGGTGGAATGTCGGGAAGGAATGGCAGCGCCCGCTTCGCGTCCGGTCGGACTGTTGTGGTCTCGAGAACGCGGGTAGGATCAGGCATTCTGGGGCAGGCCCGTCCACTCATGCCAGACTCCGCCACCACATGCCAAGTTCGGAACCCGTTGTCGCTGCATCGGACGCCGTGCTGGTGATCGACGCCGCGCGGCCGTCCGCCGGCGTGCCCGTGCGGGAACTGCTGCGGCACGGCGATCTGCTGCTGATCCTCGCCCAACGGGATCTGAAAGTCCGCTACCGGCAGGCGGTCATCGGCATCGGCTGGGCGGTGTTGCGGCCCGCAGCGACCGTGGCGATTGTCGTCGCCTTTTTTGGACTGCTTGGGAAAGCGCCGGTCACGGGGGAGACGCCGCTGGCCGCATCGGCGCTCGTGGGATATCTGAGCTGGCAACTGTTTGCGGCTGCGACGGCCGACATGTCCGAGAGCCTGGTCCGCAATCGACACGTACTGACCAAGGTCTACTTTCCGCGCGTGCTGATTCCGCTGTCGGCCACCGCCGTGGGACTGGTGGATTACCTCGTCGCCCTGTTGCCGGCCGCGGCCTTTCTGGCCTGGCAAGGGGCCAGGCCCGGCTGGCCGATGCTGTTCGCGCCGTTGTGGCTGGCAGGGCTGCTTGCCGCGGCGGTCGCCGGCGGGCTGCTGCTATCGGCACTCAACGCCCGGTATCGGGATGTGGGGCATGTGGTCCCATTCCTGATGCAGTTGGGCTTTTTCGCGTGTCCGGTCATCTACGAGAGTGCGGCGATCATTCCGGAGCGCTACTTGCCGATCTATCGCCTGAATCCCGTGGCCGTCGGCCTGGACGGCCTGCGATGGAGCCTGGTGGGGGCGTCCCCGCCGGGATGGACATCAACGCTGGTTGCTGCGGCGCTGGTCGGCGGTGGATTGGTGTTTTCGTGGCGTGTGTTTCACTGGCTGGACAGTACGCTGGCGGATCGGATTTAGCGCGTCGAGTATCGCAACCCTCGCATGACTCAACCTGTCATCCGGATCGAGCACGTCGGCAAGGCGTTTCACCGCGCTGAGAAGGCCGTCGCCACGCGCATTGTGGATGAGGTCGCAGGTTGGTTGCAGCCCACGCGGAAGTTCGCCGTGGGTGATCAGTTCTGGGCGCTGCGGGACGTGTCGCTGGACATCCATCAGGGGGAAGTCGTCGGTCTCATCGGACATAATGGCGCCGGAAAGAGCACGCTGCTGAAGCTGTTGTGCCGCATCCTCCATCCGACGACGGGACGCATCGAGCTCCACGGCCGGGTGGGGAGCCTGCTGGAGGTTGGCACGGGGTTTCACCCCGAGCTGACCGGCCGCGAGAACATCTATCTCAACGGGGCAATCCTGGGGATGACCCGCCGGGAGATCGCCGCAAAATTTGACGAGATCGTGGCGTTCTCCGAAGTTGAGCCGTTCCTCGACATGCCCGTGAAGCGATACTCCAGCGGCATGGCGGTGCGACTGGCGTTTTCGGTTGCGGCGCATCTCGAACCGGAGATCCTGCTCGTGGACGAGGTGCTCGCCGTGGGGGACGCGGAGTTTCAGAAGAAATGCCTGGGCCGCATTGGTGAGGTGGCGCGGTCGGGTCGAACCATTGTGTTCGTCAGCCACAATGTGGCGGCCGTGCAGCGGCTGTGCACGCGGGCCGTGCTGATCGATCACGGGCGGGCCACCGCGTTTGATTCCGTCGCCGAGGCGTTGCGGCAGTACCTGTCGCGCGACATTGACGGCAGCGTCTGGGTTCGTTCGGAAGCGCCGCTCGATCAGCCGCATCTGGAACGGATCGCGCTGGTCCAGGCCGACGGCAAACCGCTGGACGTGCCCGACTCCGCGAGCCAGTTCGGGCTGCTGATCGACTATTCTCTGACGCGTCCGGCGCCGGGGGTGCTGCTCGCGGCGGCGGTGTGCAATGCGTATGGGACGCCGCTGTTTTCGACGGCGACTCCTGACGCGGGGGTAGCGCTGCCAGAGTCGCCGGGGCGGTATCGCGTCCAACTGCTGTTCCCGAAGGCCTATTTCATGCCCAAGCGGTTCAGCGTGACCGTGGCGCTGTACTCGCTCGCGGAATCGTTTGATCGGGCCGAGAATTGCCTGACGTTCGACGTCGCCGAAGCCGCGTCGCTTGCGACCAGCCTGCCGGGCGGCCGCTGGGGCGAACTGCAGGTTCCGTGCGGTTGGTCGGTGGTGGATCGCCCGGCGGCCACGACGGAGGCATCCGCATGACCATTGCGCGCGGGCCGGAAGATTGGACCGCCGACCGCGTTCAGCGGTTTTGGGACTATCAAGCGTCTCGTGAGGACCGTCAGGGAACGTACTTTGGGGCCACCGCCGGACCGGCCGTCGTCCATTGGCTCGAGCTGCTGGCCGTGCTCCGCGGCCGCGTGCTGGACTTCGGCTGCGGACCCGGCCTGATTCTGGAACGATTGTGCGAACGGCCGCTGGAGTGTTACGGCGTCGATTCGTCCGGGCAATCCATCCTGATGGCACGCCGACGCTGTCAGGGGCGACCGGGATTTCGAGACGTCATCCAGTCGCGCGACGGACACTGCCCGTGGCCAGACAACTCGTTCGACTTGATCGTCTGCTGCGAGACCGTCGAGCATGTCCTGCCGGCTGTTGCCGCGCAGATTTATGAAGAACTCTGGCGGCTGGTCAAACCGGAGGGGTACGTCCTGATCACCACGCCGGCCTGCGAGAACCTGCAGCAGCACACGACGTACTGTCCGTTCTGCGAATCGGAGTTTCACTCCTGGCAGCACCTGCGTTCGATCAGCCCGGCAGAGCTGCGCGCCGAGCTGATGCGTGCTGGCTTCGATGTCCGCCGCTGTGAAGCCGTGGAACTGCTGGATTTTGATCCCAACGCGACGCTGACCCGCGCCCCGCGTCTGCGACGACTGGTTTCCTGGTGCTGGAGGGTCGCCCTCAGGGTGCTCTGGACGACGGCTCCCGACCTCGCACGACGGACCGAATTGTGGCTGCGGACGTCGCCGGGGCCAAATCTGATTGCGCTGGCCCAGAAACGCCCCAGCCGTTGAGCGCCGTCATCCGCCATGCTGCGATCGCGCTACCACCTCGTCGATGAGCGACTCCAGCCGAGCGATCACGGTCTCAACAGCATACCGCTGTCGGACCGATTGCCGGCCGGCAATTGCGGCGGCTTGCAGCACCCCCGGGGATTCCCTGTGGCGTGCGATGGCCTCGGCCAGCGCCGTCGGATTGCGGACGGGGACCAGTTGCCCGTACGCGCCGTCGGCAAGGATCTCGCGCGGGCCGCTGGGACAATCCGCGGCGATCACCGGTGTGCCGCACGCCAGGGCCTCGATCAGCACGTTGGGCAGCCCTTCGGATCGTGACGGCAGGCAGAACAAGTCGGCCGATCGGTAGTAGGGAAACGGGTTGGGTTGGATGCCGAGAAACTCCACATTCGCCGTCAATCCCCGTTGCGCGACGGCCTGCTTGAGCTTGGCTTCGTCCGGGCCGGTCCCAATGATCTGCCACAGCAGGTCCGTCTGGCCGCGCTGCTTGACGAGGTCCTCGACCGCCGACAGCAGATCGGCATGTCCCTTGTCTTCATCCATCCGGCCCACCGTCAGCAGGCCGTAGCGTCCGCTCGACGGCGTCGGCACGGGCGCGCTGGCCAGCGCGTCGATCCGCTCGAAATCGTACGCATTCGGCTGCGTGCGCACCTGGTCTTCCGGCAATTGCCAGTAGTCAATGAGTTGTTTTCGGAGCCCTTCGGAGTTGGCCAGGACGACCGCAGCCGTGCAGTAACTCCTCCGCGAGAACCAGCGCCACAGCCACCGCGGAAAGCGGGCGTACACCTCAAACTGCATTCGTGGGTCGCCGACGGCGGCGGAGATCCTGGGAGTCGGCCGGAGAAACGCTGCCGCCGCGGCATCCAGCGTCGCCAGGTACGTCCGGTCGTAGATCACATCCGCTCGATGTCGCCGCAGGCACTTCGCCAGCCAACGGCAGCGGACATAACGCGTGACCTTCAACAGATGACAGAGCTTCGATCGCGCCGTCCCGGCGAAACCGTCCCAGAACGATTCGATCGGCACATCGGCAGGCATCTGTTCCAGCAGCACGCCCCGACGGTGAGCCAGGCATAACACCGGCGCAAAACGGCTGCGGTCCAGATGCTGCAGGATCGTCAGCACCTGCCGCTCCGCACCGCCGGGCTCCATCGAGCCGATATAGAACAGCACCGTAGTCCGCGGCGAATCGGCCATCGTGTCCCTGTCAGCACGCAACCGGCCGGGTCACCGCTTCGCAATCTTCCGCAGCACCGCGGCGCCGCGGAGCAGCGCATCGTCCTCCGCCGCAAACGACAGCCGGAAGTGCGTGTCGTGCTGGCTGAACACGTTGCCGGGAATGATCAGCAGCTCGTTGCGGATCGCCTCGGCGACGAACTCGGTGCCGGTGCCCCACGGCGTCTTCACGAACAGATAGAACGCCCCGTTCGCGCCGCGGATATCGAAGTCGTTCTTGAGTTCGTTCACGATCAGGTCGCGCTTGCGCTGGTACTCGGCGACGCGGTCGGAGACATCGCAATTCCACGCCGCGATCCCCGCCCATTGCACCGGCTGCGGGGCGCATACGAATGTAAACTGCTGCAGCTTGATCATCTCCTGAATTACATGCCGCGGCCCGTGCGCCCAGCCGAGCCTGAGTCCGGTCATCGAATGCGACTTGCTGAAGCCGTCGATGACGATCGTCCGGTCATTCCACGCCGCCGGGCTGACGAACGGCCGGTCGTAACAGAACACGCGATAAATCTCATCGCTGATGAGGGCGATGTCCTTCTCCTTCGCCAGTTCGGCGAGTCCGCGGACTTCCTCTTCCCCGGCGACGTATCCCGTCGGATTGCAGGGGCTGTTGAGCAGGACGACCTTGGTCCGGGGCGTGATGGCGTCGCGAACCTTGTCCAGATCGATGCGGAAGTCGGGATAGGTGTCGATGAGCACCGTCGTCCCGCCGGCGAGCGTTGTCAGGTGCTTGTACATCACGAACCAGGGGTCGAAGCAGATCACTTCGTCGCCGGGGTTCACCAGCACCGACAGCGCCAGCATCAGCCCGCCCGAGGTGCCGCTGGTGATGAACGCCTGCCGGTCGGCGTGGCCGTACTGCCGGTCGACCGACTGCTGGATGGTGTCCAGCAGCGGCTTGATCCCCTGCGTCTGACTGTAGACGTTCTTGCCGGCGTTGACGGCGTCGCACAGCGCCTGCTTGACGGCGGGCGGCGTGTCGAAGTGCGGCTGCCCGATGCTGAGGTTGATCGGGTTCTTGAGCGTGGCGGCGAGATCGAACACCTTGCGGATGCCCGAGGCGTCGATCTTCCGCATGCGGTCGGCAATCCAGCGGTCGGACATGGCGGCGGCGGTTCCGGAAGTTGGCGTGGATCAATCAGGGAAGCATACCACACCCCGCCGGGGAACCGCGATTGATTGCGCCGCCGCAGGCGCGGCATGATAAAGTGGTTGAAACGATCGCGTTTGGGAGCATCCGTCACGCCGTCGCCGTTTCCCGGGATGGACCCGTATCTGGAAGATCCCCGGTTGTGGCCCAGCCTGCATACGCGCTTGATCACCGTCATCGCCGACACGTTTCTTCCACAGTTGAGCGAGGACTACTACACCCTCATCGAGGAGCGGGTGTACATCGGCGACGCCGACGATCCCGGCGCCCCCTACATTGTGCCGGACGTCAGCGTCGGCCAGTCAGAACGGGACGTCGGAACCGGCGGGGGAGCGGCGGCCGTCGCCGAAGAGCCGCTGATCGTTGTGACGCTGCCTGACCGCGAGATTCGAGAAGCGTACGTCACGATCCGCGACCGCAAGAATCACGAGTTGGTCGCCGTCGTCGAGGTGCTCAGTCCCAGCAACAGAATTCACGGATCGGCGGGATGGAGAAACTACGTGTCGAAGCGTGAGGCCGTGACCAGCTCGGCAACACCTTTCGTCGAAATTGACCTGCTGCGCGGCGGAGAGCGTCTGATTCCCAGGCAGGCGTCCCGCCGCGCCGACTATCTGGTGCACGTCTCACCGGCGTGGCTGCGGCCGAAGGGACAAGTCTGGCCGATTCGTCTGCCGGACCGGCTGCCAACGGTACCGATTCCGCTCAAGACCCCCGTTGAGAAGTTGTCGCTCGATCTGCAGGAAGCACTCACCACCATCTACGAGCGCGGGGGCTACAACCGGGTGATCGACTACGCCCAGCCCCCCGATCCGCCGCTGACGCCGGAACAGGCGGCGTGGGCGAAAGACGTGCTGGCCAACGCGGCCGGCGCGAAGGCGTAACGGTCATTTCTCACGGGCGGTTGGACCGGCGGCATCCGTTGGTTTCGACGGCTTCGGCGGCTCAATCCGCCACACGGCGAACGCCGTGCCGAGGCTCCTGGCGACTTCGAGCGGGTCGTCTTTCGGTACCAGTTCGCTGAGCAAAACCTTGATTTCGTGACGGCCATCAACGTTCGTCAAATAGAAGACGCGCACCATGACCTCTCCCTGCAGAGCTGCTTCGACGTCCACATCCGGGAGCACCAGCGTCGGATGGAGTTGAGCCAACAGGGATTGAGTTTCCGGCTCGATCCAGGGGAACTGCAGCTCTGCCGTCACAGACTTGCCGGGGTTGTTCCTCACGCTCAACTGAAAGCGGTGGGTCTGCTCGCTCTGCACCGCAACCATTCGGGGCAGTGTCAGTCGAACCGGTCCCTGAACACCATCTGCATATAGCTCGACACCTTCAAAACCTTCCATGCGAAGAGAACTCCTTGCCGCTCGGTCCCCCTCGCTCAATGTGGCTGTCGGTGGTGGTTTCGGTCGGTGTCCACCGGTTCCGCGGGTTTCACGTTCCAGTTTCTTCGCCTGCTCCTGGACCACCGACCAGCGCATTTCCGGCACAGTTAGCGTCCACGTCGTGCTGCCTGGTTCTGCATCGAACGACATGAGCTCCACGTCCAATGGGCCGACTTTGAAGTCGCGCGGATTCAAGTCCATGTCGGCAACACTGCGTCCATCTTTCCACACAAGTAAGAACTTCCAGTCCACTTGATACACCCCGCCCTTCAGCGACACGAACCGCGTGTCCGGCGGGTCGCTGTCGTCGAACGTGAGTGGCTGCTTCGGGCTGGGGCCGCCTGCGATTTTGACGGGAGACTGCAGCGACGTCACGAGGCCGGTTGCCGGGTCGAACCAGACCTCCCAACTGGGCGCGTCCTTCACGGTCCATTCCGTGTTGCCGACCTTCTGTTTGGGCCGGGTGATCGTGACGCCGGCGCGGATTTCGAACGCCGGGTCGATCTGTTCCAGCATCGGGCCGACGAGCGTCACCAGCGATGGCTCCGCCGGCGGGGGGCAGACGACGGTGACGGTCTTTGTTTCCTTCGGCAGCACGGCGAAACGCTGACGGCCCAAGCGGCCGTCGGGGAATTCGACGATCGCGGTATAGCGGCCGGGTGGGACGTTGGCGTACTTCGAGCCGTCGGGCTGCGGCTGGTCGACCCACATTTGGCGCCCGGGGCCGTATCCCATGACACCGAAATCGCCGCCCGGCATGCCGCCGGAACTTCCTTCGCCGCCATACCCTTCGCCGTACGCGGCAGAATGCCCGCCAACCCATGCGGGAATGCCCTGACCGTTTTCGTCCTGGACTTCGAGGAGATAGTTGGCCGCAGCGGTGCCGTTGTCCCCCTCCATCACGACGCGGACGACGAGGTTCGGCGGCGTCTGCGGGGTGCTGGCCATGTCGCCGCCCCCCATCATCATTCCCATGCCGCTGGCTGTCGGCGTTCCCGGCATGGCACCGGGCATCATCGCCCCACCCATGCCAGCATCGTAGCCCCCTTCCGCGCTCATCCCGCCAGCGTCGGAGAACGCCGCGGGGGCGGGGAACCGTTGCAACAGCGCGGTCAGCATCTGCTGGTTCGACGCGGACTGGCTCCGCAGCGCCTGCCATTCGTCGTGCATCCGGGACTGGTAGTCCAGCACGCGGAACATCAGGAACGCGACCGCCAGCATGCCGACGACCAGCAGGCCCTGCAATCCCATCGAGATGCGCTGCGACATGATGCGGCTCCACATGGCTTGAAACCAGAGCTGATAGGCAATCCGCCGCGGGTCCCCGAAGCGGTCGAGCACCCGCTGTTGGGCCGTCTGTTCGTCCCCCGACTTCACCAGTTCGCGGTGAAACGCGCACGACAGGTGGTCGGACAGCTCGTCGAGAATGTCCTGCCGCAGCGACGCTGGCTCGTCGTCGCGCGGGGCCGGCAGATCGGCGAGGAGGTCGGGCGGAGTAGGCATTAGGTGTTAGGTATTAGGCATTAGGTAAGACAAAGACAGGACTTCCGAAGCCCCGGGGTGGCATCCCCCGGGATGCTGCGGACGGATGTCGATGGTTGCATCCCCGGGGACGCCGCCCCGTGGCTTCTCAACCCTGCGCCATCTGGGCCCCCAGCACCCCCTCGACCCCCTGCGAAAACGCCCGCCAGGCGGACTTTTTCGCAGCGAGGGCCTTCCGGCCGGCCGTGCTGAGCTTGTAGTACTTCCGGCGGCGGCCGTCGACCTCCTCCCAGAACGACTGCAACAGCTGCTGCTGCTCCAGCCGGTGTAATGCAGGGTACAGACTGCCTTCCTTGAGATCGAAGTAGCCCTGCGAGTGCTGGGCGACGGTCTGGGCGATCTCGTACCCATAGGTCGGCCCGTGCGAGACGACCTCCAGGATCAGCATTTCGACCGCGCCCCACAGCAGACGGGAATCCATGACAGGCCTTCCGGGACGAAATACATTGACGTTCTATGCATAAGCCTAGACGGACGAGGCATGGAAGTCAAGAAGAAAAAGAGGAGAGGCATTAGGCGTTAGGTGTGAGGTGTTAGATAAGCAGAAGAGACGTGGCCGCGAGTTGTCTGTCCTAACGCCTAGTGTGGCGTCTCAGGCTGTTGGGTTCTTATTCAGCGCGTTTCGGGCGCGGGCGGCTTTGGCGAGGATCTGGTGGGCGGACTTGGTCCAGACGAAGCCCTTGGGGTCGGAGTTGTGATGCTC
>Ga0073934_10002167_pt1 | contig 42341 bp, 29 predicted proteins | sample LarsenN4metaG_FD_76834 | JGI IMG/M metagenome (GOLD analysis project Ga0073934, IMG submission 76834) | Hot spring sediment bacterial and archeal communities from British Columbia, Canada, to study Microbial Dark Matter (Phase II) - Larsen... ...
AGGCTGATAATCGATGCCTCGTAGTAGACGTATTCGATGTCCATCGACTCCTTCACCTGCTTACCGCTGTCCCTGTCGAGCAGTCCATGCGCAAACAAAAAGCCGATCGCCTTTTTCAACTCTTCCCGCTTATTTTCGTACGCGGTCACGATCGGCAACGCGCGCTGGATCGCCTCCCGGTCCGCTACCGGCGCGTTCGTCGTCGTGGTCGCCGTGCTGCAACTTCCCGCCGCGACCAACAACGCGGCGGCTAACGCTATTCTGATCGGGTTTTTCTTCATCGGACCGGCACCTCCTCTTGAGTTGTTCTTTGCCGCAAGACAGGCGCCGTAGTCCCGTAAACCGTCCCGCATTCGACAGGCAGAATTGAATCTGCTTCGAAGCGAGGGAAGGATTAGAAACCGTGACAGCCGTCGGTTTTATCTTTGCACTGCTTCGATCACGCGGGAAATTCTCGAGCCGCCGTTTCCAGCGCTGCCCAGCTCGTCGAAGTCGCCGCGCAGCACCTTCAAAGCGTAACGCTCCTCTTCGATTTCGTTGGCGGTTCGAATCCCCATTCGTCGAAACCAGATCAAGGGCGGGCACCAGCCTTGGAGGGCATGCTGCAACAAGAAACCGCCGACCGCCGCTCCCAACAACAGCCATCTGCGGTCGACGGCGCCGGCGAGAATCACGCTCGTCAGCATCACCGTTGCGGCGTTCGCTTCCAGAACCCGTTCGATATCCCACTCGCGATCAAGTTCGGCAAGACGCCGCTCGATCGTTGCATCATCGGCGCCCGCCAGCGATGCCAGATTTTCTTCGCTGGTGCGTCGGATGCGCTCGTTGACGTACGGCGCCGTATGTTCGGCAACTCTTGAAACGGTGTCCGGTAGCATTGAGACCTCCAGTTCAGGCGAGTCCCGCGCGACCGTGACCGAGGAGCGACCGCGAGAGTCGCTCTCGGTCACGGTCAAGTCACCGCGGATGAAGCGGTGTTCGCCGGAGCGACCCGGCTAATGCGAATAGGCGCGATCGGTGTGATCGTGACCCTCGAGTTTGACGATTTTGTTGTACAGCCCGATGATGAGCCAGGTGGGCACCCATTGCGCGATGAAGTTGCCCCACTTTCCCTGGCCGGCGGCTTGCGCAATCAGCGACAGCGCCATCGCCCCGAGCGCGACGCCCAGAAAAGCCGACGAAGGGATCTCCGAAGTGTACTCTTCGATGGTCTTGGTAAAACGATCTTCGGTACCGACCTGCTGCCCGCTCTGCCCCGTATGCGAACCGCTATAAGTGTCCATGTCTTCCTCCTTCAGCAATTTTTTTGAATCGCGTTAGTTGCTCTCCGAAATCACTTTTAATTTTCCATTATCAATTATCCATTGTTTTTAGTGCCGCTCTCTCGCATCGTCCCGCGGCGGCACCGTCGGCCGGCCGACTCGCTCTTGCGTGCCCCTGATGCCTTCTCTCGCGTCTTCTTGCGCGGCGCGCGCCGCCGCGGTGAACTTCGGCTGAGATGCGCGGCTTTCGGCATACCAGTCGCGCACGATCTCGCCGGCGGTGTCGCGCGCCCCTAAACCGAAGGAGAGGCCGAGCGCCAGCGCCAGCGCGGCGACCACGCCCATGAACAGCGTATTCACGAGGGTTGCGGCAATGCCGATCTGGTTCACCGCCACGACGATGCCGAAAGCCCAGACGGCGATGTAAGCGACATTGGCGACGAAGTCCGGCGAACTGAAGCCGGCCTTGGCAGTGGCGCCGCGCACGAGATTCTGCAGCGCCTTCGCTGCCAGTCCCGCGATCACCAGCACGACCAGGGCGACGACTAAGTTAGGAATCCAGAGCAACAGTTGGTTGAGCACGGAGGAGACCGCGGGCAAACCCAGCGCATCGAAGGCGACGATCAGCACGAGTAATCGAACGAACCATTTGGTGATCGCCGCCAGCATCCCGGCCGAGTCCGTATCGGCGCCCATGCGATCGACAAAATCCGCCAGTCCGGCCCGCACGGCAAAGTCGTTGAATCGGATGTTGCGCAAAATTGCCGCAACGCCCCGCGCGATCAGGCCGGCGATGATCCACCCGACGATCAGAATCACCAGAAATCCGAGCACGCGCGGTATCGCGCTCATAAACATGGCCAGCGCGCCAGCCAGTGAAGTCATTATTGCCTCGCCCCAATCCCGCACATTGACTGGTATAGGTTGCATAATTTCTCCTCCTTGTTCGTTTCAGTGGAATAAGCAAAACGGGCACCAATGATGATACCCGAACGCTTGGCTTTGAATTTGTGTCGTGAATCCCAGGTTCAAGACAAAAAACCCTGCCTGTGATGCAAACTCGAAACGTACGATCGCAACGCAAGGAGTAGTCGCGGCAATTCGCTGCTACGCGTTCGCCGGCAAAGTAAACCGGCGGGTGATCGCCGCTTTGATGAGTTTGCGGCTTTCCAGCGGGGGGATTTTTTTTAGCCGTTCGATTTGCTCCGATTCATCGGCGAGTGTTTCGTCCTTGATACATTCGCGAAACCAACGCGAGTAATCGCCCCGCCGCAGGTGATACTCCCAGGTCTTGTCATCGACGCCATCGGCAAGCTGCATGAAGACCATGAGATTCTGCGCTTTCAGATTGAGTTTCGCGTCGCGGCCGCGAAAGTAAAAACTGCGTTCAGGCCCGAGGTCGCCTTCGGCATATTTGCGCAAATGGCGCCGGCGTTGCGCGCGGCTCGGTATGCCGCGTACCTTGAACGGTTCTCTTTCGCCGTCGATCTGCCAAACCAGCATCTCGCCGCGCTCGAGCGCCGGCATCGCGCCGAGCGTCGGCGCCGCTCTCGATGAAGCGGCGCTGAAATCCCGAAAGATGTTCTGCGGCTCCTGCCCCAAGGCCAGAACCGTGTCCACCGCAGAAAGCACCGCAGTCGAGACCGAACCGGGTTCCACCGTGACGTAGATAACGCCGCGGAAATCGCCCGGTAGCGCCAGGCGCGCCGGTTGCCAGGAAGCCGGCAAGACATGGTGCGCCTCGTCGATGATCACCAGATGGGGGCGCCCGGTTTTGGCGCGCAACTCCGCCAGTCGCGCCATCAAGGATATAAAAAAGGGCGGCCGATCATTGAACGGCACTCCGACTAGATTGACGGTCACGTTATTTTGGCTTTTCTCCAGCAGTTGCAGCGCTTCATCGATGGTCGGTACCCGATCGGCGCGGCCGAGCGCTAGCGCGCCCTCGAGAGTTTCGTAATCGCCCTCCGGATCGATGACGCAGAACTGATAGCGCTGCTCGGCGAGCCGTTCGAGAATGCCCGTGATGATCGTTGATTTGCCCCCTCCCGAGGGGCCGGCCAGGAGAATGTTGGCGCGATGCGGCGCAAAACACAGCTCGGTGCCGTCCTCCACTTGACCGAATAGCAGGTGATGGCGGCAGAGCAGCGCCTCGCGCCCCTCCAGATCGGTTTCGATCAGCTCATCGACCAGTTCCTCGACTCCCGCACCGTTCGCGTGCTCGGTCACGAAGTCGCATTGATCTTTGACCACCGGCAGGGCGTTGGCCACCGCCACGGCGCAGGCGCACAGTGCGAGAAAAGCGTGATCGTTCTCCGCGTCGCCGGCGCCGACGACATTGTGCGGCGATAGTCCCATGCGCTCGAGCGCCGCGGTCAACCCGCTCGCTTTGTTCATGCCCGCCGGCACAACCATCACGGCGCCTTTGTTGAAAATGACCTGCAGCTCAAGCCCCAGCTCGCGAATCACCTCGAGCACCACCGCCTCATGGGGAACTCGCGTGGCGACGATGATTCTTCCGAGCGACAGCGGCTCAACCGCGCGCTCGCGCAAGGCGTCGATAAATGGCTGCGGCGGCGGGCTGCATAACGGGGTGGTTTCTTGAGTGGACGGCTGGTACAAGAGACAGCCATTTTCCGCCACAATCCAATCGCATAGATCGGCGCGCGGAAACACGGCGAGCAGATCGTCGAGCTCACGCCCGGTAACGAGGATCAGCTTGCGCCCCGACGCGAGCAAACGCTCGAGAACAGCGAGGGTTTTTTCCGAAACCGTGCCGCCATAAGCGAGGGTGCCATCGTAATCGCAGGCCACGGCCAAATAACGCATCGATGCTCTTCATCAGCAAATTTGAGGCCGTATACTAGTTAGGATAGTTGCGAGTTTCGGGTTATGGGTTTTCGGGTTATGGGTTACAGGTTGCAAACCGATAATTGAACCCAAGTTAAGGCCCGCGATTTTCTGAAACTCGAACTCGTAACCCGAAACTCGAAACATTGCGGTACAGGTTATGAGCTACGAGTTGCGGGTTTACGGGTTGCTTTGCGGCTGTCTGAAACTCGAAACTCCCAACCCGAAACTCGAAACATCGCGGGTTGGGTTATGAGTTACGAGTTACGGGTTTACGGGTTGCTTTGCGGCTGTCTGAACTCGAAACTCGTAACCCGAAACTCGAAACATCGCGGGTTGCAGGTTATGAGTTACGAGTTACGGGGTTACGGGTTGCTTTGCGGCTGTCTGAACTCGAACTCGTAACCCGAAACTCGAAACATCGCGGCTAATGCAGAGTCTAAGTTGGGAAGGATATTCATAAAACTCAAATTGAGGCGCAAATGAACGAAGTTATCAGCTTAACCGACGAATTTTATGTCGCCGCGCCATCGAGCACCACCCAGGAATCGCGCGTCCTCAAGCACGGCGAGAGCTTCGGCGTATTCGACGTATACGGAGACATTCGCCAGACCGGCTTGGGCGAACAGGGAATCTATCACGAAGGAACGCGCTACATTTCGCATCTGGTGTTTCGTCTGAGCAACAACCACCCGTTTCTGTTAAGCTCGACGGTGAAGCAGGACAACCTCCTGCTGACCGTCGATCTCACCAATCCGGACGTTTACGCCAACAAAGTCATCGTTCTCCGGCGCGGCGATCTGCACATTTTTCGCGCCAAGTTCATCTGGCAGGCAACCTGCTACGAATGGCTGCGCATCGTGAACTATGGGCTCTCCACCCTGGAGTTTGCATTTTCGTTCCAATTCGATGCCGACTTTGCCGATATCTTCGAGGTGCGCGGCGTCAAGCGCGAACGGCGCGGCATACGTCTGCAGGACGAAATCGACAAGCGCAGCGTGGCCTTGTCCTATCGCGGTCTCGACGATCGAGTACGGCGGAGCGAGATTCAATTCGATCCGCCGCCGGATCGGCTGACCGCGTCAGAAGCGCTGTTCAGAACTAGGCTCAACGCCAAGCAGGAGCAAGCGTATGCGCTGATCTGTTCTTTCCAAACCGACGCTGCTCCGAGCGCACGCGCTTCGCGCACGACGGCCCGCAACGAAGCCGCCGCCGCTCTGGCCGCGATGCGCGCAGAGGAGTGCGGCGTGCGCACTTCCAACGGCGAATTCAACGGCTGGCTCGAACGTTCGGCCGCCGATCTGCGCATGATGATCACAGAGACGCCGCAGGGGCTCTACCCCTACGCCGGCGTTCCCTGGTTTAGCACCGCGTTCGGCCGCGACGGCATCATCACGGCGCTGCAATATCTCTGGATCAATCCGCGGCTCGCGCTCGGCGTGCTGCGCTATCTCGCCGCTCATCAGGCCCGTCGGCTACACGCCGACAAGGACGCGGAGCCGGGAAAAATCTTGCATGAAAAGCGGCTGGGCGAAATGGCGGCGCTCCAGGAAATTCCCTTCGACTGCTACTACGGCAGCACCGATGCCACGCCGCTCTTTGTCATGCTCGCCGGAGCCTACTATGAACGCACCGGCGACTTGTCGACGATCCGCGATCTCTGGCCGCACATAAGCGCGGCGCTCAGCTGGATCGATCACTATGGCGACAGCGATGGCGACGGCTTCGTCGAAAGCGAGCGCCGTTCGGCGCACGGCTTGGTTCAGCAGGGCTGGAAAGATTCGTGGGATTCGGTGTCACACCGCGACGGCCGCCTGCCTGATTTTCCCCTCGCCTTGTGCGAGGTGCAGGGCTATGTTTACGCCGCCAAAAACTGTGCGGCGAACCTAGCCAGAACCTTGGGTCATTCCGACCAGGCGCGCCGACTCACCGCCGAAGCCGAGTCGCTCAAGGAAAGGTTCAACCGGGCTTTCTGGTGTGACGACCTCGACACCTATGCGATTGCGCTCGACCGCGACAAACGGCCCTGCGCCATCAAGGCTTCCAACGCCGGCCACTGTTTGTTTACCGGCATCGCCATGGACGAACTGGCGCGCCGTGTGGCGCGTACCTTGTTCAGTGTGAGCGGGTTTTCGGGATGGGGCGTTCGGACCTTGGATGCCGGCGAACTTCGCTACAACCCGATGTCCTACCATAACGGCTCGATCTGGCCTCATGACAACGCGCTGATCGCCGCCGGTCTCGCGCGTTATGGTTTCGTCGACGAAGTCAACCGGATTATCGCCGGCCTGTTCGATGCCAGCTCGTTCTTCGATCTACAACGGCTGCCCGAGCTTTTTTGCGGCTTTGATCGGCGGAGCGGTGAAGGACCGACGCTTTACCCGGTGGCGTGCGCGCCGCAGGCCTGGGCTGCCGGCGCGGTTTTTCTGCTCCTGCAAACCTGTCTGGGTCTATCGATCGACGGCATCCACGGAACAATTTGTTTCACCCGGCCGGCGCTGCCGCCGTTCATCGGTGATGTCTCGATAAACAATCTACGCGTCGGCGAAGGGTCCATCGATCTGGTGGTCGACCGCTCGTTTAGGGGCGTCGGCGTCGTTAGGCGCCAGGGCAATGTCAACGTGGTGATCCGCTAGCTGCGCTTATTCTATGAGGCCCGCTCCTCCTGGCGCTGCCGCGCCGTCATTCCAGTGGGCCTCGCCGTTAACCGCCGGCAAAAATTGCTGTTGCCTCTTCGCTTCGATGATTTGCTCATAGAGCGCGACATAGTCGCGCGTCATGCGCTCGGCGCTGAAACGTTGCTCGAACAAGCGCCGGCATTCTTGACGGTCCAGGTATGAAATTCTAGCGCTGGCCGCGACCGCTTCCTCGATGCTATCGACGATGAAGCCGCTGGGTCCGTCTTGGATTAGCTCCGGGACCGAGCCGCGCCGAAAAGCGATGACCGGCGTGCCGCAGGCCATCGCCTCGATGAGAACGAGGCCGAACGGCTCCGGCCAATCGATCGGAAACAGGAGCGCGCGCGCATTGCCGAGGAACTCTTGTTTGTCGCCGTCACCGATTTCACCGAGCCATTCGATCAACGGGTGGTCGAGCAGCGGTTCGATCGTTTCATGGTAATATTCCCGGTCGGCTTGATCGATTTTCGCCGCAACTTTAAGCTTCATGCCCGCGCGAATCGCGATCTCGATGGCGCGATCCAGCCGTTTCTCGGCCGACACCCGGCCAAGAAACGCCAGATAATCTCCTTCCCCCGTGCCGCAATAATGGAGTTCCGTGGGCAGTCCATGATAAACGGTGGCCTGCCAATTGGCCCAGGGTAAGGGCCGGCGCTGATCGTCTGAAATCGAAACCAGCGGCATGCCTCGATAGCGGCGATAGAGCGGCATCAGATCCGGAATATCCAAGCGGCCGTGCAGGGTGGTTAAATGAGCCGTCGCCGATCGGTGCGCTACCGGAAAATGCAGGTAACCGGAATGAAAATGAATGATGTCGAATCGGTCAGCCTGCGCTAGAACCTGATCGAGTTGTATGTAGTGATGAGCCAGCGGTTCGCGCACGTGCGGATCGTGGCGCAATCCGCGCGGACAGGCTGCCACCAGCCGAGCCTGAGTCTCCGAATCTCCGCTCGCAAACAGCGTCACCTCATGGCCCTGGCGCACCAATTCTTCGGTCAGATAAGAAACCACTCGTTCCGTGCCGCCATAGAATTTCGGCGGGACGCTCTCGTACAGCGGTGCAACTTGCGCAATCCTCATGAGCACCTCACCTGTTATCAGGAATTCCGAGGTAAGCCGCAGCAATCACTATGCCAGATCGGCCAAAAATGGCGTTGGTGGAGCCGAGTCATCCCGCTGTCCGGACCGTAAGACGGCGCGCCGATGCGGCGTCCTGCGCCTGAGACACTTTTCTCGGCAGAAGGTGAGTGTCGAGCGGCGAGCCATCATGGGTTTGAGCTAAATGTCTCGGCTTCTTGGCGCAGGAACTTGTGACTCGTAACGCGTCACTCGTCACTAACCGCCGGCAACTCACGAAGGCGCAAGAGAATGATAGAAGCCGCGCACGCCGTTGAGCACGTACTGAACCGCGAGCGCCGCCAGCACGATCCCTAACACGCGCGTGATGATGTGGATCTTTCCTTTTCCTAATTGCGCGATCAGCCGCTCGCCGAAACTCAATACGAACCAGGAAAGCAAAAAAACCGCTGCGATCACCGCCACTAGCACCATCAGCTGCGCCAAACCCGCGCTCGGCTGATGGCTCAAGAGTATAATGGTGGTGATTGTCCCCGGACCCGACAAGAGCGGGATCGCCAAAGGAAAAACCGCTATGTCGCTCGCGTCTGGCGCGCCGCCTTCGCTTTTTTCCGGCGCCTGCAGCGCGCCCCGCCCGCCAAAGAGCATCGGCATGGCGGCGGCGAAAAGCAGTATGCCGCCGCTGATTGCGAATGCATCCACGCTGACGCCGAGCCGCGCCAGAACGAACGAGCCGGCCAAGAGAAAGAACAGAGCCACGGTGACCGCAATCATGACCGCGCGGCGCAGGATCGCGGCGCGCTCCGGGGCGTTCAGTGATTGCGTTAATGCGGCAAAGATCGGCGCAACGCCGATCGGATCCACCACCAGCAGCAGCATCACCGTCGCGCGCGCCGCCAACGTAATCAACGATTCTTCCACCGGTGCTCCCTAGAAATGCCCCTCGAATCGCAAAAGCGGCGCCTCGCGTTTGTCCCAATTTTTTTTATGCCGCGCCAGCGGGATCTCACAACTGGGACAAGCCCGATGCGGCACGGAACGAAAACAAACACATGGAGCGCACAGTCTGAACTTTCTGATGGTGGCATGCTCCTTGCGGATACTGCGGCTAGCGCAGCGCAACGCCAAAAAATTTTTATCGTCGAAAGGAGAAGGTCACAGATGCGGAAAAAAAGTTTAGGCGTGTCAACGATTGTGTTCAGCAGCGCCCTGGTTCTCGGCAATCCCGCAGTTTGGTCGCAAACATCCTCGGGGAGTGGTTCCTCCGGCGCCTCCGGTTCCGGATCGCAACAAGAGCAACGATCCGGAGCCTCGGGTTCGGTGAGCGGCTCCGGCTCTTCAGGATCGGCGGGAAGTTCCGGCTCTTCGGGTATGTCGGGAAGCAGCAACGCGACGGGGCGTTCCTCGACCGGCAGCTCGTCGATGGGCAGCTCGTCAATGGGCAGCTCGTCGGCGGCGGGGAGTGTCTCGGCGAGCGGTCAGTGGTCGAGCGAGGACATCAAGCAGGTGCAGCAGAAGTTGCAAGAAAAGGGTTACAATCCGGGAGCCGCTGACGGCATCCTCGGTCCGCGCACGCAGCAAGCGCTGCGCCGGTTCCAGCAAGCGCAAAAGATTCAGGCGACCGGGCAGTTGGACAGCGAAACCGCCAGCGCCCTCGGCGTGACGCTGTCGTCTTCCTCGATGGGCAGCAGCGGCTCGGGCGCGGGTTCGTCCGGCGCCGGCGCAAGTAGCAGAAGTGGCTCGTCCGCAAGCGACACCGGCTCGGTCGGGGGTTCTTCCAGTTCGGGCGCAGGCTCGCTCGGCGGCGGTTCTGGCGCCGGTAGCGGCACCTCACGCTCAGGAGCAGGCTCCCTCGGCAGCGGCTCCTCCACTGAAAAGAGCGGCACGGCCAGCGGGCGCAGCAGCAGCCCGTCGAGTGATCTCGGCAGCGGTAGCGGCAGCAGCCCCAGTGGCGCGGGTTCTTCAGGGCGTACCAAAAGCTCAAGCGATGCGGGATCGACCGGCAGCGGACTCAGCGGTTCCGATCGCGGCAGCTCTGGTAGCGCCGTTCCTCCGGGTTCAAAAGGCGAATCGACCACCTCGGATCCCAGCAAACCGACCGGTAAAAGCAGTTCGGACTAATAGTAAGGCGGTGTTGCGTTCGCAGTCGTGGCTCGGCGCGGGGCAGGAACTGAATCCTGCCTCCGCCGAGTCATTTTTTTTCCACTCTCATCGTTCGATTCGCGCCGGTCGCTGGCAAATTTCCGCGCCACATTTACCGCTCTCTGCCGAGATTCCAGGATGGCGGATCGCTAGCGGGGAAAGATTGGGCGATCGCCTCGTCGATTTGCTCTTCGCTCAACGGCGCGGCGCGTTTGGCGGCCGGAGCCAATTCGATCCGTTGAGCGGCGCCTGCCGTATTCATCCAGCTGCGTAATACCTCGGCCACGCTCCAGGCTTGCGCCACACAACCGCGCGGCGTAAACGGCGCCTCGGCATCGAACACCTCGCTGACGGTACCGATGCAACCCTCTCCTAGATGGGCGCTAAAAGCCGCAAGAAACTCCGCCGCCCGGGCGCGCTCCTCGGGATAAACTTTCAACCACGCATCGACGAACGGCCCGATCAACCAGGCCCACACCGTGCCTTGATGATAAGCGGCGTCGCGAGCGCGCAGATCGCCGAAGTAGCGCGCCTTGTAGTCGGGGTGATCGGGCGCCAGCGAACGAAGCCCATATGGCGTGAGCAATCGGCGGCGCACGATATCCACCACGGCGCGCCAGCGTTCCCTTTCGAGCACCGGATGGCGCAGCGAGATGGCGAGCACTTGATTGGGCCGGCACGCGTCGTCGTTGACGCCGGCCCGGTTTTCACAATCGACAACATCGAATAAATAACCGCGCTGCTCGTTCCAAAAGCGCCGGTTGAAGGACTCCTGCACGCGCCGGGCATGCTCGGCGAGATCTCTCGCGCCGGCGTCATCGCCCGCCTCCGTCAGCCACTCCTCCAGCAAGCGCAGAGCATTGAACCATAGCGCGTTGATCTCAACCGCTTTGCCGCGCCGCGGCGTCACCACCCAGTCGCCGACCTTGGCATCCATCCACGTGAGCTGTACGCCTTCCTGGCCCTGGCGCAACAGTCCGTCCTGTGCATCGACGCCGATGCCGAACAGAGTGCCGCGCAGATGATGCTCGATGACATCGCGCAAGGTCGGCAGCAAACGTTGCAGCAGGGCGCGCTCGCCGGTCGCCTGCCGAAAGCGGTCGAGCGCATGAAAAAACCACAGCGTCGCGTCCGCAGTGTGATAGCGGCCTTGCTCTTCCCCCTCGGGGAACAAGTTGGGGATCAGGCCGTCGCGGATGTGCTCGGAGAAATTTTCCAGGATGCCGCGCGCTTCCTCGATGCGCCGGGTCGCCAACGTCAGTCCTTCGAGGCTGATCATGGTATCGCGGCCCCAGTCGGTGAACCAGTGATAGCCCGCGATGATCGTGCGCCGGTTGCGAGCCTCGGAACCGCGGCTGCGGTGCGCGGGAGCGACGATGAAAGCGTCGGCCGCCAGCGTCAGCTCCGCCGCCATGCCGTCGGTCAGATCGCCCAGAAGCGCTTCCCTCCTGGCATGCTCTCCGGCGCAGAGCCGGCGCGGGCCGGCTTCTTCGATGGTTTCCCACGGTTCGATTGACGCCGCCAGCGTCACTGCTTCGGCGCGCGCGATTTCCGCCTCGAAAACGCCGAAGCTGCACAGCTCGCCGAAGGCGTCATAGCCGCGTTGCTGTTCGGCGCGATAGAAAATGTTTTCCACGCGCGCCTGACCGCCGCGAAAACTCCATTCACGCCCGCCGACCACCAGGCGCAGCGGCGGATGAGCCGGCGCGCGGATCTCGAAGCCGTGCCGCATCGCCGTGAGCGTGTAATTTTCCGCCGCCGCTTGAGACACGGTCGCCTCGTGGCGGCGAAACTGAACATAGGGACAAAGCTTGAGACGCGCAACGCCATCGCCCTCGATCAGCCGGTAGACAACGTAGGTGCTATTCCGGCCGTGCGCCATGAAAACGCTCTTCTCAATGACGTGAGAGTTGATCTGATAGCGCCAGATCGGTAGTCCGTTTTCGAGGCGAAACTCGCTCAGCGCGGCGAAGGACGGACTCTCGGTCGCTTCATGGATAGCCAAACCGGGAGACAGCTCCATCGACGAGCCGTCTGCCCACTCGAGGGTTTCCGATAGCTGGCTCAGCATGACGACCCGGCCGAGCGGCGCCGGCAGCGCCGCGATCAGCAAGCCGTGGTAACGCCGGGTGATCGCGCCGATGAGCGTTGCCGAGGCGTAGCCTCCGAGTCCATTGGTGACCAGCCATTCGCGTTCCCCCAGCAGTTCCGGAGGCGCCGCCCCCTCGCCGCTAAACGGCACTCGTCGCACTACCATAAAATAATTGAAAATGAATAATTGATAATCAATGCTGTCCCAATGTTAGTTGAACAAAATTAATTGGTTATGAGCATGGGGGTCCATGTTTTCGCAAACCGGTTGTGAAAGCGCTTGGTAAATCGGGATTTTTTCGAAAAGCGAAACGCTCAAAATCTGTAGAATCGAATGCAGACTTTTTGCTTCTTGACGATCGCCACCAGCACATAGACAGCGATCGCAGTCCAGATTTGCGTCCTGACCGCGTTCTGCGAAGTGCCATAGAAAGCCTTGATGCGCAGGTGTTGCTTGATCCAGCGAAAGAACAGTTCCACTTTCCAACGACACCGATACAGCTCGGTGATGGTCAAAGCCGGCAAGAGAAAATTGTTGGTGAGAAACACAAAACGTTTTTCGCTCATCCCATCGTAATAACGCACCCGGCGCAGCCGCTCGGGATAACCGCGCTTGGGAACCGGATTGTTGAGCACAACGATCTGATCGCACTGAAGACCGGTGTTTTTGTCGATCGCTTGAGAATACAGTCGTCGGCAATCGAACCGTCTTTTGGCCCGAGTGACAAAGAACGCTCCCGACTGATGCATACGGTAGAGTCGGCGGAAATCCAGATAGCCGCGGTCCATCAGATAAATGGCGCCCGCTTCCCAGATCAACTCGTCGAGGATGTTGACCTCGTGGATCTGTCCACCGGTGATAATCACCACGGTGGGAATACTGCCGCGCAAGTCGAGCAGAGTGTGAAGCTTGACCGCGGATTTGCGGCGACGAAACTGCGCCCAAGGAAAAAGCGACAGACACAGATCGACGGTGGTTGCATCCAAAGCGTAAACAGTTTGTTCGAGTTCCAAGCCGAAGGGTTCGCTTTGGTAAAGAGTGCGTGCGTATTGGATGAGCGTCTGAGCAAAGTCGGCATAGATGCGCCAGTCCCGCATCTGATTGGCATTGGCCAAAGTGTTGCGCGAGACGGTGCTTCGAATTCCCATGTGGTAGAGTTTTTGTGGTGCGGTACGAAGACAGGTCTCGATATCTCTGAGGCTCTCTCGATAAGTGAGTTGAGCGAAGGCAAGGGTTAGAAACTGATCCCAGCAAGAAAAACTTTTGACCTTGTACTCGCCGTGATACCGTTCGACGCAGCGGCGAAACTCGTAACTGGAGGGAATGAAGTCTACCAGTTGAGCGAAAATCGTTTTGCCAGAATTCATCGCTGAGCTCCTTGCACCAGGGTGGGGTGCCCTGATTTTCGATGAATTCTGATTTCAAATCGATAAATCGCTGATCGGTCATAAAATCTATAACTTTTAGCCGGTTAAACCCTATACGTTTTCAAACGTTGGGACAGTATTGATTGATAATTGATAATGACCGGAACTCGTGATCCGAGCATTCTCAATTATCTATTAAGAATTATCCATTAAAAATTGCCGATTGATAACGAAAGATCATTGATAAATGGAAATGATGGGACCCGGAATGCGGAAAATACTTCCGAATATTATCAATTATCCATTATCAATTATCCATTAGGGTGGTGTTATCGATTCTTCATTAAAGTGGTGGGAGCGCGGCATCATTTACCAGATTTATCCGCGCTCGTTCATGGACAGCAATGGCGACGGTGTCGGCGATTTGGCTGGCATCAGCGGCAAACTCGATTATCTCCAGTGGCTCGGCGTCGACGCTTTGTGGATCTCGCCGATTTTCCCCTCGCCGATGGCCGACTTTGGCTACGACATCAGCGACTACATCGACATCGATCCGCTGTTCGGCACGCTCGCGGAGTTTGACGCCCTGCTCGCCGAAGCGCACCGCCGCGGCTTGAAAGTCTTGCTCGATTACGTGCCGAACCACACCTCGGACCGCCATCCATGGTTTATCGAGGCGCGCGCTGGCCGCTTGAGCCCCAAGCGCGATTGGTACATCTGGCGCGATCCGGCGCCCGACGGCGGTCCGCCCAACAACTGGCGCTCCAACTTCGGCGGCTCCGCCTGGCAATGGGATGAAGACAGCGGGCAATATTATTATCACGCTTTTCTCAAGGAACAGCCCGACCTCAATTGGCGCAATCCTCAGGTCCGCGCCGCCATGCTCGAAGTTCTGCGTTTCTGGCTCGAGCGCGGCGTCGATGGTTTTCGCGTCGACGTGATGCATCACATTATCAAGGACAGTGAGTTCCGCGATAATCCTCCCAATCCGGATTATCGGCCGGGGATGTCCCCCTATCGCGAGCTGCTGGCGACCTACAGCACCGATCGCCCCGAGGTCCACGAGATCGTCGAGCAGATGCGCCGGGTGGTTGAAGATTACGATGATCGCATGCTCGTCGGCGAAATCTATCTGCCGGTGGAGCGCCTCGTGACGTATTACGGCGCCAGCGGCAATGGCGCGCATTTACCGTTTAATTTCCAGTTGATCTCTTTGCCCTGGGACGCGCGCGCCATCAGCGCTGCGATGGAGCGGTATTACGCGCTGCTACCCGGCAACGCTTGGCCCAACTGGGTTCTCGGCAACCATGACAAGCCGCGCATCGCCAGCCGCATCGGCGCCGCGCAGGCGCGCGTTGCGGCGATGTTGCTGCTTACCTTGCGCGGCACGCCGACGCTCTATTATGGCGACGAGATCGGCATGGAGGATGTACCGATCTCGGCCACGCAGGTGCGCGACCCCTACGAAAAGAATGTGCCGGGGCTGGGATTGGGGCGCGATCCGGAGCGTACGCCGATGCAGTGGGACGCGAGCCCCCATGCCGGCTTTAGCCGCGCCGATCCCTGGTTGCCCGTGGGAACCAGCTATCGGAGCGTCAACGTCGCGGCGCAAAACGGAACGATCCCGGCTCGTTGCTGCGCCTGTATCGAAACTTGATCGAACTGCGTCGTGCCGAAGCGGCGCTGTCGGTCGGCGAGCTGGCGCCGCTGCCGCCGGAAGAAAGCTTCCTCGCCTACATCCGCAAGGCCGGCGCGCGCCGGCTGCTGGTCGTGCTGAACCTTCGACCGGAGCCGAGCCGCTTTGCTCTGAGCGAGCTGCGTTGCGCCGCCCGCGTTCTGCTTTCAACCCACATGGACCGCATCGATGAGGAGGAGAAAAGTTCTCTCGAGCTGCGCGCGGACGAAGGCGTCATCTGCGCACTTACTTGAGTAAGCCACGATCCCTCTTGTCACGAGCGGGAGCCCGCTCATAGAGAGACCGTCCTGCTTTTGAAAATTCCTGGCGCGGATTTTGCGAAACTGTGATGCTCAGAAAGGAGGGCAACCATGCCGGCGAAGAAGAAGCAGAAACGAGGGAGAAAAGGCAAAAGCCAAAAATCCTCGAAGAACCGAAAATCTTCGAATCGCAACCGATCCGAAGAGATGTAAAGCGGTAGGCGTTCGAGTAGGGACAGGCGCGCGACCTGTCCCTACCGCCGATAGCGTGGCTAGCGAAGCCCGAGGAAGCTCAGAACGAAGAGCACCACGACCACCAGGCCCACGATGTAGATGATCGAATTCATGAGTTCGCCTCCTTCGATTTAGTATTCAAAAAATCGCGCTCCCGATCACGCCCAACACGGATAAGCCGATACCGACAACTGCAATCACGATCGCTACCACGCTCAGCGCGCCGCCGCTGATACGCGGCGATGCGGCCATGAAAAACCCAATTGCTCCCAAGGTCGCGGCGATTACTTCGAGCAACAATCCCCAGCCCGGATTGCCGGCAAATACGAGCACGACTCCGGCGACCGCTGCGATGATGGCCACAATCGCCGCTGTTCCGGTTCGTTGTCCATCGCTGCTATCTTGCGACATGACGGCCTCCCAGATTTTCAATCCACGAACCTGAAGGGGAGCAAGCGTTATGCCAGCAGAGCCCCAGCGTCCGTTTTGACCCGATCGCCTGATCGGTTTTTGGCGCAATTTTTTTTATTTTTGTGGTGCTTTTTTCATTTCAGCTGGCCTTGCGATTGCGTTCGCATATCGCGAGAGTTTTGCCTCTGCTTGCCAGTCTCTGGTGAGCGGAATCCGAATCGGAAACTCGACTGTGATTTGGGAGATTCTCCATGCCGCGAACCAGCATAGGGCAGATCGCACACGTCTGCAGAAAGAGCGGCGAGAACTCCAACACCTCGCGACCGGAGCTTTGCCGAGATTAGGGAAGGCGTGAAGCGGAGATCCAAGAGCACGCGCAGGAAGAACGCGACACGCGCGTCCTCGAGCGGCTCGACGAGCGGCAGCAATCGCGTCTGCGCGATGTCGATGACGCGCTGGCGCGGATCGAAGCGGGTACGCACGGCGTGTGCGCCAATTGCGCCCGCGCCATCGACGAAGCGAGGCTGAGCGCCAATCCCACCGCGACACTGTGCGTCGACTGCGCGGCCGAAGCCGGTTCAAGGCGCCGGGAGCGCCGAAGATCTGCCCGAATCCGGTAGGCTGCCGCCCGATCTCGATGGTCTCGCCGATGCGGAAGTCGCCGAGCAGTTGATCGAGCTGGCGCGCGAAGACGGCCAGGTCGATATGGAGGAGCTGCGGATCAGGGCGCGGCGCGGAGTCGTTTTTTGTTGACGGCGCCCTGCCCAGCGAAGCTCAGCATCAAGTGCAAGTGCTGCTCAGCATCCTTACCGATGTCGCGGGCATCGCGATATCGTCGACCGCCTCGGAGGGGAACGGCTCGCCTGGGAACGCGATGCCAAAGCGCAACCGCCGCGGGACGTCAACCCCGGATCGGTGTCAGTGATCAGTAATCAGTAATAATCAGTGATCAGTAGTCAGTAATCAGTGATCAGTAATCAGGAGCCAGCGACCATCATTAGTCAGTAATTGTAAGTAATCTGGATCAGTGCAGGGCGGAGTCCGTGAAACACTGTGACCACTGATCACCGATCACTGATCACTGTTTACTGATTTTTGCTGATCACTGATCACCGGTGCCGCCGCGTCCCAGATTCGCAACACTCTTCGGAGCTAGCCGTCGCGCGACCAAGACAAAGAGGCCCCCGGCAACGGCTCTCGCAGTGGCGCGTGCTTTGCTCTTCCTAGTCTAGCGCCTGAGTTACATGCAACCACGGCTAAGAAGAATGCTCCGCAAGCGGCCGCGCCAGAAGATCGCCGTCCCGGGGCGCAACTGCTGGCGCATCGATCATGCCGAACAAAGCGGCATGCTGATTGACGGGCATGATTATTATCGTGCTTTCTATCATGCCGCCGCCAGCGCAGAGCGATACATCCTGATATCCGGCTGGCAGTTCGACAGCACTGTCCCGCTCGTGCGCGGCGCCGATGCCGAAGCAGCGGAAGGGCCGGTCGAGTTTCTTCAATTTCTCAATCGGCTGTGCGAGCTCAAGCCGGAGCTGCGCATTTACATTCTAGCGTGGGACTACAGCATGCTTTACAGCCTCGATCGCGAGTGGTTTCAGGACTTGACCTTCAACTGGAATACCCACGAACGGCTCAGGTTCTGCTACGATCGCGCCGATATCTTCGATGCATCTCATCATCAGAAGCTCGTCGTCATCGACGGCGTCATGAGCTTCGTCGGCGGCATCGATCTTTGCGCCAGCCGGTGGGACGAACGCGATCACCGGCCGGACAATACCATGCGCCGCGACAGCAATGGCGCCGGTTATCGTACCTTCCATGATATGCAAGCTTATCAGTGCGGGCCGGTGGCCAAACATCTGGCCGAATATTTTCAGCAGCGCTGGCGTGCGGTCTGCGGCGCGCCGCTGGAGCTGCCCGAGCCGCAACCGCGGGCGTGCCGCCTGCCTTTCACGCCGACGATCGAACTGGGCGCGGCCGAGGTGGCGATCGCCCGCACGGACATCAACCGGGGAAACGGTGCCAAGCCGAATTTGGAGATTCGCCAGCTTCTCATCGACGCGGTCGATGCCGCCGAGCGGCTAATCTATATCGAGAATCAGTACTGCAGCTCCGAGGCTTTATCCAAAGCTCTCATCAAACGGATGAAGCAGCGCCGTCGCTCGCGCCTCGAGATCGTCCTGATCGTCGCCAAGGACGCCGAAGCGTTTCTTGAGCAACTTTCCATCGGCATCGCGCAAAGCCGGATCATCCGCCGGCTGAGGAAGACCGCCGCGGAGCATGGCCATGCCTTCGGCATCTACTATCCGGCTTCGACCGGCGCCGACGGTACCGAAGTACCGACTTATATTCACTCGAAGCTGGTGCTCATCGACGACCGTTTCTTGAGCGTCGGCTCGGCCAACATGAACAATCGCAGCATGGCCTACGATACCGAATTGAATGTGGCTTGGGACGCGCCCAGTGGCAGCCCGCTAAGCGAGGCGATCCGCCGGTTGCGCATCGATCTGCTCGCCGAGCACACCGGACTCGCGGGCGCAGAGCGCGACCCATTGTCAAAAATCGAAGGTCTCGTCGATTGCTTGAACACCATGGCCAACAGCGGCCGGGAGCGCCTGCGCCATCACCCGGCGCGCAGCATCACAGAAGAATATCAATGGTTGACCTCACTGCTGCCCGACGGCTTACCTTTTGATTCGGAGATCGCGCGCGAAGCGAGGAAAGAACGAAAGCGCGCCGCCGGCAAATCCATCCTTGGGAAAACCATCGCTTATCTCGGCCGGCTCTTTCGCGGCTGGCATCTCAGTCCCGGCTGAGTGGCAGAAAAAGTGGCGAATGGGCGAATTTACTCAGGAGTTATTTGATTACGCGTCACAGGGATAAGCGTCGAGTCGCGCACAGCGCGGATATCCGGAGCCGTAGGCCGCGTTCAGCCCCGCCGTCTGGACACAAACGCCGCTGGCGCGGCTCGGGCGGCGGCCTACAAGGCAGAGAACCATTGCCCGCGCTTGGAACAAATCGCCGCTTAGCCCTGCTCCTTTGTCATTCGCAAAAATCGCCCGCAACTCGCACTGCCGATTGACCTATGAGCGTAGCGGAACGGCTTCACGATTACAGCCTCGCAAACAGAGCAGCCTGGAGGAGATTTTTCTTCGGTTCGGCGGCGCGGAAAATTCTCTTCTGGTCGGCAGCCCCGATCGCTGCTTTGGTCGTGCTTGCCGTTATCGCGGCATTCTTCATCGACGAGCCGTTGCGCCGGCGCATGGAAGCCAACCTGAACAATGCCTTGAAAGGATACACGGTTCGCATCGGCAGGCTCGACTTCCATCCCATCGGCCTGTCTCTCGATCTGGAGAATTTAGTGATCATCCAGAACGAAAATCCCGAACCGCCGGTCGCCCAGTTCGCCAACCTGAGCGCCAGTGTTCATTGGCGCGCGCTCTTGCATGGCGGCCTGGTCGCCGATTTTGTCATCGACAGCCCGAAGTTTTACATCAATCGCAAGCAGGCGAAACAAGAGATCGACGACAAAGTGCCTCTGAAAGAGCGCGGCTGGCAGCAAGCGCTCCAGGAAATCTATCCGCTCAAAATCAATCGTTTCGAGATCCGCAACGGCGCGCTCACCTACGTGGAAGAAGGGCCGTTTCGCCCCCTCGAGCTCAGCCGGGTAGCTCTGCTCGCCGAAAACATCCGTAACGTACGATCGGAGCCCGACGTCTATCCGTCGCCTTTTGAAATCGAAACCGCCGTGTTCGAGCGGGGCCGGCTGCGCGCCGCCGGACGGGCCGATTTTCTCGCCGAGCCCCACGTCGCTTTCCGATCGGACAATGCCTCTTTGGAAAACGTCGATCTTGGCTATTTCAAACCGATCCTCGAGCGCTACCATTTCGCGGTGAACCGAGGCCGACTGTCGGCGCGGGCCATGATTGACTACGGCACGGAGCAGCAGCGCATCGACATCGCGGAACTGATCGTCGACAACGCCGACGCCGAGTACGTTCACAAGAGCGCCGCGCCGGTCGCCCAGAAAGCCGGCGCCAAAGTCGATCAGAGCGCCAAACAATACAGCGATACGCCGGAGCTGACGGTCAATATCGACAAGCTGCGCGTGCGCGGCAAGCTCGGCTTCGCCAATGCGGCAAGCAAGCCGCCCTACCGGCTGTTCTGGAACGATGTCGATTTGCAAATCGCCAATTTCAGCAACCAGTCGCGCGAAGGGGTGATGACCGGTAAGGCGACGGGGAAGCTCATGGGTAGCGGCGCCACGGAAGTCGCTTTCAACGCCCGGCCCAATCCGAAGGGGCCCGACTTCGATTTGCGCGTGGCGATCAAAGACACGGATATGCGAGCGATGAATGACCTCTGGCGTTCCTACGGCAACTTCGATGTCGTCGCCGGGCTGTTCTCTTTTTACAGCGAGCTAACTGTGCGAAACGGCAACATCAGCGGCTATGTCAAGCCGCTATTTTTTGAAATGGACGTGTACGACCGCCGCCAGGACAAGGAAAAAGGCGTATTCCGTAAACTCTACGAAGGCATCATTGGCGGGCTCTCGTGGATCTTGCAGAACACGCCTCGGGACGAAGTGGCCACCACTGTGCCGGTTTCAGGTAAACTCGACAATCCGCAAACCGGTACCTTCGAAACCATTCTGGGCCTAGTGCAGAACGCCTTCTTCAAAGCGATCCTTCCCGGCTTCGAACGCCAGGTCGCCGGCCGATCAAGGTCGAGCGCGCGCGGCTGACGCCGCCTCCGATCTCTGACTTCTGACTTCTGGTTTCCGACCTCTGACCTCTGTTCTCTTATGAAAATAGTTTTCTCACTTTGATTCATAACCCAGTACAACAAATCCCCCTAATTCCCCCTTGGACGAAAGGGGGATTTTCATGCGCGGTGTTGTACGGACAGGTACATGAATTACTCTGTGGTCTTCTTTTTGCGTTCCTTCGGGTTGCGTCGGCGATGATCATCGTTGAGTTCGAACTCGATCAGCGCCGCTTATCGAAAAACAAATGAACCGGGGGCCGCATGCGCACCGATCTCTTTGCCCGGCAGACAATGATCGCAAAACCATCGCGCCAATCGCTTCTAGGGCGCGCCTTGATCGCTTTGTCGTTGCTCCTGATGGCCTGGCCGGGACATGCCGCGACCAAAACCGACGGCGGCCAGGCCGGCAACAAAAATGTGAGCGAAAAGAAAATCGTCGCCAAAACGGTCGACACCGTGACCATGGCTTGGAACAAGAACGAGCCCGACGTCATCGCCGGGCTGTTTCTGCCGGATGCGGTTTTGGTCATGCCGACCGGTTCGGTCGTCAAATCGCGCGCGGCGATTAGAAAGCGGCTGATCGATGAGCGCAACGGCAAGCTCAAGGACACCACACTGGAGAATCGCATTGCGGCAATTTTCTTTCCCAACAGTCAAGCCGCCATCGTTCGCGGCGAGTACCAACTCCATGGAATGAAGATCTTGGGCTTTGAAACCTCTCCGGCAGGCAAATTTGTTTTTCATCAACGCAAGCATCAGGGACGCTGGATGATTGCGAAAGCGGAAATCCTGCGCCAGAGCTAGCGCCGAGCGGTGCGCCGCGCGTGCTTGTTTTTGTGACGCGCGCGCCGTTCGGAGCCGCCGCGCGAAATTGTCTCAGCTCGGCAACATCGGCGCGGCTTTTTTTCCATCAAGTGAGACACTCGGCAGAGGCTCTTCATCTCAGCGCCGCGGTTTCATTGGAGCGCCGCCGGTGAAAAGAGTTGGACTCAGGTTTGCGGTGCTTCACGGCCGAACGATAAGAATCCCCGGCGATGGAAGCCCTGCCCGCAGCGCATCCGAGGGATGCTTCAAACGCGCGGGGATCCGCTGAACTCGAAATTATTTTCCACTGGGCCGCAAAGGAGGCTACCGTGAGTCTCGACTTGCTTAACGAAAAGGGCGTGCCGCTTGACCATCAGCAATTTACCTGGCGCGATCTGGTTCGAACTCCCACCAGCAAACTCGACGACGATGCGTTCACCCGGGTGCGCATCATCCTGATGAACGGCATCGAGTCGGAGGCGCTGCGCTTTCAGCACGCCTGCGCGCGCATGAACAAAGAGCTGCAGCTCGCGTTGGCGCGAGTCCGCCGCGTCGAGCAGCATCAACAGACGATGGTCAACTGGTTGCTCCCCGCCGACCTCTCGCCGCTCGAAACCACCATCGGCTTCGAACAGGTCGCCATCGAAGTGACGGCCAGCGTCGCGCAGCATGAGCCGGATCCTTATTTGGCTCAGGTATTTCGCTTCGGCTTGCTGGAAGACTTCGATCACATGTATCGCTATACCGCGCTCATGGACCGCATGATGGGCGGTGATGCCAACAACATCCTGCAAAGCTACACCGATATCTTGCCGGGCCGCCCGACGGCGGTCGAGCACCGCGCGCCCGAGGACGATTTGCGCCGCTGCTATGACCGCAAGAAAGCGCAGCCCATCACCAAGCTCAATGCCATGACCATTATGGCCGGCGAACACCAGACCCATGACTACTATATGACCATCGGGCCGATGTTCGCCGATCCCATCGCGCGCCAGCTCTATGCCGAGATCGCCTCCATTGAAGAACAGCACGTAACTCAATACGAGTCGATCATCGACCCCGAAGAGACCTGGCTCGAAAAGTGGCTGCTGCACGAAGCCGCCGAGATCTACAACTACTATAGCTGCTTTCGCTCGGAGACCAATCCCGCGGTCAAGAGCATTTGGGAGAGGTTTGTCGATTATGAGCTGGGACACCTGCACTATGTCGGTGAGATCTTTCAAAAGCACGAAAAGCGCGATCTCGCGGAACTCCTTCCGGCCGCGCTTCCCGAGCCTATCGAGTACAAGAGCCATCGTGAATTTGTTCGCAAGACGCTCGCGGCAGAAGTCGATCTGCGCGCGCGCGGAACGGAATTCATCCACAAAGACGAGGAAGGCGCCGATTCTCCGTCGATGCTTTACCGCGAGCAGATGAACTCCGATGGCTCTCCCTCGGATAGCGTGGCCGCCGGTTACCGCTGGAAGCCCGGCGGCGAATTGGCTGAGACCACCCCGGATATCGAACAGATGCGCCGGCAGGTGGCGTGAATTACAAGTGGCGAGCAGAGGGTAAGTTCACGCGCCACCCGGACGGCCGCTCGCACGAAAACATTGGAGGAAACGATGGAGACTCCCGAAGGAATCGAGACCAGGCCCGAGACCGGTGATTTTTCCGGCTTGAATCGCACCGGCATCATGAGCAATCGGAGTTTGAGCGCCGAGCTGATCGAAGGCGCCGAAGAGACGCTGCCGAATCCAGACGGCGATGCGTCCGAGCTCGCCGCCAGTCGCGCCGAATACGTGCAGGACGCTTTGCCGATCGGATCGTTGCCCACTCCGGTCAGCAATAGCGAAGCCGAGGACAAGGAGCCGCTTGTTCAGCAAGGACTCGCCTTGTTGCTCGACAAGCTGGGCGAAAGGCTTGCCTTCGAACGTCAGGGCACTCGGCTGTATGAGGCCTTCGTCCAGAAGCTCGAAACGACGCGCTTCGGCGAAACGGCCGGCCCTTCCATCGAAGAGGCGCGGCACATTTGCGAAGAGGAGCTCGAGCATTTCAAACTTCTCCAAACCGCGATCAGCGAAATCGGCGGCGATGCCACCGTCCAGACGCCCTCGGCCGATATCGCCGGCGTCTTGAGCCACGGCATCATGCAGATCGTCAGTGACCCGAGAAGTACGATGCCGCAGATGTTGCAGGCGCTCTTGACTGCCGAGCTGGCCGACAACGAAGGCTGGCAATTGCTTGAACAGCTGCTCAAGGAGGCCGGCCAGAGTGAGCTCGCGCAGCAATGCCAGAGCGCCATCGAGCAAGAAAAGGAGCATCTGGAAAACGTCCGCGCCTGGCTCACCGATGTATCCCTCACTGAACTCAAAGAAATGACCGGCGAGTTTAGTTCCGAAGCCGAAGAAAACGTTTCGTTATCGGCCCCGCGAGCCGATCAGCACGCGGAACAAGCGGAGGAGGAGCCGAGCGACGCGCTCAGTCTGCTCAAGGCCGATCATGAACGAGTAAAGGAGTTATTCGACCGAGCCGAGAAGGCGGACGAGAAGCAACAGAAAAAACTCTTTAAGGAAATCAAAAAGGAGTTGGAGAGACACACCCGGATCGAAGAGAGCGTGTTCTATCCCAATCTGGAAAAGCGCGAAGAACTCAAAGAGATGATGCTCGAATCGCTCGAGGAGCATAAGCAGATCAAAACGCTCTTGCGTGAAATCGAAAAACTGCGCGGCGAGAGCGAGAAGTTCGAACCCAAGCTGAAGCTCTTGCGCGAAAACGTCTCGCACCATGCCGAGGAAGAGGAAGAGGGGAAAATGTTCCCCAAAATCCGCCGGCTGCTAAGCGCCTCCGAACTGAAGGAAATGGCCGCAGAGCTTGAGACAGCCAAAGGCAAAGGGCGAAAGAAACAACGCTGATGTCAAAGCTCGGCCGAGGTCGCTCGAAAGTTCGTTTGGCCTTCCTCTTGCATTCGGCACCCGCTGGTCGGTATAAACACAGCCGGGCTACAACCGGCGGGAGAAATGCCGCCGCCGTCGGCGAGAATTGGCAACGGGTGCAGTCGCGAGGCTCCCTAGCCTCGCCCTCACCATCTGATGCTGCGGATGAGATAGAACTTTGCTCCCCGTTCACGCGATCTGCGCGACTTTCGACAGTGCGCGGCGGGTCGTCCTGCAGACGCCCAGCCACAGGCTCGCAATACTCGCGCTGGGTGATCCGGATTACCTCGACTCCTTGGCAGGCGTGACCGACAGCGCTCTGCGCCACAACGGCCAGATCGTCAAATGGGAAAAAAAGCGCGCGGTGGTCCGTTTGATGCTGGAGGGCGCGGGCAAGGTCGCTTATCTCAAACAACATCACAGCCCCTCACTCAGCCGCCGGCTCGGGTCGCTGATCTGGCCCTCGGCCGCGATGCGATCGTTGCGCGGCGCCGCGATCTTGCGCCAGCACGGCTATCCGACAGCCCAGCCTCTGGCCGTAATGGAATACCGGCGCCGCGGCCTATTGCAGAAGAGTATCTACGTGTCAGAGGAGCTCACCGGTGCCAAGTCCATCGACTCATTCTGGCTTGACGAGCTGCGATCCGTTCAAGGCAAAGATGGCTTTCGCGCCAGGCGCGTTTTCTTGAGCCGCTTGGCGCGCTTGTTTCGCACGCTACATCGGGCCGGCATTTACCACAACGATCTCAAGGCGAATAACATTCTGGTGCTGTCCGATCCGGCCGGTAGGTCTGATCCGAAGAGTGCCGACCCCTGTTGCCGCGATCCCAGAAGCTCCGAACGGTTTTTTCGCTTGATCGATCTTGAGGGGTTGCGCTCGTGCTTTCTGGTGAGCTGGCGCCGGCGGATCAAAAATCTCGCCCAATTGAACCGCACCCTGGGAAGCCATTTAAGCCGCGCCGAGAAGCTGGTTTTTTTGAACGCCTATTTGAACGCCTCTACGAACCGTGTCCGGCGCGCCGCCAAACGCAATCTGATTCGCCAAATCCTTCGAGAAACCAACCGGCAGATCATCCGCGAGCGATGGCGCGACAGGCACGAATTCGAAGAAATAGATCATGCACGTTTGAAAGCGGAATTTTTCAACGCCACGAGCCGCCGCGCCCGATTAGCACTAAAGCGAGCGGTGAAGCTGCTGACGTTCTCTCCACAAAACCGAGAGAACACGATCACTTAATTTTTTTGTGCCTTTCCAGCGCCTTTGATCTCACGGCTGGTGCTCTCTGCGAGCTGTAGATGCTCCTTAAGCGTGGGCAGCGTTTGACCTGCCAATTTTTGGAGATCGGGGTCCTTTCCCTTGTCGGCTTGACGCTCAAATTTCTTGATGTCTGCTTTGTGATCGCTAACCATTTCCTGCATGTATTGCCGATCAAAGTTTGCTCCCGATAGCTTCGCCAGTTTATCGACTTTGGACTTGTGTTTCTTATCGAGGTTATCGGGGAGCTGAATGCCTTTGTCCGCAGCAATTTTCTTCAACTCAGAATTGGTTTTTCCGTGGTCTTGCTCCATCCGTTTGCCAAACTCTTTGACTTTTTCGTGGCTGGCTTTCTCTTGAGCGAGCTTACCAAGCTGAACCTCCATTAGGCCGCCCTGTGCGGCTTCCATCACAAATTGAGAGTCCGCTTTCGATAACTTGCTGTTGTCGGTTTTGGTCTCGGCTGCGACTCCGATCGCTGCAGAGAAAAGCAACGTATACGACAATACCAAAACCTTTCCTGCGAACTTAAACATATAGCCTCCTTGGATGCCCCGGAATTCGCGCCGCACGTACTATTTCTTTTTTTTGGCTTTCCGGCGCGGAACTTTGCCGCCCGCGCGCCGGGCCTCTGATAGGCCAATTGCGATCGCCTGTTTCCGGCTGGTTACACGTTTGCCTGAACGACCGCTCTTGAGCTTGCCTCTTTTTCTCTCGTGCATTGCTCGTTTAACTTTTTGCTGCGCCTTTTTGCCGTATCGAGCCATAGTTTGCTGCCTCCTCTTCTATTTAGGTAGTCGCGCGCTTAGGCGCTACCACGTGTGAGAAGCATAGGATAGGGTCGAGCAAGAGCTGTGCCGCTCCAATGAAGTACGCGTCTTTGAAAACGAAACCTGGAAGCTCCTCGCCGCCATACCTGTAGGCCCGCGCGCAGGGTGGCTTGCGTTGACAGCGGACGGCGGTTTTCTCTACGTTGCCGTGGGCCGAGCCAATGAAATCGCCGTTATCGATACGCAATCGAACACTGTGGCCAGACGTATCAAGGCGGGTGAGCTGCCGTGGGGGGTCGCCATAGCCGAACCTCGTTGAGCGGCAAATGCTGGAACGATCATTTGAGAAACGCACTTACTGCTCGGGTCAAGCGTCTGACATCGTCTGAGACACCAGGATTTCACTTATTGCTAAGTGCGGCAAGAATTTTTTCCAGCTGCTGATGATCGATCGGCTTGGTCAGGTGATGATCGAAACCGGCGTCTTTCGAGCGCTCGCGGTCCTGATCGCGGCCCCAGCCGGTTTGGGCAATCAAAACAGTTTTCCCGAGCTCCGGCAGCTGGCGTAACTGGCGCGCCAGCTCATACCCATCCATGCCGGGGAGACCGATGTCCACGAGCGCCGCATGAGGCAAGAATTCCTGCGCCGCGCTAAGTGCGCTCGGTCCGTCATGCGCAATCCGCACCTCATAGCCCCAAAGCTCCAGCAGCATCCCCATGCTTTTCGCTTGCAGCCGGCTGTCGTCGATCACCATAACCCGTGTTGTCTGGGCCGCTCCGGAGTTTGCCGCGCCTGCTCCGGAAGCGGCTTGTCCGGGAGCCCCGTTCGCCGATGCCAAGGGTAAGCGGACGATGAATTCACTGCCTTTTCCCAAACCGGCGCTCTTCGCCTCGATCTTGCCACCGTGCAACTCGATGAAATTTTTCGCCAATGTCAATCCCAATCCCAGGCCGCCCCGACGCCGTACACGTCCAGACTCGGCCTGAAAAAACATCTCGAAAAGGTTCGGCAACGCCTCCGCCGCGATGCCGATCCCGGTGTCGCGCACGGAGATGGTGACGGAGGAAAGTTTCGGGTTGGCGGAGGAACTCGTCACCCCTAACTCGTCACCCGTAACAACGTCCTCGCCGCTCGGCCCTCGTCCCTCGACACTCTCCTCGTCTCTCGATTCGATCCGGGCCGTGAACCAGATTCTTCCGTTCGGCTCCATGTACTTTGCCGCATTGTTCAACAGATTGCCAAACACCTGCATCAAGCGCACGGGATCTCCCTCGATCATCATCGGCTGCGCCGGCAGATCGACATTTAACTCGTGCGATCCCGCCAGGATCAAGGGCCGGCTCATTTCCACCGTGTTGCGGAGAATTTCGCAGAGATCGAGCAACTCTTTTCTGATTTCCAATTGGTCGCGTGTAATGCGGCTAAAATCGAGCAGATCTTCCATCAACCGCGCCATCATGCCGACCTGCTGGTCGATCACGTCGCGGCACCACTGAAGCTTCGGATCTCCGGAGTCTATGCTTTTGAGGATTTCCACCGCGTTGCGCACCGGCGCCAGCGGATTGCGCAGTTCGTGCGATAAGGTGGCGAGAAATTCGTCTTTGCGCCGGTTGGCATCGGCGAGTTCGCGCTCGCTGCGCCGCAGCTGGTCTTCGGCGCGCCGCTGCTCGGTCACGTCGCGAAATACCAGCACGCAGCCGATGATCGCCCCCTGTTCATCGCGGATCGGCGCCGCGCTGTCGTCGATATAGCGCGTCGAACCATCTTTGGCGACGAGAACCTTGTGTTGCGATCGGCCGGTTATGACTCCGTCGCGGAGCGCGGCGACGGCCGGGCTGATCATTCGTTCCCCGGTTTCATCCAGGGTGCTCAAAACGAAGTCGAGCTCCTGGTCCAGCGCTTCGGTTTGCGACCAGCCGGTCAAAGATTCGGCCGCCGCGTTCATGAAGTTCACCCGGCCGTTGGCGTCGGCGCTGATAACGCCATCGCCGATGCTGGCAAGCGTGACCCGGAGCCACTCCGTTTGCTTGCGCAATTCCTCGTCGGCCCGCCGGCGCACCTGGCGAATCGCCTGCGCATTCTGCAGAACTACCGAACGAAGCTCCTCTTCTTCGTGCTCTTCCATGCTAGCCATCGAAAAACAAGTTATTCATATGCGTCGAGCACGATTCGATAAAAGCCTTCATTCGAAAACATTGACGGCCGCCGATACCTCTTCAGGAGAGTAAGGGCGAGGGGTATTGGATCACCAAGCAAATCAGAATGGATCAGCTTTTCTCCAGTATTTTCGCTGCAAGCGCCGTTCCCTCGACGCGCGCCGTAATCTTTGCGAAGGCCGTGTCGCGGCTCGTCGACATATCGTCGCAAAACGGCGAGAAGCCGCAGTCGTCCGTCGTTCCAAGCTGATCCATGGGAATGTACTCGGCCGCTTCGAGCACGCGGTCGCGCACTTGGCGCGCCGTTTCCACGCGCGGATCGATCGGCGAGATTACGCCGATGAAAACGCGCTGACCCTTCCTTAGATGATCGCGAATGATTTTCAGGGCGCGGGGCCGGTCCGTTTCGCCGGCGAGCGCGATATAGAGATTGCCCACCATCATTTCGAACAGGGGCGGCAAAAGTTCGCCGTAGTCGACCTCGGCGCTATGCGTCGAGTCGAGATCTCCTCCCGGGCAAGTATGCACGCCAATGAGCTGGCGCTCTTGCTCGGAAAATCGCGCCAGGGCCAGATTGTTCAGCTCGACGAAACTGCGCAACAAATCGCCGCTCGGATCGATTTTCAAGGCCAGCCGCGCTTCGGTAAAATCGATCTGCACTTTGTGCGCTCCCTTGGCCAGACAGGCGCGCACTTCCCGCTCATGTTCGCGCAGCAAGTCGTCAATGAACTCCTCGCGGGAGTAGCCCGGGATCTCCTCGGCCGGATACATCAAGCTCAGCGCCGACGGCGAAATCACCGCTTGTTTTACCGGCACGCGGGCGTAGCACAAGGCCGTGTCGAGATAACTGTCGGCGTAGGTCTTGTAACGAAATGGGCCGCCGGTCAGACGCAGCATGCGCCGCGTGTGACCTGCAGAAAACGGAATTTCGAACCCGCCGGGCGCCGCGTTCGGCAGCCCCTCTACGGCGTAAGTCCAGAAGTTATGATACTTGCGCTGCTCTCCGTCGGTGATCACCGGCGAGCCGGTCGATTCAAAACGCTGGATCGTGTCACGAATCGCCTGCTGTATCAGCGGCTCCACTTCGGGATCGTCAATGCCGCGCGCGCTGAACTGGCCGACCAGTTCGCGCGGCCTCGGGATGCTGCCGATAGGCTCGGTCGGGATCGCCATCCTCGCTATCCTTTCAAATGGTCCATCGCTGAGATCTTCGCTCTCTGCGTGCCGATTGTCCCAATTATGTGACAGTCGCTCCTAGCGCACGTCTCACAATCGAGACAAACTAAGGTGCTATGAGGTGGGTGCGAGGGCCGGAATTCGCTGCCTCTTCGCTACTGTCACTCGCCGCTCACCGTCAATTGAAGCTTTGTTCCTCGGCGTCCCCGACTTTGCGCAAATAGCGGTCCAAGCCGTGGGAGGATGAGAGGAGGTAGTTGTTAGGTGATCAGTAATCAGTGATCAGTTATCAGTAATCAGTCATCAGTAATAATTTCAGTCTAACGGGAGCGTTTAGCGTTTAGCGTCTGGAGTCTAGGGTTTTCCGATTCGATCTTGCGAAGAAATCTTCGTTTCCGAATCTATGTGACCTATGTGACCCTTGTGGTTAATCCGTCCGAGGATCTCTCTGCGCTCTTTGCGTTCTTTGTGGACAAAATCTCCGAATCCGAATTCTCCACTATGTGACCTATGTGACTTTTGTGGTTAATCCACCAGCGTGGCACGGAACGTTTAGCGTTTAGCGTCTGGAGTCTAGGGTTTTCCCGATTCGATCTTCGAATCCGAATCTATGTGACCCTTTGTGCTCCTTGTGGTTAATCGGTCCGAGAATCTCTCTGCGCTCTCTGCGTTCTTTGTGGACAAAATCTCCGATCCGAATCCTCCACCATGTGACCTATGTGACCCTTGTGGTTGATCCGTCTCTCTGCGCTCTTTGCGTTCTTTGCGGATAAATCTCCGAGCCGAATCTTCTACTATGTGACCCTTGTGACCCGTGGGGTTAAATTCTCCGACCCACTCGACACTCGCCACTCATCACCCTTAAGCAGCTTCTCCAGAGCTTCGGGATCGATCGGTTTGGTGAGGTGCTGCCGAAAGCCGGCCTGCCTTGAGCGTTCGCGGTCTTCGTCTCGACCCCAGCCCGTCTGCGCGATCAGCGTAATCTCTCGATCGCTTTCTCTGATGCGCCGCGCCAGCTCGTGCCCGCTTATATCCGGCAAGCCCAAATCCACCAGCGCTACCCCAGGCGCAAACTCGTCGAGCAGCGCCAGCGCGCTCGCACCGTCGTACGCCGTTCTCACCTCGTAGCCCATCGTCTCGAGCAACAACTCCAGACTTTTCGCCTGCGCGCGATTGTCATCGACCACTAGAACCCGGCTCGCAGAAGTGGCGAGTGGCGCGTCCTGAGACACGCCCAGTTTCGTTTCGCCGCTCTCCCGCTCCCCGCTCGAAATCCACTTTCCCCCTTTGACAAAGGGGGACGAAAGGGGGATTTGGGTCCCCTCGTCCCTCGACCCTCGACCCTCGTCCCTCGACACTCGCCCCTCGCCTCTCTCTTCCGCCGCCGGCAAGCGCACGATAAACTCGCTTCCCTTGCCGGCCCCTTCGCTCTTCGCCTCCACTGTCCCGCCGTGCATCTCGACCAGTCCCTTCACCAGCGACAACCCGATCCCCAATCCTCCCTGCGCCCGCTTCACCGCCGACTCCACCTGAGAAAACATCTGAAAAAGCCGCGGCAGATGTTCCGGCGCGATGCCGATGCCGTTGTCGCGGACGGCGATTGTGACGGAGGAAATTTTCGCGTTGCGTGTTTCGGGTTTCGGGCTCGAGGAGGAACTCGTAACCGCTAACTCGCCCCCCGTAACAACGTTCTCGACACTCGACCCTCGCCCCTCACCACTCGACACTCCCCCCTCGACCCTCGTTCCTCGGCGCTCGCAGCTCGCCGCTATCTCAATTTTCCCGCCCTCGTCGCTGTACTTGCACGCATTGTTCACCAGGTTCGACAACACCTGCGCCAGACGCACCGGATCGGCGTCGAGGTAGACGGGTTCGGCCGGCAGCGAAACGGAAAGTCGATGCCTGTTCTCTTCGATGTGCGGCCTCGATGTTTCAATCGCCTGATCGACGATCGATCTTAGCGATACACGCTCTTTCTTCAATTCGATCTTACCGCGGCTGATCCGGCTGACGTCCAACAGATCGTCGATCAGGCGCACCATGAGGTTGACTTGATGCTCGGTAATCTCCCGAACGATCTGGAACTTGTCAGGGCTCAAACCGGGCGCCTTCAAGATCTCGACCGCGTTGCGAATCGGCGCGAGCGGATTTCTCAGTTCATGGGCGAGCGTGGCGAGAAATTCGTCTTTCCGCTGATCGGCCATCTGCAACTGTTTTGCATATCGGCGCAGCGCATCCTCCGCCTGCTTGCTGGCGGTAACATCCACCACGGTGCCGACCAGCCGGTACGCGCTGCCGTCCGCGCCGCGCAAGATTTGCCCGGTGTCTTTCACGTCGCGCCAGGAGCCGTCGCTGTGGCGCACGCGATAACTGGCGCTGTAAGCCGTGCAATTCGGGTCCGCGATGCGAAGCTGCAGATTCTCCCGATGCATGGCGATATCATCGGGGTGGATGCGCGAGTGCCACCAATCGCTGGTCAGTTCGGCGCCTGCGGCATCTTCGCCCAAGATGTTCGCGATGCCGTAAGCCCAGGCAGGTCCATCATTAACCACGTTCGCTTCATAAACGACCGCGCCGGTCGCGTCAGCGGCGCGGCGGAACCGATCTTCGTTGGCACGCACGGCTTCTTCAGCCTGCTTGCGTTCGGTGACGTCGCGAATGACGCAGGTGTAACCCTGGACATCTCCGTACGGATCCCGGAGCGCCGCGAGCGTGATATCGCCGTGAAACTTGACGCCATCCTTGCGCATCAGACAGCCGTCGCGCTCATAGGGTCCTTCCGGCGCCAGCGTAGCCGCGCGCAAATCGTGCGCCGGTTTGCCCGAATCGCGATCTTTGCGCTGATAAAGAATTTCGACGGACTCGCCGATCGCCGCCTCGGAACTGAAGCCGGTCAGCCGTTCGGCGCCGGTGTTCCACGTCGCGATGCGGCCGTTCGCGTCGAGCATGAAGATGGCGTGGTCCTTGATGCCGCTCAAGAGCAGGCGAAACCGTTCATTACTCGCGGCAATCTCCGCGTCGCGCGCGTCCGACGCGACGCGCCGCTCCCGTTCCACCGCGCGCTCGCGCGCCGCCGCTCCCGCATTGACTAATTCATGGCGCAGCACTTCGATTTCGTAAATGCTGGACGGCTTGGCTTCGACCGGTTCGCCGCGTTGAAGAGCTTCGGCCAAGTCAGCCAGCCGAGCAGTCGACCGCGCCAAACGGCGGCCGAAGTACCAGGCCGTCGCCAGGCCGGCTAACAAAACCACCGTTCCACCGGCGCCGAACAAAAACAGCGGACGGCTAAACTCGGTTTGGGCTCGCGACTGCGGAAATCCCACGGCGGTGATCCAACCCGTGACCGGAGAACGCACGAAAGCGTGATAAAGCGGCGCCGCCTCTTGAATCGGACCCACGCCGAATCCTTCGTTTTTCTGGGCGATCTGCTGCAGCAGTTCCCGACTCGCGCGCCGCCCGATAAACTGCTCCGGCGCGGTCGTTCGGCCGAAGTTGATGCCGTTTCGATCGAAGATCCCAGCCACCCAGCCGGGCGGCAAGCGCTGCTCCGACAGTAGTTGCGTAAATGCATCCGCCTCGAAAGCCATGTTGATGACGTACGCCACCTTGCCGTCGCGCAGGACCGGCACGTCGATCGTAACCGTCGGGCGTTTTGTCGTGATCCCGACAAACACGTCGGAAGTGACGGGCCGCGCGGTTTCGATCACTTGCTTGATGCTCTCCGCTCGCCCCCAGGCAAGCTCCGGATAAGCCGAATCTTTGGCCGCCGGCCGCTCTTCGTCGAAAATGTTCGGCAGCCGCCGGCCGAAGCGGCTGTAGGTATTAATCAGCTGCTGTCCGTTCAAGTCGAAAAGAACGATTCGCGAGCCGGGCCGCTTGCCCGCAGCGTCCCTGGCCACCTGGTAAAACATGTCAAAGTCTCGCCACTTGAGAAAATGCGATCCCGCCAGCGTTTCCAGGATCGCCTGCGCGATCGCCATCTCGCGATCGACCGCCAAAGACAGCGCGCGCACCGTGTCGCGCATGCCGCGCTCCATCGCCTGCTGCTGGTCTCTGACGCTTTGATTGATCAAAAACCCCGCGAAAATCAAAAGCGGCAGCACGGCGGCGAGCACCAGCAAAGCGAGATGAGAACGCAGCTTGAGCGGTCGTCTAAGCATGGATCCAACAGCGCTTGGGAAAATGCGATCGATGGCTCGACTACATAACAGAGCCTAAGTTCTGTCAAGAAAAAAACAACGCGTTTCGGTGTCCAAAAAAAATACCGAATGCGCTTTTGAGCAGTTTGCGGCGTTATCAGCGAAAAAACTTCCCGCCGATCTCCAAATCAGAAATCGAGATTTTGAAAACTCGGGTGTTGCTTTGGCAAACAGTTTCACACACGGGGAGGAACTCGAAACCCGTAACTCGAAACTCGCAACCCGAAACCCGTAACCCGAAACTCGCAACCCGAAACCCGTAACCCGAAACTCGTAACCCGTAACTCGTAACCCGTAACTCTTAACCCGTAACTCGTAACCCGAAACTCTTCCCTCGCCAGTTCCTATTCGTTGCGAGGGGCCGAACACCCGTGATAAAAAAAGCCTGCGCTCGGAAGTCGCAAGCGATCTCTGCGCTGGGCCGAAGACAAGCAAATCGGAGGATAGGTTTGTCGGAGTGCGGCTAGCAACCGTCGACAGCATGACCAGGACAGCCGATTGAAATTCCTGTTGATTGACGATAACCCCGCCGACCGGATCCTGGCGCAGCGCCTGCTCGCTCAGGAACTCCCCGGCATGAGTGCGGTGGAAGTATTCGACGAGGCCGGGTTTGCGCGGGCTCTTGAACAAGCGAATGGTTATGCCGCAGTCGTGACCGATCACGTGTTGCGCTGGACCGTGGGCTTACGAGTGCTCCGCCGTATCAAGGCGCGCTGGCCGGATTGCCCGGTAATCTTCTTCACGGGCAGCGGCAATGAAGCCCTGGCAGTGGAAGCCTTGAAAGCCGGCGCTGACGACTACGTTAGCAAGAGCGCCGCGCAAAGCGACCGCCTGCCCCATGCCGTACGCCAGGCGATCGAACGCACTTCGAGGGCTCGACGATTGGCCGACGCGGTGCGCCATCGCGATGCGCTGCATCAGTTTGTCGAGCGGCGCTTGCAGGCGACGTCGCTGGAAGACATCTATGATGCCGCGTTGGACGCCATCGCGGCGGCGCTGCGCTGCGATCGCGCGGCGATTTTATTGACCGATGAAACAGGGGTGATGCGCTTCGTTGCGTCGCGCGGCCTCTCCGAGACGTACCGTAAGGCGGTCGAAGGCCACAGCCCCTGGCCGGCCGGCGTAGAATCGCCGCCGCCTGTTTGTCTGGCCAACGTTTGCACGGCGGAGATTCAAGAAGGTTTGAAATCGATCATGGCCGCCGAACGCATTCACGCCGTCGGTTTTATTCCGCTGATGATCCACGGCAAGCTTGGCGGCAAATTCATGACCTATTACGGCGCACCGCACGATTTCGCGCGCGAAGAAATCGACTTCAGTTTGAATATCGCGCGCCAGCTTGCGCTCGGCGTCGAGCGCAAGCGCGCCGAACAGGCCCTCGAAGAAAGCGAGCGCCAGCTCCGCCTCGTCACCGACGCCGCGCCCGCGCTGATTTCCTACATCGACCGCAACAAGCGCTACCAGTTCGTCAACTCGCAATACGAAGGCTGGTTCGGCCATCGGCGCGAAGAGATCATCGGCCGGACCATGAGTGAAGTGCTCGGCGAGGAGGCGATGGCGCGCATCTCGCCGTTTATCGATCGCGCCCTCGGCGGTGAAACCGTGCGCTACGAGGCCGAAGTGCCGTACCGCGAGGGCGGCACGCGCTGGATCGATGCGCAGTACGTGCCGCACCGGCTCGGCAGCGGCGAAATCGCCGGGATTTACGCGCTGGTTCTCGACATCACCGACCGCAAGCGCTCCGAGCAGGCCGTCGCCGAAAGCGAAGCCCGCTTTCGGCTTTTGGCCGACAGCGCGCCGGTGATGATCTGGCTCAGCGGAACGGACAAGCTCTGTACCTGGTTCAACAAGTTTTGGCTCGAGTTCGTCGGCCGGACCATGGAGCAGGAGATCGGCTTCGGCTGGACGGAAAACATTCATCCCGACGATCTGGAGCATTGCCTGACGATTTTCACCGGCTGGTTCGACTCGCGCTCGCCTTTTACCATGGAGTACCGCTTGAGACGCCATGACGGCGAATATCGCTGGGTTCTCGACCGCGGCATTCCCTTCTACGACGCCAATCACGCGCTGATCGGGTACATCGGCTCGGCCATCGATATCACCGATCGCAAGCGCGTCGAAGAGGCGCTCAGCGAAGTCGATCGGCGCAAGGACCAGTTTCTCGCGGTCTTGTCCCATGAGCTGCGGAACCCCCTGGCGCCGATCCGCAATGCGGTGGAGATCATGAAAGCGCCCGGGCTCAGCAAAGATAAATTCGACTGGTGCCGCAATTTGATCGACCAGCAGGTCAGCCATATGGCCCGGCTATTGGAAGACCTGCTCGACCTCAGCCGGATCACCCGAAAGTCGCTTGAACTGCGCAAGGAGACCGTTGACCTAGGACAGATTCTCCGCGACGCGATTCAGGTCAGCAGCCCTGTGATCTCCGCCGCACGGCATAGCCTGATAACCGTGATCCCGCCGCAAAAGCTGCCGCTGTCCGCCGATCGCGTGCGGCTGACTCAGGTGTTCGTCAACTTGCTCAACAACGCGGCTAGATATACCGATGACGGCGGGAAGATAGAATTAATGGTGCGCACCGGCGTCGAGGGTGAAGGATCGAGTGGCGAGAATCTTGTTACGGGTCGCGCGTTGCGGGTTGCGAGTTCACTCCCCGACCCGACAACCGAAACACGCGACTCGAAACTTTCCTCCGTCACTATTGTCGTGCGCGACAACGGCATCGGCATCGACGCCGATGTCCTGCCGCGAATATTCGATATGTTCGTCCAGGGCGAACCGCGCGCCGGCCACGTCCAAGCCGGCCTGGGTATCGGCCTCACGCTTTGCCGCGAAATCGTCCAGCTGCACGGCGGCACCATCGAAGCCGCCAGCGCTGGCCCCGGCAAAGGAAGCGAGTTTATTGTCAAACTGCCGATGCGCGTGCGGTGAGTTGCGGGTTACGAGTTACGGGTCACGAGTTCTCCCCCAACTCGAAACCCGAAACACGTAACTCGAAACTCTTAACCACTCCCGCCGCTATCTCAGGCTAGCAAGAATCTCCCCGAGCTTGTCGGGATGCACCGGCTTGACCAAGTGCAGGTCGAATCCAGCCTCTCGCGAGCGCCGCTTGTCTTCCTCCATGCCATACCCGCTGAGAGCGACGAGCAAAGCATCGCGACAATCCGCCCGTTGGCGCAGCAGCCGCGCGACTTCATAGCCGTCCATCTTCGGCAAGCCGATGTCGCAGAGCACCACTTCCGGTTTGTATTGCGCCACCTTTTCGAGGGCCGCCGGCCCGTCGTAGGCGACCTCAGCCACGTGGCCGAGCAACTGCACCAGTAATTGCGTGCTGAGCGCTCCGTTGCGATTGTCGTCGATGATCAATACCCGACGCGCGCGGCGCTGAGAAGGCGTCGGCAGTCCTGTCCGCCGCTCCGGCTCGCCACTCGCCACTCTCCTCTCATGACTCTCTCCGTCCTCGTGCATCGGCAGTCGAATCGTGATTATCGTGCCTCGATCCAGTCCCTCGCTAACCACGGACACTTCTCCGCCGTGCAAATCGACGAGTCCCTTCACGAGCGCCAACCCGAGACCTAGACCGCCACGGGTGCGGGCGATGCTCCGGTCGGCTTGGCTGAACGTTTCAAAAACCCGCTGTAAAGTCTCGCGATCCATGCCGATGCCGCTATCGCGCACGGTGACGGTCGCCGTGCGGGCATCCGGATCGGCGCTGAGCGACAAGCTCACCCGGCCGCCTCGGTCGGTAAACTTGTTGGCATTGTGCAACAGGTTACCGAGGACCTGCGCGAGACGAGTCCGGTCCGCGTTCAAATAGACCGGCACTGCCGGCAAGTCCAAATCCAGGCTAACGCCGCTCTCGGCGAAATCTTTGCGGAAAGCCTGCGCCGTTCCGGAAAGCAGCGCGCCAAGCTCCAAGCGGCCTTTTTCCAGCCGAATCTTTCCGGTGTTCAAGCGCGCCACGTCGAGCAGATCATCGAGCAAGCGCGCCATGTGCAAGGTTTGCTCTTCGATCAGGTCGCGCATCTCGACCGTTTGCTGATCGCCGCTTTTCTGCCGCAGCACCTGAATCAGATTATGAATGATCGCCAGCGGATTTCTGAGTTCGTGCCCGAGCATGGCCAGGAATTCGTCCTTGCGCCGGTCCTGCTCGGCCAATCGCTCGCGCAATTTCTCACCGCGCAAATCGGTCGCCACCAAACAAACCAAGCGGCCGTTGAGCAGCGGCATCGGCCGAGTCGAGAGCCTTACCGGCACGATGCGGCCGGCCTGTCCGAGCGAGATCTCGGCATGGCCGTCAGCGTCCGTGTGCTCGCGCAGCAACTCGGCGATGCGCGGCGCGTCCGCTTCGGCAACAAAATCGTACAGGCTTTGGCCGAGGGTCTGTTCGAGCGGCGCCCCCGCCAGCTCCGCGAAACGGCGATTGCAATAGACGATTGTGCCATCGGCGCCGATCGTCGCCGCCCCTTCGTTCATGGTCTCGATGAAAACTCGATAGGTCTGGTCGGCGCCCTGGAGGGTATAGACCTGTGGACCCTCGGGTCCGTCTACGAGCAGCGCATCGACCGCGCCGCTCCGGATCGCCGCGAGCAGCTCTTCAGCCTCTTCGAGCCGGGCTCGCAGCTCCTGGTGCTCGTCAAGTGATTCTTCTGCTTTTCTCGGCGCATTCATAGAGCCGTTGTTTTCTCGCGCACAATTCCCAGGCGGCGCAGCAGGCTCGGGGTATCGGAAAGATCGCCGATCATGCGCCTGAGGGGCGGCGGCATGATCTTGAACAGCGTCGGCGAGGCGATCACCTCGTAGCGCGCCGCCAGTTCGGGCTGCTGATACAGATCGATCACCTCGAGCTCGTATTGGCCTTTGAGATGCTCGTCGCAGATTTGCTTGAGGTTGAGCAGCGCCCGGCGCGAGCGCGGCGTCATGCCGCTGATGCACAAGCGCAGCAAAAATCCGCTCTGCGCCTCCGCTGATCGCCTTCTCGAATTCGGCGAGTATGCTATTTTTTTTCTCGGCCATTTCTCGCAAAACCCCTAGCTGCGGCGCTGCCCGATTCTGCCGAGCATCGGAACCTGTTTGAAAGCGCCTCAAAGACACGAACCTCCCAACCCGGAACTCGAAACAATCGTTTTCAACCCATCTCTCGAAGATCCAACCCCACCAGCACCCGCTCGGTGTTGGAAAGATCGCCGATGATCTTGCGCACGGGTTCGGGGAGCTTGCGCACCAGGCTCGGAATCGCCAGTATCTGATCGCCGGCGGCGAGCTGCGGCTGTTCGATCAGATCGATGATCTCGATCTCGTATTCGCCGGCCAGATGTTCTTCACAGATCTTTTTCAAGTTGGCGAAAGCGGTCAGACACTTGGGCGTCTGGCCGGCAACATAGAGGCGCAACTGCCAAAGCTTAGGATGCTGTCGGGCGGCGCCGCTCGTCCTGTCCTCGACCACTGCCGCCATTCTTTTTGTTGCCGCCATTATTGCCGCCTCCTTTTGACTCCCCGATCGGACCGTTCTTGGCTTCGCCGCTGCGCAATTGGCTCAAGATCGCCATGGTTTCATTGACCGCCTGATCAGCGAGCCTTGCATTGCTAACCATCTGTTCTACTTCGGCCGACTCGCTGGCAAAAGCGGCGCGCAGAGCGGCGATTTGCGCTTCCATCGCCTGCCGTTTGGTTTCAAGCTCTCTTTGCTTGCGCCCGATCTCCTGCTGGCGCGCCCGATTTTCCGCGCGTTCGCGCGCTTCCTGAGCCACTCTCGCCGTTCCGGTCAAGACGCCGGCCGTCCCGGTGTAGACCTCGCACAGTTGCGCGCCTTGGTTCGTCAACACGAATTCACGAATCTGATTGGAATGCGCCATGCCGCGCGACTTTAAAATGTAGAGGCCGCGATTGCGCTCGCCGTTGCTTTCGAGATTGCGCAACAAGATCCAGCTGTCCATCAGCGAGGAAATATGGGCTTCCGACATTTCCGGATGCTCCTGGTCGGACGTCAAGCTGGCGAACATCGCCGTGATGCCGTGCGACTTGAGAGAGTCCACTAAGCGGATCCACATCGTACTCGCTTCATGGGTCGTGCCGACCTCGGCCAAGTTCGTAACCGGATCGATCACTACCGCTGCCGGATCAAATTCGCCGATTTGTTTCAGCATCAGAGCGAGATGGGACTCCAGACCCTGGATATGGGGACGCGCGCTATGAAACCGCAAGAGGCCCCGCTCAACCCAGCGGCCCAGATCGATGCCGATGGAACGCATGTTGCGGATAATCTGATGTTCCGATTCTTCAAAAGAAAAATAGAGACAACCTTCACCGCGCTTGCAAGCGGCATCGACAAAGTGCGCCGCCAGCGAAGTCTTGCCCGACCCTGGCGTGCCCGATACCAGAATGCTGCTGCCGCGGAAAAATCCCTCCCCGCCGAGCATCGCGTCGAGGGCCGCGATCCCTGTGGAGACTCTTTCGTTGAGCGCTTTATGGTTCAAGCCGAGCGAGGTGATCGGCAGGACGGAGATGCCGGTCCTGTCGATCAAGAAAGGATATTCGTTCGTGCCGTGCTGTGAGCCGCGATACTTGACCACGCGCAGGCGCCGCGTCGAAACCTGTTCGGTGACTCGATGGTCGAGCAACACCACGCAATCCGACACGTATTCTTCCAAACCGTGGCGCGTCAGCGCGCCTTCGCCGCGCTCGGCGGTGATCACCGCGGTGATGCCGCGCTCCTTCAACCAGCGAAACAAGCGCCGCAGCTCGGCGCGCAGGATGCCTTGATTGGGCAGCGCGGCGAAGAGCGCCTCGATGGTGTCGAGCAGGACCCTTTTCGCCTTCACCTGTTCGATGGCGTGGCCCAGCCGGATGAACAAGGCCTCGAGATCGTACTCCCCCGTCTCCTCGATTTCGCTCCGTTCGACGCGCACGAAGTCGAGCACGAGCTGTTTGCGCTTGATCAGATCTTTCAGGTCGAAACCCAGGCTGGCGACATTCTCGGCCAACTCGTTCTCGGTCTCCTCGAATGCCACGATCACGCCCGGCTCGCCGTATTGAGTCACGCCGCGGTAGATGAACTCGATGCCGAACAAAGTCTTGCCCGCGCCGGCGCTGCCCGCGACCAATGCCGTCCGCCCGCGCGGCAGCCCGCCGCCGGTGATCTCGTCGAAGCCGCCGATACCCGTGGCTGCTTTGGCGAGGGCGGGGAACTGCCGGCCATTTCCTTTGCCCATTAGGTTGGCTCCCCCTGAAGGAATCAGAGGTCAGAAATCAGAAGTCAGAAATCCAAAGTTTTCCGACATCCGATCTCCGGCATCCGGCTTCCGACCCCACTGGCTACACTCAATTACTGATCACTAATCACTGGTCACTGATTACTGATTACCTCGACACTCGTCACTCGACACGCGACACTCGTCACTCTGAATTGTCACCGTATACTAAAAAAAATTTTGCGACGCAAAATTTTTGGCCAACTTTTTTACAAAAGTGTTGTCTCATTTTTAGGACACCTGATGTTCCGGCAGCGCATTCCGGCGAGACGATTCATCCCTAACGACCGCGTCCTCGATTTTCGCCGGCGCCGGCGCGCCATTTTGCCGCGCATGAGTCTCGCGCGCTATTTCTTCTAGACGAGTGCGCGCCTCCGCCAGCGAGAACGCCACGGCGTCGGCGCCCGCGGCGGCGAACGATTCCCGCGGGGCGCGTTGGCTTTCTGCGGGCGGGCCGCGCAGCACGATCACGGCGAGCGCCGGAGCAGCCGCGCGCAGCCGCTTACAAAGATGACGCGTTTGCGCCACGCCGCCGGGCTCCAGCGCGCCGATCACTAAAGCCGGCACTGCGTTCTCGCGCAGCTTGGCAGACGCTTCGCGCTCGCCGGCAACGATCTCGAAACGAAAACGTTCCGGCTCGAGCAGATCGCTTAACAAGAGCAGCGCCCTTTCGTCGGTGTCTCCTTCGGCGGCGATGCCCATTACATTTATTAAAGCCGGCGCCGCCGCGTTCATCGGCGGCGCCTCCCCGGCTAACTCTTCCTGCAACGCGCCGATGGTGGAAAAGATAAATTTTTCCTGGCGCTCGCTCAGGTGGCCGCGCCGCTGATCCGCCTTGGCATAGCCGAGCGCGGGTAGAAACAGCGCATCGTAAATCTCCGCGGCAGCCGCTTGGCGTTCGCGCCGGAAGGTTTCGACGATCTCTTCCGCCTCGTCATAATCAAGCGCCAGCAATCTTTGATAGAAATGGACGCACGTTTCCATGGCCGGC